>MDSZ01022417.1_pt1 | contig 18110 bp, 16 predicted proteins | sample 811201 | NCBI WGS metagenome assembly MDSZ01 (sample SAMN05326647, study PRJNA326480) | marine metagenome | isolation source: seawater | place: Indian Ocean: North | collected 2010
GAGATTTTCAGAATTACTCAGAGGTGAGATAGCTAAAAATTATAAGAACTATGATATACAAATTTACGGAGATCCTGCTGGAGATTTTAGATCACAAACAGATGAAAGAACTCCTTTTTCAATTATGAGGAATTATGGATTAAAAGCATTACCTGCACCATCTAATGATGTTGCTTTAAGAATAGAATCTGTAGATTCAGCTTTACAAAGACTTATAGATGGTAAAGCAGGATTTAATATTGATCCTCAATGTATTAATTTAAAAAAAGGATTTAATGGAGGTTATCATTATAGAAGATTACAAACCTCAGGAGATAGATATGATGAGAAGCCATTTAAGAATAGATATTCTCATGTCCATGATGCTCTCCAATATCTGATGATGGGTGCTGGAGAAGGTAGAACCTTATTAGCAGGTAGATCACAATCTAAACCAACAGTAGTTAAAAAGGAATGGGATGTCTTTGCAGGACAAAGAACTAAAAAAAGGAGAGTATGGGATCTGTTCAAAAAGAATGGTTAGTTTATTTTTACGAAGATGGTATTAAAAATAAATACAGTAAATACCTCTTTTGGTTAAAAAAAGGGTTTACCCATTGTGGAGCTTTACAATATGATCCTCATTTAGAAAGATGGTTTCATTTACAATTTACTCATGCAGGTATTAAATTAGATGTTTTAACTTCTGAAGAAGCATCTGGTATATTTAATATTCTATATCATTTTAAAGTCTTAGTGTGTCCTTTAAAAGATGATATGCAATTTCTTAGGATAAATGCCATAACCTGCGTATCATTCATTATGAGATTAATTGGATTTTGGAGGTGGTACATCTTTACTCCATATCAATTATATTGTGCGTTGCTAAAAGCTGGATATAAGCCATTTTGGTCAAAACGGACAAATCATGGCAAAAAAACTGACACCGAAACAAATCTTTGATAAGCTGGAAGACCTCCATGCTGAAGAAGAAGATTTATTAAATCAATTAAAAAATCAAGTGTGTGAATGTGATGATGATGATTTAGACGCAGATTTCGAGGAGGACATATAATGGGAAGCATATTTAGAAAACCTAAAAAACCACCTAAGTCACAAGCTCAAATAGATTATGAAGCTAGACTTGCAAGAGAAACTAAAGCTCAAGAAGAAGCTAAAGCACAAGCTGAAGCTAATGCTAAAGAAACAGAATATAAAAAAGCTAAAGGTTTAATAGGTTCTCGATCTTTATTTGGAAACCCAGGTGGTCGAGGATTTTATAGTTAGGAGATAAAATGGCACACGAAACTTGGCATACAAAAGCGTGGATAGCAGAAAAGATTAAAAAAGGTAAAAAAGAACACGGAGATCATTATCCTGCTACTGATGCTCAAATAAATGAAGTTTATGGCCCAGGTTCTGTTGAAAAAGAATTTGACAGAATTTATAATAAAAAAAATAAAAAGAATAAGTAATGGCATATGTTGATGTTAGTGATCCACCTAGTTATGGATCTACAGATAAAGCTACAAGCATCCTTAAAAAATATAAGGAAGCTGAAAACATAAAGGATTACTGGAAAGATAAATTCGAAGAAGCATATGAGTATTGTTTACCTAATCGTGAGTCTTTCTATGATGAGTCCCCAGGACAAAAGCGTACCGATAAAATTTTTGACGAAACAGCTGTTGTCGGAGTCCAAGAATTTGCATCAAGACTCCAAGCAGGAATTACGCCAACATTCGCTAGATGGGCAGATTTTCAAGCTGGATCAGAAATACCAGATTTACAAAAACCACAAATAAATTTAGAGTTAGATAAAATTACTAACTATGTTTTTCAAGTATTACAAAATTCAAACTTTAATCAAGAGATACATGAATCATTTATGGATCTTGCAATTGGAACAGGAATCTTATTAGTAGAAGAAGGTGATGCTATTCAACCAATTAAATTTACTGCTGTACCATTAACAAGAGTATGTTTAAACAATGGCCCAGATGGTAAAATAGATACTGTTTATAGAGTTAGATATTGCAAACCTAATGAAATAAATCTTTTATATCCTAAAGCAGTATTACCTGAAAATTTTGATCCATTAAAACAAAAGAAACAAGTTAAAATTATAGAAGCTATTTACAAACAACACGAAACAAATGTTGAAAAATATAAGATGTGTGTTGTTATGGAAAATCCTAAACATGTTCTATTAGAAGAAACATATTCAGGTTCAGGTTCTAATCCTTATTTAGTATTTAGATGGAACAAAGCATCTGGTGAAGTTTATGGTAGAGGCCCAGTATTTAATGCAATGGGTGCTATTAAAACTTGCAACTTAACTATAGAATTAATTTTACAAAATGCACAGATGTCCGTATCTGGTGTATATACTTATGAAGATGATGGCGTTATCAATCCTGATAACATATCTCTCGTTCCCGGATCTTTAATACCTGTAGCTCCAGGTTCTAAAGGCCTCTTGCCAATTCAGGCAGCATCTAACTTTGATGTTGCCCAATTGGTTTTAAATGACATGAGAGCTAATATTAAAAAAGCATTATATATGGAAGCTCTAGGTAAACCAGAAGGAACACCTATGACTGCTACCGAAGTTTCTGAAAGAATGGCAGATCTATCAAGACAAATAGGTTCCTCTTTTGGTAGACTTCAATCTGAATTAATAAATCCATTATTACAAAGAATTATTAGAATTTTATCCAAACAGGGTAGAATAGAAATCCCTAAAGTAAACGGTAGGGAAGTTCAAATAGCTCCTCGTTCTCCTCTAGCACAAGCTCAGCATCTACAAGATGTAGCAGATGTAACTAGATTCAACGAAATAATTGCATCAACTTTTGGGCCACAAATGATTAACATGATTGTGAACCAAAATAATACTGCAAAATATTTAGCTGAAAAAATGAATCTGCCTGAGAAGTTAATTAGAAGTGAACAAGAGCAACAGGCGTTAGCTCAACAACTACAGCAGCTAAGCCAAGTCCCACAAGGAGGTGAAACTCCAGAAGGAGGTTAAATGACTTGGGATAAGTTAAAGAAAGAAAAGCCCAAAATAGCAAATAGTATAGATGGTTATATAAGAACACCTGAAGAAGATAAGGTTCTTAATAAACATTTTGCCAATGTCTTTAAAGGAGATGAAGGTAAAAAAGTTTTAGACTATTTGAAATCAATAACAACTGAAGCTGTTGCAGGGCCTAATATTGAAAGCAACAGATTATTTCATTTAGAAGGTATGCGTTTTCTATTTGGAATTATAACCACACGCATAAACAAAGGAGAAAATGATGGCAGATGATAATGCTAATGCAGCACCAATCGTCACAGAAAAAACTTCTGAGATAACTAAACCTGATTATGTTCAGGATAAGTTTTGGGATGCTGACAAAAAAGAAGTAAATATAGAAAATTTATCTTCTTCTTATAACTCACTTGAATCTAAATTAGGTTCAAGAACTGAAGATCTAACAAAGCAAATCAGAACTGATCTTGAAGCTGAAAGACTTAAGAATGTTCCTGAAACATATAAACTTAATGTACCAGAAATAGAAAATACTTCTGTAAAAGTATCAGAAGATATGCCTATTGTTCAATGGTGGAATAAGACTGCTAAAGATGCAGGTCTTTCACAAGAACAATATGATTCTGGTGTTAAAGCATTTGTTGATAATGCTGTTGCTAATCTTCCTAATGTTGATCTTGAAAGACAAAAACTTGGAGATAACGGTAAGGAAAGAATAGAAGCAGCTTCTATGTGGAGTAAAAAACATTTAAGTCCTGATGGGTATAGTGCTATAGCTAATATGGCTAGTACTGCTGAAGGAGTTAAAGCTATTGAGGAAATTATGAATCTAACTAAAGATACTAATATTCCTACTACACAAACTCAAATAGATGTATCTGCAAATGCAGATGATTTAAAAACAATGCTTAATGATCCTCGTTATTGGGATAGCTCAAGACGAGATCCTGCGTATGTAAGACGAGTAACGGAGTTATATGAAAAAGCATACAAAGGGCAAAAGCAAGGTTAAGTTTAATTTTAAAAAACTTAAAAAACCTATTAAATGGCTTGACTGTGTATCGCAAACAGGTTGGTTATCAGCAGCACAAGTAGATGCTGCTGAACCAGCTAAATGTGTTACAGGCGAGTTTTGGGTATTCAAAGATACAGACGCTTATATTACATTGTTTGGCACCTATTCCTACGATGAAAAAGGTGAATTAGAATTTGGAGAAGTTATTACTATTCCTAAACAATGGATATAATTGTGCGTTGTCAATAATTAACATTATATAATATTCCTATTTTAAGACCTTTTTAAAGTCTATGATTGCCCTTAATTTTAAGGACAACAATCCCCTGCATTAAAAAGATAATCGGTTAATTTAAATAAACGCTTAACAAAAGGACATGCATAATGGCAACTTCAATAACTAATGCTTTTATCACTCAGTTCGAAGCTGAAGTTCACATGGCTTACCAAAGAATGGGAAGCAAGTTGAAAAACTTAGTTAGAACAGTCAATGGTGTCAACGGAAATACTGTTAAGTTTCAGAAAGTAGCTAAAGGTTCAGCTAATACTAAAGCAAGACATGCAGAAGTAGTAGCTATGGATCTAGCTCACAGCAATGTGTCTGCTACTTTAACTGATTACTATGCAGCTGATTATGTTGATAAACTTGACGAGTTAAAGATAAACATAGACGAAAGACAAGTTGTAGCTCAATCTGCAGCGTATGCACTTGGTAGAAAAACTGACCAAGTTCTTATCGATGTACTTGATTCTTCAACTTCAATCGCAGCTAATGTTAACAGTTCTGCTACAGGTATGACTTTGATCAAAGCAAAGAACATGATGGAAATTTTCAATGGAAATGATGTTCCTGATGATGGTCAAAGATACTGGGTAGTAGGGCCGAAACAATGGTCAGATCTATTATCAATAGATCAATTCTCTAGAGTAGAGTATGTTGGCCCACAAGATCTTCCATTCCCTGGCGGAATTACTGCTAAGAGATGGATGGGATTCTTGTTCTTCGTACACTCTGGATTATCGACTTCTGGTTCGGACAGAAAAACTCTTTGCTTCCATAAATCTTCAATAGGTTGTGGAATTGGCTCAGATGTTAGAACTGAAGTTAACTACATCCCTGAAAAAGTATCTCACCTAATAACTTCAATGTTATCTTTAGGTGCAGTAGAAATTGATGGTGATGCTGCTAGAGTGCAACTTTGTACAGAATAATAACTAAGGAGATATAATAATATGGCTTACGCAACTGACAATCCGATCAAAAAGGTGGCTCAAATGGGTGGCAATGCTCTTTGGTTTTATACTGACGGAGATGCTATCGCAACTGTAGTCGCTAGTGGTTACTTTAATAGTGCTTACGCTGAATTAAAACAAGGTGATTTAATTCTTTGTTCTATCGGTATCGGTGGAACACCAGAAGCAGATTTACTTACTGTTACTTCAGCAACAGGTGCAACTACTGTAACAACTGCTAAATTGGCATAACGCTGATTTCGATTTAGGGGGAGAAATCCCCCTAGATCATTTTTTTTAAAATTATGGCAACAACGAATATAGACATATGTGCAAGAGCTTTAGTAATGATAGGTGCTCAACCAATTTCATCTTTTTCAGATGGAAGTACAGAAGCATTAGTTGCTAATAATGTATACGAAGATATAACTAAAGCTGCTCTTACTAGACATAAGTGGAGATTCGCAACAACTCAAAAACAAATTTCACTATTAACAAATACACCAGCAGGAAGATATGATTATGCATATCAAGTTCCTACATCACCAGAAGTTTTACAAATTAATACAATTACAGTTAATGATTATGTAATTCCATATGCTAGATACCAAGATTACATTTATGTAAATGGATATGGTTCAGGAAGTAAATTAATTATGGATTATATCTATAGAGTAGATGAAGGATATTTCCCTCCACATTTTGTATTAGCTTTAGAATATGAATTAGCATCAATCTTTGCAGGTTCTGTTGCAAGAGATTCTGCTATGATTTCTCAATTTAAAGAATTAGCTGAAAGACAATTTCTTATTGCTAAAAACATTGATTCTACAGAAACTACTTCAAAAGTATTAGATACAAATAGATTTATTAATTTAAGAAGATCTACAAGAACGGATGTATAATGGCGAGAACATTAAAGACCGTAATAACTAACTTTTCTTCAGGTGAATTAAATCCATTATTAGCACAAAGAACAGATGTTCCATCTTATTTTTCAGGAGCTAAAAGCTGTAAAAATTTTGCTTTATTAGCTGAAGGTGGAATTATGCGAAGACCAGGAACAAGTTTTTTAACATCACTTCCTGCTGAATCTAGAATTATTCCATTTATATTTTCTGATGATGAAGTAGCTGTTATTGTATTATCTAATAATAGAATGGATGTATATAATACAAGTGGTGTAGCTCTTACTGCAAATTATACAACAAATGCTAATTGGACAACAGCTCAATTATTTGAATTAAATTTTGCTCAATTTGGAGATACTATTTATGTTACACATAGAAACAATCCAGTAAGAAAAATATTTAGAGCATCAGCAACTTCATTTACAATTAGTACTTTTGATTTTGCAACTCATTCTTCTGGTTTTCCTATATATGAACCATATTATAAATACGAAGTATCTAGTACAACTATATCTACTAGTGGTACTACTGGTTCAGTAACAGTTACAGCTTCTGCAAATACTTTTTCTAACTCTTGGGTAGGATTAAGAATTAGAAAAAATAAAAAGACTATGACTATTACTGGTTATACTAGTGCAACACAAGTTACAGCTACTTGTAATGAAACATTAACTAATACTACTGCAACAGCAGATTGGGATGAACAAGCTATGTCAGATTTAAGAGGTTATCCTCAAGCTGTTACTTTCCATAATAATAGATTATGGTTTGGAGGTTTGTTTTCTAGACCTGCATCTATACAAGCATCTAAAATTTCTGAATATACAAATTTTGATGTAGATGTTGGAGGAGCTTCAGATGCAATTGATATTGATATATCTGGAGATCAAGTTAATGAAGTAAGACACATTATTACTGGTAAAGACTTACAAGTTTTTACAGATGGAGGAGAATATTATATTCCAAGAGCAAATGATAATACTATAACACCAGCAAATATTGCTGTTAAAAGACAAACACCTTATGGAATATCTAGAACAGCTCCTCAGATGTTTGACCAAGCAACAGGTTTTGTTCAAAAAAATGGTAAAGCTATAAGAGAATTTATTTATTCAGATATTGAAGATGGTTATAAATCTACAACAGTATCTATACTTGCTCAACATTTAATTGATAGCCCAAAAGAAATAGCAATTATGAAAGGTAATTTAACAAGACCTGAACAATATGCTTTCTTTTTAAATAATGGTTCTACACACGCAGGTAAACTTTCAGTATTTCATTCTGTAAGAGATGAAAAAATAGCAGGATGGACTCAATGGTTTACAAGAGCAAGTGATACATTTCAATCAATAGCAGCTTTAAATGATCATTTAATAGTTATAGCTAAAAGATCTCTTAATGGTGTTACTACATATACATTAGAAAAATTTGCAGATGATGATAGTACTACATTAGATTGCCAAACTACTTCAACTTTAAACCAACGAGGAACACCTCTTATTGATGGAGCAGGTCAATCAGGAACAGTAGTAGTAATAGATGGATTAACTTCATCACCTAAAGTAAATGAATCATTTACAATAGCTGGTAACGCAACTGAATATACTATTCAATCATTAGTTAATAATGGTAGTGGAGAATATTCGTTAACACTTGATAAAACTTTAGCAGCAACTCCAGCAGATGATGCTGTAGTAACTTTTACTAAAGGATTTTTACATACAGTAAATTCTATATACACAAATGAATCTGTTAATGTTATTGATGGTAATAGTTCTGTTGGCTCATTTACAGTATCAGGATCTGATACAATAACATTAGTTAATGCACCAAAAGCTACTGGTTTAAAAATAGGATTCAATTATGATACTGAAGTAGAAACAATGCCAATTGACAAAGAATTACCTGAAGGCCCATTAACAGGTCTTCCAAGAAGAATCTCAAGAGCCATCGTGGATCTTAACTCTACTCTAGATATGAATATTAAAGCAGCAGACAGCACCTCTAAAGCTCTAGTTATTCAACAAGTTAGTTTCCAAGGTGGTTCTGACCTCATTCCTGTAACATCTAAAAAAGAATTTTATTTTTTAGGTTATGATAAAAGTCCAACAATAACTATTTCTCAAGATGATCCTTTACCAATTAAAATCTTGGGAATGAATGTGGAGGTAGTTTTTGCATGAGTGCTGATCCAGTAACAATGATGATTATATCTAGTGCTGTACAAATAGGTGGAGCATATAGAGATATTCAAGATTCTAAAATTCAAAGTGAAATAGAACAAGAAGAATATGAATTAAAAATTAAAGCAGCTAATCTTGAAGGTTTAACTAAAGAAAATGATAGAAATAGAGAAGCCAAAGATACTAAAAAAAATAATTTAGCTATTTTAAGTGGTTCAAACATAGATGATAATAGTGTTTCTTTTTTAAATATTCAAAAAGAAGTAGATAAGAAAGCACAGAAAGATATAACTACTATTAGATTAAATGTTGGTGCTAAGATGAGTGAATATTCGTTAGCATCAGCTAAAGCTAAAGTTGCTAGAAAAAACGAACAATTTGGTGGTTGGGTATCTATTGTAAATTCAGGTATTGAAACTAAAGCTAAAATAGACAAGTATAAAAAACCACCTAAAACAGGATAATATGATATTAAATAATATAGTAATAATTTTTTTTTATGGAGCATATCAATAATGGCATTAGATACAGGTAAAAAGAAAATTGCTTTAGAATTAAATAAGAGTCCTGTTACTCAGGTAAAATCAAAAAGCAAACTAGGTATTATTGCAGATGAAATGGAATCATCTCTACAAGCATTAGAACAAAATGCTATAGCTATTGATCAAGCAGATTGGTATAATAGTTTTGTAGAAACTACTGAAGCTGATTTTAGAAAATTTGCTGAAGAAAATAAAGGCAATCCTAATAATATGACAGAAGTAGTTAATGCATATAGTGAATCTATATTAGCTCAAGTACCTATTGCATACAAACAAACAGCTGTATCTATATTAGCTCATAAAAAAGCTAATGCTATTAATAAAGCATCTACTGATTATATTAATTTAAAAAATGATAAAGCTGCAGCAGGTAATGTTAAAAACTTTGATTATACTTCTGGAGAAATTAATGAAGGATTTGAAAACATTTTTAACAATGCAACAGATAGTTGGGAAACAAAAATTAATAAAATTAATCAAGAAGCAGTAAACAATTCTATACCTTTATTAAACAATAATAGCCATGCTAGTCAAAATTTAGTTGATGGTTTTGTTATAAACCAGTCAGCTCACAATAAATTATTTTATCAAGGAATTAATGATTTTACAGAAAATAGATTATTAGCAATAATGCAATCTTTTGATAGTGAAGATCAAGCATTTAATTATTTGCAATCTTGGTTAAATGGAGAAGATGTATACCCTATGCCAGAAAGTAATAATGCTGTTATGACCGAATATAAAAAATATATTTCTGAACAAGGTACTAGAGATAAAATTTATGAAAGTGTATTTGGTAAATTTAATAATATTCGTGGAAAAAGAATAGCTGATTTAAATGCAAGTAAAAATAATTTTTCTTTTGAAGCTGCAATTGAACCTGGTGGAGCTTTTCATTTTATGAATTTTATGGAAGGTAAAAATAGAAACTTCTCTTTACACATGTCAAAACATGCATCCTCTGTAAAAAATACAGATAAAAATAAATTAATGAAACACTTTGCTAAAGTAACTAAACTTGCTGATAAAGCAGATGAAGCAAGAAGATTTAAATTTGTTACTGGCTTATCAAAAGAAGAAAAATATGAAATGCTAGATATGCTTTTATATTCTGAAGGTATACATGATGGTAGAGAAATACTTAAAGTAACTGATGCTAATTATTCAAAAATGAAAGCAATATATAAAGCACAAGGTCTTGTTCCTAAACATTGGGCAGCTTTTATAAAGTCTGAAACTGGAAAATTAGATGACGAAGGTGTTATGAAAAATTTTAAAGAAAAATTAGATTTATATAATGATATTAAAAATGATTTTGTAGTTGGAAGTTTAGAAGCAGATCCTTTTTTAGTACATGTAGCAAATTCTGATTATACAACAGATATGGATTTAATAACTGCTGGTACTAAATGGGGTACTAGAGATATGAAAAAAATAACTGAATATGTAGATACTATTGCATTAGAAAATATGGATAAACTTAAATTTGAAATTAATGAAGCATTAGATGGTAATCCAAATATAATAGATGATATATTTTTACCTTGGAGGGAAAGTGTATCTAGAGATAAATCATGGAGTACCTTTTTAGGAGATAATAAATATTCAGATCTATTATTTCCTGGATGGACATTTTGGGCAAGAAGTCCTGCAGAATTATTTGAAGATAATCCACAATTGCTAGAGGAGTTTACAGCAAAAGTTTTAGAAAATATTAAAATAAATGCTCCTAATGCTACATTTAATATGTTTCCAAAAGACAATGGGATTATAACTAATGCAGTATATAAATCATTAGATCAAATGTTAGCTGGAGGATGGGCACCAAGTAAATATACTAAAGCAGGAGATAATAAATATCATCTAATTAAAAATGGTATTGAAAGAGAATATGGCATAGATGGAACTGTTCTTAATGCAGATGGTATAGCTCATGTAGAAGCATGGTATGATTCATTACCTAAAGATCAAAAAGTAGGTTTATTAGGTATTAAAGAAAACGGAGATGAATGGACATTAAAAGAAATTACTAATGTAATAATGGATGAAGATAAAAATATTATTTATCAACCAACTAATCAATTAGTTAAAAACAAAATGTCATATAGAATATCTATTATTAATCCTGATGGTAAAGTAATTAGAGTAACTCCTTCTGATGCTGTATGGGTTCCTGATGCTTTTGATCAAGAAATTAATCCTGATGCTCCTGCTAATGTAGGACAATTAGTAGAATGGTTAGCACAAGATAGAAAAAATTTTATAGACAAATGGTTAGGCCCAGCTAAACCTGATGATAATGGTTTAGAAACAGTAATTAAAAAAGCATCTCATGGTGTAGAAAAATTAAAAATTAGAATGGCAGATTGGTCATGGATGGTAGATTTTCCTTTTGCTAATGACATTCCTAATGAATGGAAGCCATTTAAAATGTTATTTAATATTGGACAAAATGTTCCTGATTTAAGTGAAGCTAAAAAAAATATTGAATTACAAAGCATTAAAGAAAATGAAGTATTAAGTTATTCACAAAAAATAAATAAAAATAATAAAATACCAACTAATTCTAAATTTGTAGAAGGTTTATTTGCTCCACATAAAATGCCAGTAAGAAATTACAATGAAAGTACAATGTTTATGCAATTTATTAATGATAATTGGCAAGACAAATCGTTGCCATTAACATTTAGAACTAACAATTATATGGCAGTTAAAAAGATTAAAGGTGGATGGAATGGTGCTTTAGATCTTAAAAACGAAGGTAATGAAGCTGCAGTCTTTGCTCATCCTGCTGATAGTATTAGAGCAGGTGTTATAACTATGATTAATATGTCAACTATTGTTAATAATAAATTAGTTAAAAAATATGGTGATACTCCAAGTTTAGAAGAAATATTATCTGCTTATGCAGAAGATAGTGATGTTTATATTAAATCAGCAATAGAACAAGGTTTTGATGTAACAGAACCTGTTAATTTTCAAGATCAAGATCAAATGCATAATATAATTAAATTTATGATTAGACATGAAATGGGTAATGAAGCATTTGATAAATATTATCCTGAAGGTAATTTAATCTTAGATGTATATATTCAACAAGGTTACAAAAATGGTATTAATCATTTTGCTGGTAAATTATTAAAATACTAATGGGAACTTTTTATACTCAACAAAAACCTATGGATTGGGAAACCAGAGAGAAAAGAGCTATGGAAGCTCAAAAAACTTTAAAGTTTCAACCTTTCAGAGATACATGGGATGGTATTTCTGATGAAAACCTTTTTGTTATGGGTGGACAATATTTATATGATGAAATCATGGATAAAAAGAATTTTGTTGATGATGAAAATTATAATTACAAAACAGATCCTCAATTAATAGGTATGGAATCTATACATGATAAATTTATGTTTAGTAAAAGTGCTCAAGAAACTAAATGGTTATTAGATGAAATGAATCACAATGCTACTATTCAAAAAGAATCACCTTATTATTTTCTTGGTAGAATAATAGGAGCTGTTACAGATCCTTCTACTTATGTGGCTTGGAAAGCTAAAGCAGCGAGATCATCTGTTGCATTTGGCTCTATGCTTACAGCAGAAGAATTAGTAAAACAAAATATAGATCCTCATAGAGCAGATGACATTGTTCCATGGATAGCAGCAGGTGGTTATGTAATACCAATGGCATTAAATAAATTTACAAGTGATATTCCAGCTAAAGTAGTAGATGATGTTGTTGAATTAGATAAAACATATAACAAAACTGCTGTTCCTAAAATAACAACTAAATTAGATGAAACAGGTCAAACTAAAATATATGAAGATGGTATATTAGTTGATGCTAATAAAATAGATTCTCCACCAAGTAGTGTAGGTTCACAAGGTATTAAAAGTAATAATATAGCTAACACTCCTAAAAAAAGAATGGAAGGAGAAGAATTTGTTAAAACTCATTTAAAATGGTTTGGTGAAGATGGGCCATGGACTCCTGTATTTAGAGTAGTTAAATCATCATCTCTTACTGCTAAGAGAATGATGGGAGATATATTAGATACTCCTTTAATAAAAATTAAAAATACTAAAGCTCAAGATTGGAGTGCTAGTACAGGATCTATTGAAACTAAAATGAAAGTTATGAGAGTAGATGAGCTAGAAGCTCACATGGCAGTTAGAAATAAATATTTAGAATATATAGCTAGAGTACAAGGTGAAAATGCAAAACCCAAAACTCAAATAGGTTTACATTTACATAATAGAATGACTCCTAATCATTATACTTTAAGTGAATTTTCTCAAGAAGTAGCAAAAGCAAGAATATTAAAAAAACATAGTGTCCCTGAAGTTTATGAATCATCTCGTATTTATGGTGATAAAGTTTATGACAAACTATGGAAAGAAATAGATGAACTAGGTATTAGAGAAATGCCAGTAGTAAAAGAATTAAAACTATGGGAAGAAACATTAAAAAAAATGAGAATCAAACAAGAAAAGACAGTTGATTTTTATGAACCATCTTCAAAAACTAGAGTACAATATACTATTAATGAAATTCAAGCTAATATAGATTCATTAAAAAAATTACATGACAGAATTAAATCAGGTTCTAAAGTAGATAATTATATAAATAGAATTTATCTTAAAAATAATATTGATGCTAACAAAGCAGGATTTAGACAAATTATAATTGATAATAATAGAAGATTAGGCATCACAATGAATAAAAAAGCATTGGATGATTTAATAGAAGATTTGTCTAATTATTTTCCTTTTCAAAGATTTGAAAAAACACCTTGGAAAAAATGGCTTGAAGAATGGGAAGCATATGGAAAAGGTGGTGTTAAAGGTTTAGATGAATTTTTAGCACATAAAAGATTTATCTTTAATAAAGATAGATATGCTAGATCATTAAGAGCTAGAACATTAAATTTAGATGCTGAAGCTCAAGTAAAAATGATTGAGCAAGGTTTTATTATGGGAGATATATTCGGTCTTGCTAAAGCATATTCTAGACAAATGATACCAGATATTCTTCTTACTAGAAAATTTGGAGATCCTAATGGTAAAGGATATAAATATATTTCAGAAGCTGAATCTATGACAGATCCAGGTTTACTATCTGTTGCTAATGAATATGCTTTAAAATTAGTTGGTAAAAAAGGTAAAGAAAGAATTGCTCTTATTAAAGAAAGAGATCAAGTTTTATCAGATTTAGAAGCAGCAATAGAATTAGTTAGAGGTACTTTTGGATTGCCTTCTAATCCTCACGCTTGGTATTCTACTGCAATGAGAACAATGAAACATTATAATACATTAACTATGCTTACAGGATTTATGGCAGCAGCTCCAGATATAGCTCGTGTTGTTATGACTTCTGGAGTTAAAAGAGGATTTAGAACTCAATTTGAATTATTAGGTAATTTTCTTGCAGATGGTAATTTATTTAAATTAGGAAAAGCAGAAGGTAGAGCAGCAGGAGAAGCATGGGATTTAATTACAGGACAAAGAGCAATGCTTATGGGAGATATTGGAGATATGTTTGGTGTTGCAAATAAAATAGAACGAGGAATGGGACAACTAGCTCATTTAAACTTTATGTATGTAAACATGATGTCTAGATGGACAGAATTTGCAAAAGCATTAGCTTCGGTAACAATTGGTTCTAGAATACTTGAAGACTCTATTAAATGGTCTAAAGGAGGACAGTTAGCAGATAAATGGAAAACTGCTTTAGCTAGTTCTGGTATTGATCAACAAATGGCTAAAAGAATAGCTAGACAATTTGAAGAACATGGAACAAAAGCAAAATATAATTTTATGGCTAATACTGCTTCTTGGACAGATGATGGAGCAAGAGCAGCTTTTAGAGAAGCTCTAAATAAAGATATTAATATTGCAATTGTAACTCCAGGTTTAGGAGATACTCCTAAATGGATGAGTTACGAATTAGGTTCTGTTTTGGCTCAATTTAAAAAATTTGCAATGGGTGCACAACAAAGAATGTTAATGAGAGGTATGCAAGAAGCAGATGGAGATTTTTTATTTGGTGCATTGCTTTTATTAGGATCTGGTATGGTTATAGATGCTATCTATCACAAAACTAGATTTAATAGAGATTATTCAAAATTATCATTAACACAAAAATTACTTAATGGATTTGATAGATCTGGATTAGGTGGAATTTATACAGATATAAATAAAGCTATAGAAACATTATCAAATAACAATATTGGAATTTCTCCTATGTTAGGAGAATCTAAACCATACGGATCATCAATGAGATGGAAAGCAGGAACAATAGGTGGAGCTACCGGAGGACAGCTTTACAATATTGCTGACATTTTATTTGATGTATTTGGAAATAAATATAATCACCACACAGCAAAGAATGTGCGTAGATTGATACCACTTCAGAATATATGGTATCTGGACTGGTTGTTTGACGACATACAAAAAGGACTAAGATTTAAATAATGGCTATTACTATTTCTGATACAGAACCTCGAGTTCAATATACAGCAACATCAGGACAGACAAGTTTTTCTGTTCCTTTTGAATTTTTCACAGTAAACGATATTAAAGTTTACAACGGTACTTCATTGTTAACATACAATGCTTCACCATCATCAGCTTCACAATATTCTGTAACTGGAGCAGGTGTTTCAGGTGGAGGATCAATTACATTAGGTGGGGGTGCCACTCTTGATGATAAGATTACAATTTTTAGAGATTTAGCAATATCAAGATCTACTGACTTTCCTACTTCAGGAGCTTTTCAAATATCTTCATTAAATGATGAATTAGATAAAATTATAGCTATGTGTCAACAGCTTGAAAGAGATTTAAAATTCTCTCCAAGAGCTGCATCAACAACTGCATCAACTTACAATCTTACTTTTCCTGAATTAGCTGCAAATAAAATTTTATCAGTTAATTCTGGTGGTACAGCTTTAGAATTTTCACAAGATATTACAAATGTAAATACTATTGCAGCAATAGCAACAGATGTAACTACAGTTTCTGGTATTGCAGCAAATGTAACTTCAGTTGCAGGAAATGCAACAAACATAAATACAGTAGCTAGTAATATTACATCCGTTAATACGGTAGCAGCAGATATTACTAAAGTAGTTGCTGTTGCAAATGATTTAGCTGAAACAGTTTCTGAAATTGAAACAGTAGCAGATGATTTAAATGAAACAACTTCTGAAATAGATACAGTAGCAGCTAATGTTGCTAATGTTAATTCAGTAGGTAATGATATAGCTAATGTTAATACGGTAGCAGGAGCTATATCTAATGTTAACTCAGTAGCTGGTAATGCAACAAATATTAATGCTGTTGCTGGAAACGCAACAAATATAAACGCTGTTAATGCTAATTCAACAAATATAAATACAGTAGCAGGAGATGCTTCTGACATCAATACTTTAGCAGGTATATCTGCAGATATTACAACACTAGCTGGAACAACTGGATTAACAACATTAGCAAACAATGCTTCAAATATAACAACTGTAGCAAACAATAATACTAACCTTTCACTTGTTGGAAATGATATTGCAAATGTTAATACAGTTGCTTCAAATATTACTGGCGTTAATAGTTTTGGTGAAAGATATAGAGTTTCATCTTCAGCACCAACTTCTTCAACAGATGTGGGTGATCTTTATTTCGATACGACAGCTAATGAATTAAAAGTTTACAAAACTTCTGGTTGGGCAGCAGCAGGTTCAACAGTTAATGGAACTTCTCAAAGATATACATATAATATTACAGGTGCAGTTTCTAATGTAACTGGTGCAGATGCAAACGGAAACACTCTTGCTTATGATGCAGGGTACGCTGATGTTTTTGTTAATGGGGTTCGTATGTCAGCAGCTGATATTACAATTACTTCTGGTACTTCAGTAGTATTTGCTTCACCTTTATCTAATGGTGATGTTGTAGATATAGTTGCTTATGGTACATTTAATGTAGCTTCAATTAATGCTGCAAATATTTCTTCAGGAACTTTAAACATTGCAAGAATTGCAGATCTTGGAATAACAACTGCTAAATTAAATACAGGTGCAGTAACAGGAGATAAAATTGGTGCTGATGCTGTTAATGGAGATAAAATTGCAGATGATAGTATTAATAGTGAACATGTAGCAGATGGTTCAATAGATAATATTCATCTTGCTAATAATTCAATTACAATTAACGGATCAGCAGTAGCATTAGGTGGTACAGTTACAGTAGGTGAAACTAAACCTACAATATCAAGTTTAACTCCAAGTGTTATTACTAACGATCCATCTAATGTAGTTATTGCAGGAACAAATTTTGTAGCAATACCAAGAGTACACGCAATTAATACTTCAACAGGAATATGGTATGAAGCAAGTTCGGTAACTTATACTTCTGCTACATCAATTACAGCAAACTTTACATTAACTGTTGATTCAGCAAATTACAGAGTTAGAGTTGAAAACCCAGATGGTAATTCAGTTATATCTGGAGCTAGTGCATTAAATGTAAGTGATGCACCTTCTTGGACAACATCAGCAGGTTCTTTAGGATCAGTAGCTGGTAATTTCAATGGAACAATAACAACGGTAGCAGCAACAGGAGATACAGTTACTTTTACAGAAGTATCTTCTCCTTTAGTTTTAACAAACGCTTCTCAAGCCAACTGTGCGTTGTCTACAGCTGGAGTTATTACTACAAGTGATTTTGGTGGTTCAAGTACATCACCAACATTATATACTTTTACAATTAGGGCAACAGATGCACAAGGACAAACTAGTGACCGAGTATTTACATTACAATCTACATTTGGTGCAACAGGTGGAGGACAATTTAACTAATGGCTAGTACATATTTACATAAAAATCAAGGAACAGCAACAAATGCAAAAAAATTTACAGTATCGTGTTGGTTTAAAAGAAGCAAACTTGGTACAGAACAAAGATTATTTCAAGGTTATAAAGATAGTAATGATAGACTTTATGCAAAATTTGAAACTGATGATCAACTTATGATTTTTGCAGCAGAAGGTGGAACTGATAGAGTAAATTGGACAACAAATAAAGTATTTAGAGATACAAATGCTTGGTATCATCTTGTATTAGTAGGAGATTCAACAGAATCAACAGAAGCTGACAGAATCAAACTTTATATTAATGGAGTTAATGTAGATAACTTAGGTGGATATACAAAA
>MDSZ01189124.1_pt1 | contig 18110 bp, 16 predicted proteins | sample 811201 | NCBI WGS metagenome assembly MDSZ01 (sample SAMN05326647, study PRJNA326480) | marine metagenome | isolation source: seawater | place: Indian Ocean: North | collected 2010
AACAGAAAAAGATTCTGCAAGTGCAAAAGAAGAAGAAAATGTATGGATGTTTTGGTTGCATACAATACCAGGACAATTTATGTCCTCTGTAAATGTTCACCAATCAAAGGGTAGATATGGATTCAATAATCCATCATATCAGGGTTTATTCTTGCAAATATTTGTAACTATGATCTTATTTTTCGGCCTTACAAACGGCTCAACCATTGTTTTCGGTTGGTTCTTAGCATCCATAATTGCTATACTGACATTAGAATATGTCAATTACATAAGACATTGGGGTTTAAGAAGAAATGTTGATGAACGTCAAACACAAATGCATTCATGGAATACTGAAGCACGTTGGTCTCGGTGGTCATTACTAGAATTAACTCGTCATTCTGATCACCACTTGAAGGCCAGTACTCCTTTTTGGAAATTACAGCCACATCCAGACGCTCCGGAATTACCTGCCGGATATTATGCATGTTGGTGGCCTTGTTTGATACCTCCTTTATGGAGGAAATTGGCTTCTCCTCGCCTTCCACATAGATCTTAATTTTTCAAAATTTATTCTTTCAGTTATATCTATATGTAATTGGTTAGCCAATTAGTTTGATATTAATATGGATATAACGATGATGGGGGCATATTTAGGTATGTTATTAGTTTTGGTTGCCTTCTCTAGTGAATCTAGAGGGATTGTATCAAGTCGTTCTTTGACTTACCTACTACTAATGTTGATTGGTGAGTCTTTACTTACTGTCAGAGCATATATTACAGGAGAATGGCCTTTTGCTGTATTGGGTGCTATTTGGGCTTTTTTTGCGGCATATTCTATACTAAAACCACCAAAATAATATAATTAAATAAACAGTCATTCATATATCAGATAAACAAGCGAGTTTCATGAAGAGAAAATGCAACATAGACGCTAAAGGTAAATTGTTTCGTTTTACTGTTGGTATGTTCTCCGTTATATCTGGAATCGTTATAATCTCTTTGTTTAATCTCAATATATTCATCTCAGAAGAAATATTACTAATGGGAATATTTTCAATTATCGGAGGATTATTTGCTATCTGGGAGGCAAGAGAAGGTTGGTGTATTGTTAGAGCAATTGGTATTAGAACACCTTTTTGATATTCAATTATTCTGACTCATTATCGAATCTGATTTTGGCCAATTCTCTCATATCTTCATGATGAACTCCTTCATTTATTGCTTGTTGATCATGTTCATCTACTATTTCCACACCTAGTAGTGTCTCAATAATATCTTCCATGGTAATAATTCCTGAAGTCCCTCCGAATTCATCTTTAACTATCATTATTTGAACTTTGTTTTCTAATAAAATATCCAATGCTTTGTCAACAGAATCTTCTTTTCTACATGATTTAATATCTCTAGAGATATCACTCATTAGTATTTTGTGTTCGTCATTAGCAGCTTTTCTTAGAATTTCGTTACGTAATACAAATCCACTAATATCATCTATATTTTCTCCTGTAATGGGCATCCTTCCATTAATCATTATAGGTATTCTTTCAAGTACATCACTGATGGTTTCATCATGAGAGACAGTATTCATTACTACTCTAGGAGTCATCACACTACCGACAGATATCTCTCTTAATTTTAGCAGATTTTGTATTACCATTTCTTCATCTTCTTCTATGACATCTGATTCTTCTGCAATATCTGCCATTACTGAGAGTTCAGTTCTAGTTACAGTTTCTTGATGAGCCTCAGGTAATAATTTCCTAATCCATTCTATAGGTTTTATGATAATGACTAAAGTAACCATCATTACTCTTAAAATATTATATGAGGGTATTGTTAACTTTCTCCAATATAAAGCCCCAATTGTTTTTGGTAAGATCTCACTTAGTAGTAAAATTGCTAATGTTAAGATAGCAGCTGATACTGCAACTACATATTCTCCCTCAAAGTTATTTTCAATTTCAGAACCTACTCCGAGAGCCCCTACAGTATGAGCTATAGTATTAAGAGTCAATATAGCAGTTAATGGCCTTTCAGGATCTTCTTTGTATTGTGCCCATCCTTTACTAATTTTGGGATGTGTATCTTTTAGTGCAATAATATGGCTATGTGTTGTCGAGAGCAATACTGCTTCTAGGATACTACATAAAAATGAAGCTCCCAATGCTAGTGAGGAATATAGTATAATAAGTGTATAATCTGTCAATTTTGTTGCCTCTAGAGTGTATTATTAATCGTAATATCTTGAAAAAATTGTAGATTCACGAGGGGGGCTCCTTACCTTCCGAACCGAACATGACATAAATATCTAACTTTTGGCAGGGTCATAAAGGAGAGGAAAATGGATTACATAACTATTTTTATGGCATGGCCTTATGCCAATGGGCCACTACATTTAGGTCATGTTGCGGGTAATTGTTTACCTGCAGATATTCAATATAAATTTGAACGTTCAAAGGGCAATAAGGTGCTGATGTGCAGTGGTTCTGATGAACACGGAACTCCAATAACAGTGAGTGCCGAAGAAGAAGGAGTTTCTCCTCAAGAAATAGTAGATCGATATCATAAAATAAACTCTGAAGCATTAATTAATCTAGGCTGTTCATGGGGAGATAACATAGACCCTAGAGGAATAGAATTTGGTGGCGCACTATATAATCGTACAACGGATTTTAGACACAAAGAGATTGTCAATGATGTTTTCAAATTATTGATGGAGACTGGTTTCTTAGAAGAAAAAACCATGCAGCAATATTGTTCTATTTCTGCAGAAGGTAAGATTAAATTTCTTCCAGATAGATATGTAGAAGGTGAATGTCCTAGTTGTGGCTCTGATAAGGCTCGAGGTGACCAATGTGATGAATGTGGAATAACTTATGATTCTAACGAATTAGTTAATCCTCGGTCTAAAATGAATCCAGATGCTAAAATTGAAATTAGAGATACAGATCATTTATTCTTTAGATTAGATATGTTTCAAAATTCATTAGAAAAACATGCATCTGAAAGAGCCAAAATATGGAAACCTAATGTTCGTTCTATGACAAAAAATTGGTTAAATATGGGCCTTAGATCAAGAGCAGTAACAAGAGATATAGATTGGGGCATTGAATTACCTTTAGATGATAAAAAATGGTCAGAAAAAAGAGTTTATGTATGGTTTGAAGCGGTTCAAGGATATTTCACGTGTGCTAAAATTTGGGCGGAAAGATATGCCGATATATCTGGTCATGATAGAGGTAAAGATGCATGGAAAGATTGGTTAATTTATGATTCTAATGTAAATCAAAAACACATTTATTTTATGGGTAAAGATAACATCCCATTCCATACCATAATCTGGCCTGCAATAATAATGGCTCTGAATTCAGCCAACTCTAAGACTCCGGTAAAAAGTAACATTGTATCAGGTGATATTATATTAGAAAATAATGTTGCTTCAAATGAATACTTAATGTTACAAGGAGGGCAATTTAGTAAAAGTAGAAAGCATGCTGTTTGGTTACCAAATTTCTTAGAAACCTATGATCCTGATACTTTGAGGTACTATTTATCGATAAATATGCCTGAAACTCATGATACAGATTTCCGATGGGATGAGTTTGTTGATAGAGTTAACAATGAATTAATTGGAAATTATGGCAATTTCGTAAATAGAGTTTTAACTCTTACACATAGATTAGAATCAAAAACTGGTAGAAATCCTTTATCTGAATATGATATGCTCGACAAACATGAAGATTTGATTAAGGAAATTAAGGAATTACACTCCAAAGCCACAATATCATTGGATAGACAACGATTCAAAGAAGGATTGAGATACATTATGACTATTTCTCAAAAAGGAAATATATTATTACAACAAAGCGCTCCTTGGAAATATATCAATTCCGAGGAAAGTGAAGAAAAAAATATTTCATTATCAGGATTAGCTTTAGCCTGGAGAATAACAAGAAGTTTAGCTATTTTGACTCGCCCTTTTATGCCTTTTCAAAGTGAACGATTATGGAAAATGTTAGGAGAATATTCTAATATTGATAAGGTGCTTTGGCAAGATGCCATATTATTTGAACCTGAAATGACATGGAATGAAGAAAGACCCACAGCTCTTTTCAAAAAACTAGATTTGAAAGAAATAATGGAAAGAGAGGATAAGATAGCTAATGAATATCATAATGAAGTAAAGACGGGTGCGGAGGACAAGGGGAGTGAATATATCCAATTTGAAGATTTTATGAAAGTTGAAATGAAGACGGGAAAAATTATCTCAGTCAATGAACATCCTAATGCAGACAAATTGTGGGTGATCGAATTACAAGATACTCCAGAAAGTACAAGAACAATATGTGCCGGACTTAAGGGAATATATGAAAAAGAAAAATTAGAGGGCATGAATGTAGTCTATGTGGCCAATCTAGAACCTCGAAAATTACGTGGCGTAATTTCCGAAGGAATGTTGTTAGCAGCTGATGATGGTAATGGTAACGTCAAATTATTAACACCAGAAGGAGACATTTCTACAGGTTCTTTAGTTAGGTAATAGTGATTTATTGAAGAAATCCCATTGCAATTTCTCTAATTCTTCGTTACTCTTAGCACTGGAATAAGCTACTAATGGTTCTTTATTCAATTCTAAAAATTGTTGACCAAATCTGAAAGGCTGAAGTATTTTTTTAGCTTGCTTTTCTTTACCTAAAATCCATAGTGAAATTGCAAAAGCCTCTACTGTAGATAATCGACCAGGTTTTCCCCATGAAATCTCATTTGCCGCTAAAACTAATGGTAGTGATTTGCTGACTAATTTTGTGTTCTTTTCAATATTATCTAATGAGGCATCTATTTGTTTCCATGAACAATCTAATGCCACCAAAGAAGCCCCTAAATCAATCATTCTTTTGTCATCAGGACCTAATAAGTTATTACTCCTTGGATTTAACAAGAAACCTCTTTTTGGTGATTTGGAAATTCTGTTATGCACGATAGCATTTTCATATTTTTCCATTTTCTTTGCAGTACATTTTTTTGGATCATCTTGATTTAGATGAATTATATGTAAAGGTACTAACTCCATCTCAATCCTTCTTTCTCTTCCTACCGCCTGTACGAGAAACTCCTAATCTTCTCATCTTTCTCTTGATATTTTTTTGTTTCGAAATGACATTATTTTGAGTAATATTAGCATCAGCCATAGTCATTTCTTTCATTTCTTTGGATTTAACCATTCTTTCATTTTGAGGCGTAATTGAAGAATATAAATTTATATCTAATGCTTTGGAAATTTTTTTAATAGTGGCATCAGTTACTCTGTTACCATTTTCTATTTTTTGTATTGTGTTGACTTTTTCATTGGTTTTCATAGCTAACTTTTCTATATTCCAACCCCTTATTTCTCTTTCTTTACGAATTTTAATATGAAAATTAGGTATTAATTCCTCGGTTTCGGTACCTACTAAAAAATTTCTACTTTTTGAAATTAAAGGTTTAGTAATAATGTTTGAACTATATTTCTTTTCATTTATTTGAGACAGTCCTAAAGATTCTGAACACTTATTACAACAATCAATTATTGTGGTTGTAGTACGTGTTTTTTTAGTAGAAACTCTCTCGTTCCCACATAACTCACATACACCCATACAACACCGCAGGCATGCCATATTCATCATTCCTTCGCAGATATCATAAACTATGATGGCTTAGTACAAATATGAGTAGTGAAGTTGATAAGTCTGGATTCATAAAAAATGATATCCCAATCAATGATAATAATTCAGATTCGATAAAGGATATTAAGAAGGAGTTTTTATTATTATCTGAGAAAGCTCAACAATTATTAACAGATAAGATATTTTTAGAAAATGAATGTTCTAGATTGAAAAAACGAGCCAATAGGCTCGAAGAAGAGTTATCTAACCTACATGCCCCACCATTCGTCGTTGGACATTTACAAGATACAGTCAATGACAATGCTATTGTACGTAGTTCCAATGGTACTGTTTTCTTGGTTTCTATCAACAAACATATTGAAAAGAGTAAATTGATACCAGGAGCAAGGGTTGCATTAAACCAAGATAATTTATCCATAATTGATGTTCTCAATGATGCTTGGGATCCCTTAGTATCAAGCGCAGAAATTATTGAATCACCAGATGTTAGTTTTGAAGATGTTGGTGGTTTAAGTGAACAAATAAAACAAATCCGTCAAGCAATAGAACTTCCAATAGAAAATCCAGCAGCATTCGATAAATTCGGTATAGAATCTCCAAAAGGTGTTCTTCTTGCTGGACCTCCTGGAACTGGAAAGACGTTGCTAGCAAAAGCAGTTGCATCATCAACAAATGCTACGTTTCTTGGCATTGTAGGTTCTGAACTAGCACAAAAATATATTGGAGAAGGTGGTAGAATGGTAAGGGAGCTTTTTGATTTAGCGAGCCAAAGAGCCCCTTCAATAATTTTTATCGATGAAATTGATTCTATTGGATCAAAAAGATTAGATTCAACTACTTCTGGAGATCGGGAAGTTCAAAGGACATTGATGCAACTACTTGCTGAAATGGATGGTTTTGAATCAGTAAAAAATGTAAAAATTATCGCTGCAACTAATAGGCCAGAATTGTTAGATGCAGCATTATTACGTTCTGGGCGTTTTGATAGAATTGTTACTTTACCATTACCAGATAAAAATGCTAGAGAAAGTATCTTGAATGTTCACACTAAAAATACACCGTTGTCCAAAAATGTAGATTTAAATTTTATTTCTAACAAGACAGATGGTTTTAGTGGGGCTGAATTAAAATCTGTAATTGTTGAAGCAGCTATGAGTGCGATTTCGGATAATAGAAATAAAGTCAACAAATCCGATATCATGAAATCTATAGAAATAATAAATAAAAAGAAAAATGAAAGTCCAGTAAACAGTACAGAAAACCTGTACAGATAATCATAATCCTCTTCATTAAGTAAATGTCCGGAGTAACATGGATGATGTGTTAATAGAATGTGTACCAAATTTCAGTGAGGGGAGAAATATAAAAACAATTGAGGCGATTAAAGAGGCCATTTTATCTACTCCAAACATTACACTTTTAGATATTGATATAGGACATGATTTTAACAGAACAGTAATCACAATGGTTGGCGATCCAAATTCAATATTAATGGCTGCCGTCAAGTCCTCTAAAGTAGCATTTGAATTAATAGATATGCAAACTCATTCAGGAGAACATGCAAGAATGGGCGCAGTAGATGTTGTACCTTTTATTCCATTAGCTAATGCATCAATGGAACTTTGTACTGAAATTGCTAAGAAATATGCGGAAATAATAAGTTCAGAATGTAATGTACCAGTTTACCTTTATGGAGAATCAGCAACTAGTTTGGAAAGAATAAGTTTACCTAATATACGTAGAGGAGAGTTTGAAGGATTTTCAGAAAAAATTAAACAAAAAAAATGGAAGCCAGATTTTGGAAAACCTGAATTTAATAAAATATCTGGTGTAACCGCTACAGGTTCAAGGAATATGTTAATCGCTTTTAATGTTAATTTAGATACAAATGATAAAACTCTTGCAAACATAATAGCAGGGAAAATAAGGACAAGTGGTGTACTAAAGAAGGACGATAACGGTAACAAAATACTTGATGATAATGGTAAGCCATTGAGAGAACCAGGGCGGTTTAAATCCCTTCAAGCTGCTGGATGGATGTTCGACGATGACACAGCACAAGTATCCATGAATTTACTTAATTACAACATTACAGGATTTCATCATGTTATGGAATCTATAAATTTAGAAGCTAAAAAATTAGGTTTGAAAGTGATATCTTCTGAACTTGTTGGTCTTGGTCCTTTGGATGCATTTTTAGAAGCAGGAAAATATTATTCATCGAACGATGATGACTCTTCTGAAAAAGAATTAGTAGAAATAGCAATCAAAGGATTGAAACTAGATGTTATAGATAAGTTCATTCCCGAAAATAATATTATAGAATGGACTATATCAAAAAATAGGAGGTTAGAAAATGAATGAGGGTTATATTTCAGTACTAAATGATATTGCTTCAAAGAATGCAACGCCTGGAGGAGGTGCAGTAGCGGCTCTTGTATTAGGCCACTCTTATTCATTGGTTTCTATGGTATCTCGATTGACTATTGGTTCAGAAAAATGGATAGAAGGCCATGAAATAAGTAATAATCTAATAGAAATTTGTGATAATGGAATATTAAATTCTATTGAATTAGCTGAAAATGATTGTAATGCTTTTAATGGTGTTATGGCATCATATAAATTACCTAAAACCAATGAATCTGAAATTTCTATACGTAAAGAGAAGATATTACAATCTTCATTAGAAGCAACTATTGCTCCATATATAATTGCTGAAAAATCTCTACATTTGCTATCATTATTACCTAAGTTTGCTTCTAAAGCCAATAAAAATGCCCTAACCGACTTAGCTTCAGCTTCACAACTTGCATATTCTTCTGCATATATTGCTTCACTAAATGTCAAAATTAATACTCCTAGTATCTCAAAAGAAGATTCCAAAAAATATGAAATTGAAATCAATAAAATTATTTCTCAGTGTACTTCTCTAAATGAAGAAACTCAAAAAATAATCTCTTCAAGACTGGGGTGGTAATATGATATTCTCAGAAGATATTATCATCGGAATACCAAATAAATTGCCCGAAGCAAAGGCGTTAGATTCTAATATTGATCATGCACCAATTAGACCAATAAAATTATCATTAAATGAAAAGAAACTAGCTATAGAGAATGCATTAAGATATTTTCCTAAAGAATGGCACAGAGAACTTGCGAGAGAATTTTCTGAAGAATTAGAAAAATATGGCCATATATACATGTATAGATTCAGGCCGGACTATGAAATGTATGCTCGTCCAATTGAAGAATATCCAACTAAATCAGTTTCGGCGGCTGCTATAATGCATATGATACAAAACAATCTCGATCCAGAAGTAGCACAGTACCCTCATGAATTAGTAACTTATGGAGGAAATGGTACAGTATTTCAAAACTGGATTCAATATAGATTAACTATGTTTTATTTATCAAAAATGACTGATGAACAAACACTTGTCATGTATTCTGGACATCCGATGGGGCTATTTCCTTCTCACAAAAACTCACCAAGAGTAGTAGTAACTAATGGTATGGTGATACCTAATTACTCAAGTCAACTTGATTATGAAAAAATGAATGCTATGGGAGTTTCTCAATTTGGACAAATGACTGCAGGATCATATATGTATATTGGACCCCAAGGAATTGTTCATGGAACTGCCATAACAATAATGAACGCTGCGAGAAAATATCTAAATATGAACGAGGAAAAGAATCTCGGCGGCATACTTTTCGTAACTTCTGGCCTTGGAGGGATGTCAGGTGCACAGGCAAAAGCAGCTGTAATTACAGGTGCGATATGTGTTATTGCTGAATGTAATCCTTTTGCGGCTAAAAAAAGACATCAACAGGGGTGGTTAAATGAAATTTATCATAATCTTGATGAATTATCAGAAAGGATATCGGATGCAAAGAATAAAAGAGAAGCAGTTTCATTAGGATATGTAGGTAATATTGTTGACTTACTGGAATACTTTATTTCAAAAGGAATTACTCCTGATTTGGGCAGTGATCAAACGAGTTTACATAACCCTTGGTTAGGAGGCTATATGCCAGTAGGGATGACATATGAGCATGGATTAGAATTATTATCTAGTGATCCTGAAAAGTTTAAAATTGAAGTTAAAAAATCGCTTAAAAGGCATGCAAAAGCAGTAAATACACTAAGCAACAATGGTATGTTTTTTTGGGATTATGGTAATGCATTCTTACTTGAAGCTAGTCGGGCAGGTGCTAAAGTCATAGAGAATGATACATTTCTTTTTCCGTCTTATGTTGAAGATATTATGGGGCCAATGTGCTTTGATTATGGATTTGGACCTTTTAGATGGGTATGCTTATCGGGTAAAAAATCCGATTTGGAGATCACAGATAAGATAGCATTAGAAGTACTTGAAAAACTCTCAAAAAATTGTCCTGAAGAGATAAAATTACAATATATGGATAATATAAAATGGATTTCTGAAGCAGAAAAACACGATCTAGTTGTTGGTAGTAAAGCAAGAATTTTGTATGCTGATGAAATTGGAAGATTACAAATTGCATTAGAATTTAATAAGGCTATAAGAACAGGGGAATTATCTGGACCAATTGTTTTAGGCCGAGATCATCATGATGTAAGTGGAACTGATAGTCCGTACAGAGAAACAGCCAATATTAAGGATGGTTCGATGTTTACTGCAGATATGGCTGTACATAATTTTGTTGGAGATTCATTTAGAGGTGCTACATGGGTAAGTCTTCACAACGGCGGAGGAGTTGGTTGGGGGGAAGTGATTAATGGGGGTTTTGGAATGATTATTGATGGTTCTGAAAGGGCAAAGGCTAACATTGAATCTATGATTTCTTGGGATGTTAATAATGGCATAGCGCGTAGATCTTGGGCTAGAAATGCAGGAGCTAAATTTGCCATTAAAAAAGCCATGGAGCGAAATAACAAACTAGAAATTACTATTTCAAATTTAGTTGATGAAAATATATTAGATTTTTTAATCTAAATTTCGATGAGTATATTTGTATGACACCTCGGGAGAAGTAATATGAGTACCCTAGAAATAGATGGGAATTCATTAAAAATAGAAGATATCATCAATATTACTGATAATTCTATTAATGTTATTTTACCAGATAGAGCAAAAGAAAAAATGTCCGAATCCAGAAAAATAATTGAGAATATAATTGAAAATAATGATGTTGTGTATGGAGTAAATACAGGATTTGGATCATTATCTTCGGTTTCTATCGAGAATAATAGTTTGGAAGATCTACAGGCTAATCTTATTCGTAGCCACGCTTGTGGCGTAGGAGATGAGATGGAACCTGAACACGTATTAATGATGATGTTAATACGAGCAAATTCAATAGCAAAAGGATATTCTGGTACAAGAACAAAAGTTGTAGAATTATTATTGTCAATGATTAATTGTAAAATTGCACCAGTTATACCAAGAATAGGATCATTGGGTGCTTCAGGTGATTTGGCCCCTTTATCTCACTTAGCACTCGCTATGATGGGAGAAGGTAAATGTAATACATTAGTTGATGGAGAATGGATAGAAAAAGATGTAAAAGAAATATTAATTGAAAATAACCTAAATCCAATTAAATTTCATGCAAAAGAGGGTCTTTCTTTGATAAACGGAACTAGTCAAATGTGTACTTATTTGGCTCTTTCTATATCTAATATGGAACATCTAATTTTTGCCGCTGATGCTGCAACTGCTTGTTCTTTAGAAGCAATTAAAGGTTCACATGCACCATTTAATTCCAATATACATAATGCTAGACCGCATCACGGACAGCAAATTTCTGCAACTAGAATTTTGGGATTAATGGTGAACTCTGATATTAATAAATCACATATCGATTGTGATAGAGTACAAGATGCTTATTCTTTTCGTTGTTCCCCCCAAGTTCATGGGCCTGTGATCGAAATTATCAAAGAAGGAAGGAGGATATTAGAAATAGAAATTAATAGCGCCACGGATAATCCACTTGTTTTTGCTAATAATGATTCTTGGGAAGTGATAAGTGGAGGCAATTTTCATGGTCAAAACCTTTCTATGATGAGTGATTATTTAGCTATAGCCTGCCATGAATTAGCATCGATTTCCGAAAGACGTATTAATCAAATATTGGATCCGAAATGGAGTGGGCAAAAGGCATTCTTAACAAATCAGGAAGGATTAGAAAGTGGTCTAATGATAGTACAGTATGTTTCAGCTGCCTTAATTTCAGAATTAAAGGTATTATCTAATCCTGCATCAATAGGGAATATTCCTGTAAGTAATGGTAAAGAAGACCATGTTTCTATGGGAGCTACTGGCACATATAGAACTTATATCTCAACAAAATATCTATCCCAAGTGTTGTCAAATGAATTAATATGTTCCAATGAAGCCCTTAGTAGGATTCCAGAAAATTCTGGAAAAGGTGTAGAAATTATCAAAAAATGGTTAAGTAGCATGGTGAAGCCACTTAATGCAGATAGATCTATGACAAAAGACTGTGAAAATGTTTCATCAAGTTTATTATCTGGAGTTTTATCTAACTTATTTAGGTGAAAATATGCAAGAAAAGTTACATTTAAAACATCATCCAGGTACTAATCCTAAACCTTTTACTACTGAAATTGTAGATATAGAAGATTCTTATTTGTTTTTTAGAGAAACATATTGTTTTCCTAGGGGCGGCGGACAGCCAGGTGATATTGGACTGATTAAATCCAGTAGTAATCAATCTCCATTGCTTGAAACATTGCCTGGTGAATTTATTAAACATCCAGTAGAGTCTGTGGAGAAATTTAAGTTGGGTGACAAAATCATTTGTGAAATAGACAAAGAAGTTCGCAATAAAAACACCAAAATGCATACTACTCAACATATAGTATCTGCGTTGGCATATGATTTGTTCAATGCCGAAACTGTTGGAAATCAGATTAGCCAACAATATACGAGAATCGATTTAAAATTTCCAGATAGAGATAAATTCAATATAACAGATTTGGAAACATCCTTTAATGATATCATAAAATCGAATGCAAGTGTCAATATTTATAATTGGGATAGAAAAAAAATATTATCTCATGAAAAAATGAGACATACTAATTTTTTACATAGGATTCCTGAAACTATTACTGAGCTCAGAGTAGTGGAAATTGAGAATATTGACTTGTGTCCATGTGGAGGGACACATGTTGATTCGATAGGTAGTTTAGATAATTTGAAAATTGTTAATGTTAAATCTAAAGGAGCAGGTAAATTAAGAATTTCATATTAATGAAATATTAATTTAATAGATTTGTAACTATTGGTGGGCTCGGCAGGAATTGAACCTGCGATCTCCACCATGTCAAGGTGGCGTCATAACCCCTAGACCACGAGCCCTAGGAGTTCATGCGACATTGGCATTCCAAATGAAGGATTCTAAATATTTAATAAATTCATGAGATTATTTTAGAAATTTTCCCAGAACAATTTTTTTGGGAACAGAAACCTGCAGCTCTAGTTCTACCATTTTTCATCTTGATCAATCGTACATTGGATATTACTCCATATGATTTACACTTCATGCAAAGGCCGCTGTAAGGATTCATCACGTGCTGCGAGTAGACTGCTAATATTGAAGTCTATTATAGGGGTGAAATAGCATAAATGTAGAATATATTGTAAAAACGTTATACTGCGAAGATATTGGTAATTATTAATGATAAATAATTTCTGATAACCATGATTATCAGAACTTACATATGCGGTATTTTAATTGTAAAGTTATAGTTTCAATAATATTTTTTTTATTTGTGTTATTGAATTGTCGTAATTATACATACTCACCTATTATTGTTTAATAATATTTTCATATAGTTTTATTAGAATTTACAATAGTTCCATCAATCATCGTTTTAATGATAGGATTAATTCCAGGAGTTTGACACCATCCATCAATGAATGAAGATGAAATAATATTCAGGTCTGCGGGAGAACCAATCGATAATGAACCTCTCATTTCATCTGAATCAAAAATTGATGTTGCTGGATTCCTAGTTGATGCAATTAATGATACTAATGGATTAACATTCAGTCTATGCGATAAAAGACTACCTACAAAGGGCATCGATAGGGAAGGATAATTCGGATTGAAATCTGTTGCAATAGAAAAATCCCAAGATTCATCTATACATTTCTGAATGGGTAAATTAATTTTTTTACCAAGAATATAAGGAGTCCCTGGTAAAAAAGTCTGCATAGTACCTGATTTTGTAGCAAAGTCTCTTGACTCATCACTTGAGAATGCAACATGATCTCCGCTTGATGATCCTAATTCAGCTGCTAGTGATAATCCTCCAGAATCAACAAATTCATCTACGTGTAATCTAGAATTAAGGCCCATCTCTTGAGAGGTTTTAACGATTAATTCAGTTTCATCTACTGTGAACCACCCGGGTTCACAAAATACATCTACCCATTTTGCTAGTCTATTTTTAGTGATAATAGGTAGTTGTTCGTGTATTAATTCTTCCAAATATTCCTTTCTACTCTTCCCTTCTGGAATGTCATGTGCGCCCAACCAGGTAGGAAAGACTTTACATTTAGAGTTTTCATTTAAAGATGATATCACTTTCAATATCATTTCTTCTGTTTCATTACATAGCCCGTATCCACTTTTCGCCTCAAGGCTCGTAGTCCCATGCATAATAGCTATTTCCAATCTTTCCATACCCTTTGAAAATAATTCGGAAAAACTACTATTTCTAGTACTTACAACAGTTTTTTTTATCCCTCCACCAAGTTTAGCAATATCGGAGTAGGAATTGCCTAATTGTCTTAGAGACAATTCATTTGATCTATCTCCAGACCAGACTAGATGATTATGACTATCTATTAATCCTGGAATAATTGCTTTACCTCCTGCATCAATGATATTATATCCATTTTTTGATAAATTTCCTCCCATATACCAAGGTATATATTCATCAGTAATATTCTCATTATTATCTATAAGTGATATCTTACCATTATTTATCAGAATTGCATTACCGTTTGGATAAACAAGTGATTCTTTATCTAGCATTTTATGGCCTGAAATTGGTTTATTGATATCTCCAGTAGATAGATGGGCAATTTCACCACAGTTAACAATGATGGTGCTCATAACTTGTGGGAGCAGTTATACTTCAAAGGGATACCCCATCCGGAAGGTATGGTCGGAGTTGTACTTGGTATCGAAAGCACAGCACATACTCTATCTTTTGGAATGGTTGACATGAATGGAAAAACCTCTCCATCCTATTCTAATTTATTTAGGCCAGAAGAAGGAGGAATTCATCCTAGAGAGGCTGCCGATCATCATTGTTTGATGGCTTCTGATTTGCTAAGAAAGGCCACTTCATCTGAGATGTTTTTAGATAATAAAATTGAAGCTATTGCATTTAGCCAAGGGCCAGGATTAGGTCCATGTTTGAGAATTGGTGCTAGTATTGCTAGAACACTTTCTGAGGTGTGGAAAGTCCCTCTCATAGGAGTAAATCATTGTATAGCACACATTGAAATTGGAAAGAATCAAACCGGTTGTAAAGATCCAGTATTGCTGTATGTAAGTGGGGGTAATACTCAAGTTATTGCTAGTTCAAGAAATAAATATAGAGTAATGGGAGAAACATTAGATATTGGAATAGGTAACATGTTAGATAAATTTGCTAGAACTCAAGGAATTCCATTCCCAGGGGGGCCAGAAATAGAAATATTAGCAAAAAAATACGAATTAAATAATGATATTAATGAAAATTTTATCAATCTTCCTTATGGAGTTCAAGGAATGGATATGGGATTTTCTGGTATGTTGACTGCTGCTGAAAGAAGAATTGATGCCGGAGATTCTTTAGAGTCTGTTTGTTGGTCTTTACAAGAACACGCTTTTGCGTCATGTATTGAAGTTGCAGAAAGAGCAATGGCTCATACGGGAAAAAATGAGCTTCTATTAGGAGGTGGCGTTGCTTGTAATACTAGAATTAGAGAAATGGCAAAAATTATGTGTGAAGAACGGGGAGCTACGGCATACTGGCCTGAAAAACAATTCTGTATAGATAATGGTACAATGATTGCGGAATTAGGTAGGTTATTGCATAATGTAGGATATAACACTAAATTGAGCGATAGTGCTATTAATCCTATGTTAAGAACTGACCATACAGAAATAATTTGGGATTAAGAAGACTTATCAAACCCCATTAATCCGAAAGAACGGGGATTGATTAAACAGTGCAGCGTAGGAGGAGGCCGAAAGTAGCACCGAGAAATGTTTTCGGTGGTAATATACCTCCAAGACCTCAAAAGAAACCCAAAGATGCTGCTTTGAGAAAGGATAAGCCGAAATTTCCTAAAAAACCAATAATTAAGAAGCCAGTTAACGAAGTTAAACCAACTAAAGATGTCAAAAAAATGAGTGAAAATGAAATTTTAATTAAGAAAAGCAAAGAGGGCATCGGTACCCAGAAAAAAGAAGAGCCCGTAGTAGAAGAACAAAAAATAGAGGAAGTTATTGAGAAAGAAGAACAGATACTAGAAGAAAATATTCTTGGAAGAAAAACCAAAAAGAAAACTATAGGATTACAAAAAAAGATCGAAATTGTAACAGAAGAAGAGGAAGAAGTAGTTCCTAGTTCAAGAGCAATGGAGCTAATAGAAAAAAGTAGAATTAGAGCATCTGAAAAGAATCTGATGAAGGAATCTGAAAATACGCCAAGAGTTATTGTTGATATACCAAAAAAATCCAAAATACGAACAAGACAAAAAACATATCAACCAGCAACTAGATTAAAACGTTTAGATCGAAGTAAACACATGGAATACAAGTATGAAATGCGCTCTTTATTAGTTGAAATTAACATAATGGAAGAATATCGTTCAAATTTGTTAGCCAGTATTTGGGCTAAAGGAGAACGTCAATCGACTAAAGAGGCGAAACAATATATTGATGAAAAAATGAGCGAGGGCGTACTCAATGAAGATCAGCATAAATCCCTATTAAGAGTCATAGAAAGTTATACAATAAGAAGGTGATTTAATGAAGATAGAAAAAGACAAAGTAGTTTCAGTCCATTATACTGGTAAATTTCCAGAATCAGATGAGATTTTTGATACGAGTATAGAAAGAGAACCCATGGAATTCTTAGTAGGTCATCAAAATATGATACAAGGATTTGAACAAGAACTACTTGGAGCAGAAAAAGGAGATAATAGAGAATTCACTTTATTGCCAGAACAAGCCTATGGACATAGAAATGAAGATGCTATACAAGAAGTTCCTAAAGAACAGTTTCCTACAGATTTAGAAGTAGGGATGATGTTTCAAGCTCAAAGCGATCAAGGCCCTATGCAATTTTCAATTTATGAAATATTAGAAGACACTGTTAAAATTGATTTCAATCATCCGATGGCAGGAAAAACCTTGAAATTTAATGTAGAAGTAATAAGTATTAGAGATGCTAGTGAAGAAGAAATTAGCCATGGTCATCATAATTAAACGCATTGTTCATGACTTATTACCTCTCCGCCGCTCACATGGATATGTCAAATAAGCCTGGTGAGCCCCCATACACAAGTGGGATATATCCTGAAATGTATAAGAAAAAGGTTTGGACAATGAGACAATATGCAGGTTTTTCATCTGCAGAAGAAACAAATTCAAGATTTATTTCTTTATTGAATAATGGTCAAACAGGACTATCTGTTGCCTTTGACTTACCTACACAATTAGGACTTGATTCAGATGATAATTTAGCATTTGGAGAAGTAGGGAAAGTTGGAGTTGCAATTGATTCTATAGACGATATGAGATTGTTATTCAAAGATATAAATTTGGCAGATGTCTCAACTTCTATGACTATAAATGCACCAGCAACTACATTATTAGCCCTTTACGTAGCACTTGCAGATGAGAAGAACATTCCTCGCTCAAATTTAAAAGGAACTGTGCAAAATGATATCTTAAAAGAATATATTGCAAGGGGATTATACATTTTTCCTCCTGAACATTCTATCAGACTCACAACAGATCTTATGAAATGGTGTAATGAAAATATTCCTAAGTGGAATACAATATCAATTAGTGGATATCATCTCAGAGAAGCAGGATGTACTGCAACAGAAGAGATAGCACTAACCCTTACTAATGCCCTTTATTATACTAGAAGTGCATTAAGAACGGGACTAAAAATAGATGATTTTGCACCTAGAATGTCCTTTTTCTTTGGTTGCCACAATAATTTCTTCGAAGAAATATGTAAATTTAGAGCCGCAAGAACATTATGGTATGAAATAATTTCGGACTTTAATCCGAAAAATGAAAAATCGTCCATGCTAAGATTTCATACACAAACTTCTGGAGTGACATTAACCGCGCAACAACCTATGATTAATGCAATACGTGTTGCTTACCAAGCATTATCAGCGGTATTAGGAGGAACACAATCATTGCATACTAACA
>MDSZ01012493.1_pt1 | contig 18102 bp, 20 predicted proteins | sample 811201 | NCBI WGS metagenome assembly MDSZ01 (sample SAMN05326647, study PRJNA326480) | marine metagenome | isolation source: seawater | place: Indian Ocean: North | collected 2010
GGAAGTATCGTCAATATTTCATCCGTTGCGGGGATGCGAGCTCAAGCAAATATTGCCTATATGGCAAGTAAGTGGGCTGTCAGAGGTATGACGAAGGGGGTAGCGAAGACCCTAGCTAGCTCGGGGGTTCGATGCAATAGTGTTCATCCTGGCGCAGTTGAGACAGATATTTTATTTGACCTTGAGGAAGAGGTTGTTACCGAACTGATTTCTACAATCCCTATGGGCCGTTCCGGTGAGCCAGCTGAAGTAGCAGAGGTAGTCACTTTTCTCTTGAGCGACTCTGCAAGGTATATAACCGGTGCTGAAATAGTGGTCGATGGAGGAATGATCATCTAACTTTTACGCAGCTGAAGGTATCGGAGCTGCTGCGATTATTGATAAGTCCGATTCCTCAATGACGGACCAGAGCATGTCACGAAGTTCATGCGCTTTTTCAAGGTGGCTATTAGCTACAACAAACCCTTCGACAATATCTGAAAGAGTCGATAACCAAGCTCGACCGCGAAATACGACTGAGATAGTTACAGAGCCGTCGCTGTTCCTCTTGAGGGTTCGTGAGTGCTCACCGAGATTTGGTGGCCCTTTGAACGATGGAACTTCATATCCTGCCCCCCTAGCTGCTGCACTAAGCGCCCTAACTGCGTTTGCAAATAGAAAAGATTTTGATTCCGCCATATATCTATTGTTACTTAAGGGTGTGACATTTGGTATTAAAGATGGACTGAAACAATCATTGAATAGAAAATCAAGCTAACGTAAAACTTTATGACTCAAAGTGACGTTTCGAGTTCCACACAGTTAAATCCTGCCCAGAAGGATGTCCTGTCTCAGCTTGGAGCAAGGCCAAGCGAACGTCCTGATTTTAGCGATGACCTCAAGGCAAAATTGAAGTCGAAGCTAGAGGAGGTCGCCCAAAGTGTTGTTACTGACCTACCCGATAATGAATCACTATTCATTAATAAGCATCTTCTATCACAGTTGATGGGTTGTGAAGCAAAGTACGTAGCTGAAAGCCAAGAGAATTTTGAGTGGAGTATTCCCACGGCGAGAGGAACGCTCTCGCATAAAGCAATTGAATTATCGATCTTCTGGCAAGGCTCTAAAGACTCTTTAACTCTCACTAACGAAGCGATTTCAAGAGCGGAGCAAGGAAACGACTACATGGGGGATTGGATTCGGGGGCTAACTAATGGAGACAGAGCTCAGTTATGTGGAGAAGTGAATTCACGCGTCGGTTCTTTTCTTGAAACTTGGCCCCCTCTTGAAAAACGTTGGAAACCAATGCTAGAAACCCCAATTAGAGTTGAACTAGCCAAGGGGAAAGTAGTTCTTTCCGGAAAGGTAGATCTAACGCTTGGTTCAGCTGGGGGAAATACAGCTGGAAAGGTTATCGTCGATTTCAAAACGGGGAAATTTTCTCCTTCTCATCGTGATGACTTACGATTTTATGCCTTGCTCGACACGATTAGAATAGGCGTGCCACCTCGACTTGTAGCCAGTTACTATCTAGATCAGGGTGAATTCAGCCCTGAAAAAATTACTCTGGAGGTTCTGGAGTCGACTATTGCCCGAGTTTCTAATGGTATGACCCGACTAGCTGAACTCCATTTAGAGATACGGCCGCCTTCTACACAACCTGGTCCGCCATGTAGATGGTGCCTGTTATCGCAGGGTTGTGAGGCCGGACAGGAATACCTTGCTGATAACAGTGACTAAGGTAAACGAGAAAACCCTCTGGGATTGAGCATCTCTAGTTCTCATAAGCCACAATAAGGTTATGGACTATATAAAGGTAGAACTTTCGGATGGAGTCGCTATTTTGACTTTGAACGATCCTTCTAAACGTAATGCTATCAATCTCTCAATGAACGATGAAATATGCCAGGTCTTAGACGAACTTGAGAACTCTAAGGAAGTCGGGGCATTAATTGTTACTGGAGAAGGGAAAGGTTTCTGCTCTGGGGCAGACCTCGATGACCTTCTTGCCGCTCGGGAAAGAGATAATATTCGTGATATTTATTTAGGTTTTCTTCGTGTAGCTGATTCGACACTTCCAACTGTTGCAGCGGTAAACGGCGCAGCCGTTGGTGCGGGAATGAATATGGCATTGGCGTGTGACGTTATCATCGCCGCAGAGTCTGCAAAATTTGATAGTCGTTTCTTGCAAATAGGGATCCACCCAGGTGGAGGCCATACATGGCGGTTACTTGCTCGTACTAATTTTCAAACTCTTAGAGCAATGGTCCTTTTTGGCGAGGTACTCCGAGGACCTGACGCATTTAGAACTGGACTTGCATGGAAGTGCGTTCCTGACGAAAAGCTTATGGAAGAATGTTTAACTATCGCGAAGCAAGCGGCTTCTTATCCTAAAGACCTGACAACTATGACAAAAGTCGCCTTCCAGCAGTTGCCCTCAATAGACTCCTCTGATGACGCCGTCCAACACGAAGTAGTGCCGCAAGTTAAATCTATGGAATCAGAGGAGTTCTCGCTTTTGGTTCAAAGTCTTCAGAAAAAAATTACTTCGAAACCTTCTCCGTCAGAAGAGCAAGACTAGCTAATCCAACGTTCTGTAATTTCTTCTTTTCGGTGATCCCATTCCTCCGATGTAAACGCATACCGGATGTGGTCTTCCCATTTTCCGTTGATCTCAAGATATCGCTCAGCAATTCCTTCTTCTCTTAATGACAGCTTCTCAACCACTCTCCTACTTGATGAGTTTCTAGGAATAATAGCTACCTGCACTCTATGCAGGTCTAAATCCTCAAATGCGTACTTTAGAACTACTGCTAAAGCTTCAGGAGTGTAGCCATTACCGGCGTGCCCTTCGTCAATCCAATACCCCACGTAACAACTTTGAAACGGACCTCGCTGAATGGAAGACAGATTTATCTCTCCACAAAATTTTCCTTTAACAAAAATCCCAAAGCCATAACCTGACCCCAAATGCCTCTCTCGGTCTCGAGCATTACATCGCGCCCCAAAAGCGTTTCGATCGTTTATTACATCAGGCATTCCAGGGGGACGGGTGGGTTCCCATTTTGTTAGCCAATTTATATTGTCTTGTCGAACTTTATTCCATTCAGAGAAATCAGATACTTGAAGAGAGCGAAGCATAACCCTTTTCCCATAAAGGCTTTCCTTTGTATGGCGTGATTTGGTTACTCTCATTTTTATTCCCAGTGATGTTAATCATCATCCCGTGAAGTGACACTAGCCTGAATACCCATGAGCCGACGATCTCAAAGGGAAAAAGCATTCAGTTCATCTGACGCAGAATCAACCCATCGAGAATATCTGCTTCGGAGACAAGGCATTCCGTAAAGTGAAACTGACGCATTATTTGTATAAGAATGCATACCCCGCCTACTATGACATCTACTCTGTCCTCTTCCATTCCAGGGTTTGTTAATCTTTGCTCCCTGTTGTCGGTTACAAGTATCCGAAATACTTCTTCCATATCTGCATGGCTCATTAAATAGTGGTGCACCAATTCATAAGAGTACTTTTCCAGGCCCTGCTCAATCATTGCAATCGCTGATACAGTCCCAGCCAATCCAATCAGTGTGGTCGCTTTATCGAGGCTTGGAATTGCTTTCTCTACATCTATTAGGTGCAGTTCCACTAATGAAAGAGCCGCAGATAGCTCTTCTGGAAGCGGAGGGTCGGAGTGTATAAATCTTTCTGCCATCCGGACACAACCGGCATTTATTGACAAAAATTGTTCACACATTTTTTCTCCATAAGAGAACTCAGTCGACCCCCCTCCCAAATCGAAGACAAGATATGGACCCCCAATTTCTACAGAATGCGTAGCACCCAAAAAAGAGAGTTCAGCTTCCTGCCGACCTGAGATAAGTTCAACCTCTTTCTGGAGAATCCCCTCAGCAGCGGAGAGAAAAATACCGCTATTTGTTGCATCGCGGACAGCTGACGTAGCAACTGTCCGAAATTCATGAATTCCTTCTGCATCTAGTATCTCCCTAAATGACATAAGCGTTGCTAACACTCGGTCGATTGCTTCGCCATTGAGATTACCGGTAGCATCTACCCCTTCCCCTAATCGAGTAACCTCCTGACGGCGGTTAAGTATCTCGTACTGACCGTTATCCCCAATCTCTGCAATCAGCAGCCTAGTACTGTTTGTCCCACAATCTATCGCTGCGACTTTCCGGCGTTTCGAAACCACATCCTTACCTTACTGAATATTTGCAGCGACCCATGCACCCACAGGATCGTCTCCGCCAGCTAAATAAAACGCGTAATGGGCATGGAGACACTTAATGCCCTTTCGCGTCCCGCCTACCCCACCGGAAGGTTTAGGCCCCGTATGGCCATCAGGTATATATCTATCTCTTTCATGAGAATATTGGGTATGGGTTCTGGCAATTCTTCCTAAGCCGATCAGCGCCTCAACTTCTCTAATTGCTCCTCCTGACTCTAAACGGCTTACGAGTCGCCGTTCTTCAGGGTCAACAAGCCAATAAAGAGTCGGCATCGGCGTTCCGTCGTCAAGAAAAGGATCATTGCGTATAACTCGAGCTTCACCACTTGAATTTCTAACAACCACTTCATAACACCCTTGAGGCTTTCTACCAAGCAGATTCTCAATCTCCTCATGGTCAATGGGATGCATGTGAAATTCTCTTTTAGCTACTTCAAGTAACTGAAAACCAGATTATGAGAAAGACAGCTACGCCAGCCAATATGACTGGGATCCCGAATCGCTTAAGCAGGGGAAGAGCTACTACCCCAAGTAAATTGAGTGCTTCTTCATCATTCTGGTTTGACTGATCTGGAAGCTCTTCGGCAGGGCCAACAGATTCGCTGGGCTCAAGAAGTCCTTCCAAATTTTTTGCAAACTGAGTCATCAGCTTTGCGCTCACATCACTAATTGCGCCGCGACCGAACTGAGCTACTTTCCCAGTAATAGTGAGCTCTGTTTTCACACTTACCTGTGTCGTTGTTGGGGAGATTTCTGTAAGTTGTGCTGTGATGACGGCGCTGGCGTTTCCTGCCCCGCGTACATCACGTCCGTCTCCCTTAATAACCACTCTTTTATCTTCATCATTGCGCTCTAGGTATGTGGCTGTTCCTTTATATTGGGCCGTAATTGGACCAACTTTAATTTTTACGATGCCGTGGAATTCATCACCTTCGTTCTCTTGAAGCTCAGCTCCAGGCAAACAAGGAGCAATCTTCTCTGGAGTATTAAATGCTTCCCACACTTCAGCTGTTGAGGCATTGACTTCTATATCGTTATTTAATTCCATCTTGCGAGATCTCCTCGTGTATCTATATCTACTGGATTACCATCACATGGTACCTCATGGACTAAGTCAGGTCTTAGGCGGAGCAAAGATCGCGCTCCTTCATCTCCGGAGATTGGAATAAGCGACCAGAGCTCATGATGAATCTTCATTGGAGGCCTCCGGTTTCCAGAAAATGTAGCTACTGCTAGTATCGTTTCGGCCTGAGCTACAGCACTCCAAGCTGATGATGGGACCAGCGGCATGTCCCCTAATCCAACCACAATGGCTTCATGTTTGTGATGATCAGCAACTGCAATGGCAGAACGCAGAGAAGTAGCCTGCCCATCTTCATAGCTGTGATTTTCAACAATAGTTACTCCATAGTCAAATACGTTTAGGGACGTTTCTTTCTCAAAGTCAATTGCTCCAGAAACGAGATATATCTCATCGAATTGTGCATTGCTTGCGGCTTCTAGAACCCACTGGAGGACCGGCTTGCCCCTAAATGGGGAGAGAAGTTTATGGGTATCCCCTTCGAAGCGCTCTCCTAGGCCCGCTGCAAGAATAACAGCCGCTACGGTGTTGTTTCGAATTGATCGATTTTCCGAAGTATCATCCACATCCTCATTCTAGGGAGGGAAGAGAAATCCTAGTGGTTATGGTCGAGTTATATTCAATAATCACTTGGTTTGTGGATAGGCCCAGAGCTCTGTTTAAGACTATTTGCGTCACGGCCTGTTCGTAAGGCGATAATTTCTGCGCAAATTGAAATAGCGGTTTCTTCTGGTGTTCTGGCACCAATATCTGAGCCAATTGGCGACATGATACGTTTAAATTCTTCATCACTTACGCCAGCTTCACGAAGTCGATTCGACCGGTTCTCATGTGTTTTTCTACTTCCCATGACTCCGATATATCCGACATCAGTTGCTAGAGCTGCAGTAATTGCTGGAACATCAAATTTATTGTCATGCGTGAGCACACAAACTGCATCACGCACTCCTAGCGAAGGTCCGACAGATTCGAGTAATTTATCAGGCCATTGTGCTTCGACAGCATCTGCAAGTGGGAACCTTGTAGATGTAGCAAAAACTGGCCTTGCGTCACAAACGATGACATGGTAGCCCAGAACTTTAGCAACTCTAACGAGGGCAGCTGTGAAATCGACTGCACCAAAAATCAGCATTTGGGGAGGAGGAGCAAACGATTCGATAAAAATAGTTAACTCTTCCTCGCGGGCTTCTCCATTTAGACCATAGTGGCGTGTACCTGTTCGTCCCGCCTCTAGTTCTCCAGACATATCCCTAAGAACTACTCTGTCAAGAGACTCATTTCCTAAGGTCCCATGGACTTCAACGTTAGGACCGAAAACCATTTTTCTGCCGACCTCGTCCCCTTCGATTACCGTCGCAAGAGCTATAGGCTTTCCAGCTTGGATTGCTTCTTGAAGAACGCTGAGAATTGACTTGCCCATATCTACCAATCTAAAGGTTCGATATACAAGTGGATAGTTCCCCCACAAGTTAAACCAACCGCATAAGCCTCATCATCGCTGTAGCCAAATGTAACTACCTTTCTCTCTCCCGATGAAAGAATATCTAGAGCTTCCGTTACAACAGCACCTTCTACACACCCTCCGGAGACTGATCCGGCTACTTCACCATCTTCATTGACAGCCATAGTTGCCCCAGGGTCTCTTGGGCCAGATCCCTCTACCTTGACCACTCGTGCTAGAGCTATTTTTTTCTCCGCTTTTTTCCACCTATCGATATCTTCAAGTATTTCTTTCACGTTAATCTCCTCTATTCAGAAAGGACGTAGGCAAGGTCCTCTAACGAATTCAAACTGTGCCCTTCGACAAATTGGTCAATATAAGGTAGCGCCGCAGCCATACCCTGCGCAAGGGGCTCATAACCCGGAGAAGCTTTTAGCGGATTAACCCAGATAATTTTATAGCTAACCTTCTTTAAGCGATGCATTTGCTCAGACATCACCGACGCATCACCCCTATCCCAACCGTCTGACAAGATGATCACAGTCGCTCCCCGTGCAACTCCCCGTTGGCCCCATTCAATATTGAATGACCGAAGTGTTTCTCCCAACTGTGTTCCCCCTGACCAATCTTGAACAGCATTTGACGAAGCGGAAACTGCTTGATCAAGATTGCGCGATGATAACTCTCTAGTGATACGTGTCAATCTAGTCCCAAGCGTAAAAGCTTCGACTTGGCGGCGTCCAACTACTGCCGCCTGAACGAATCGTAAAAGAGCTCTGGAGTAAGCCTCCATCGACCCAGAAACATCAAGTAGGAACACAACTCTTCTTTGGCGCTCTCCGACTTCGAGGAATCGCTGCCTAATCGGCTCGCCATCGGTCCGTAGCGAGCTTTTAATAGTTCGTCGAAGGTCAGGGTATTGGCTTTTCTTTTTGGAGGAAATTTTCCTTCTCGACTGTCGGATCCCACCTAATAAAGTCATTCTCTTCATAAGTTCATACGCCTCATTTAGTTCTTCAGACGTGTACAGCCCAAAATCTTTTTCCCAAAGAACTTCAGATGGCGAGTACCTTAAGTTGATAACATCTCTCCCCTCGTTAGATGCTTCGGATAGTTCTTCTTCAGTACCTATTCCATCATCTGTTACGAGAGCTACTCTTTGATATGAGGGTATACGCTCTTCAAGAGCGTCGGTTATCCCTTCCCAGAATACTCGGAATCCGTATTCATAAACTGGAAGATCTTCAGGGTCAGTAATGAGCGTAGATCGTCCAGCCCAATAGACACTTTCTCGCTTTCCAATACCCACTTTTCCAAGTGCCTGTTGGAATACTATTGCGGACCCGATGGGAACTTGAAGACCTAGAGAGCGTAGGAGAGAAATAAACCCGACAGTAAGTCGTTCTGGGACCTCAGCTGCCTTTTCATTTACGCTAACCGGCACGTGCGAGTGCCTTCTCTACTAAATCTGTTATGCCATGTTCTTGGAGGCGGTTTTGGTCCTCTCGGTACTTCACTAGAGCTCCCAGAGTAGAGAGAACTGTCTCCTCATTTAAAGACATGGACCCCAATCGGCCGAGAGCCACGGCCCAATCTATGCTCTCAGCAATCCCAGGAGGCTTATACAAATCTAGTGTTCTGACCTGTTCAACTGCTGCAGCGACCTGTTTTGCAAATGCTTCAGTGACTTCAGGAACTCTTGCACGAATAATAGCTACCTCACGATCAAACTCTGGATGCTCAACCCAGTGATAAAGACAACGACGTTTCAGAGCATCATGCACATCTCTTGTACGGTTTGAAGTAATGATGACTATTGGGGGAACCTCAGCAGTAAATGTTCCGATTTCCGGGATAGTTATTGAGAATTCTGAAAGAATCTCGAGAAGAAACGCTTCGAACTCATCGTCAGCTCTATCGATTTCGTCAATAAGAAGCACAGGAGGATTTTGGGAGAATTGGGAAATCGCTTGTAAAAGAGGCCTTTTGACTAAGAAGCGTTCTTGGTATATTTCTTCTTCTAAGCCTTGCTCACCAACTTTTGAAGCTCTTCCAGTTGCTTCTGCTGCTCGTAGATGAAGTAATTGCTTTGTATAGTCCCATTCGTACAGCGCTTGCGAAGCATCTAACCCTTCATAGCATTGCAGCCTAATTAAATCTGTATCAGCCCATTTCGCAAGTGTTTTTGCTACCTCGGTCTTCCCAACCCCCGGATCTCCTTCAAGGAAAAGTGGTCGTTGTAATGAAAGAGAGAGGAAAATTGATGAAGATAAGCCCTCTGACGCCAAGTAGCCTAGCTTTGCTAGCCCTTGATTGACATCGCTCGGATTGTTCGGTGCTATAAAACTCATACATCTAATGTACTACTGGAACGGCTTTCCACCTATCTCTGTTCTTCCTGATCTCTTTTACATTACCTAGCAGCCCACTGTTCTATATGAGAGGCTGTAATGGTGAATCGATTTCTTTTAACAGTTATTTCTTTGGCTCTTTTTGTTTCGTGTGGTGGAAGCGGTAGTGACCTAGCTGATCTTCAAGGAGGAGATACTAAGGTTGAGTCCCCAACAGCTAGTCCAAGTCCTCAACCAACGTTAGTTTCTCAACCTGAAGTAACTCCTGAAGTATCGGAGCCAAAAACTGAGACGGCCATAGATGCAGACTCTTCTGATATTCAGAACATAGTTGGATGCACTTCAAGTGGACATGGGGAGCTAAGAAGGGAGGAAATGCTGGAAAGTCATGAACTTTGGTTAGGTACACTTGTCGGCTCCTCTCTAGATGAAGGTTATAAATTATTAGCGGGGGGGTCCGTTCCAGATGGCCTTATTTTCAATGGCGACATTCACTTGTGGTGGGTGTCTGCGTCCGATCACACAATCCATCATGGGATAGTAGATGACTCAGGTGAACTTGAAGATCTCGGACCAATTTCTGTAGATGGTGAAATATTTTCAGGTATGGTTGATCCGGATGTTATTCAATTGGATGATGGCTCATTAGGTTTAACTGTTCTCGATGGTTTTGACCGTTCTGGACCTCCCGGGCCAATATGTCACCTGAGATCGAGTGATGGGCAGAATTTTATAACAGAGAACACGATGCTTGATAAAGAAGATAGGTTCGACCCATCTTTAGTTATTGTAAATGGCCAATGGTGGTTGGCTGTTGGGATTCCTTCCGAGGAAGACAGCCTTACTGAAATTTATAAGGGGTTTGATGGACAGAATTTTGTCTATGTAGCAACTGTAGAAGGTGCTGTCCCCGATATTTCATATTTTGATTCAGCATTCCGGCTTCTAACATGCAGTAAAAGCGGGATGCGAAGTTATTCATCTTCGAATGGAGAGGATTGGGGTCTGGATACAATTATCCCATTTCGGGGATGTGATCCTTCGAGAATAACTGGGTCGAATTTTTTCGCATACAAAGTAGAATCAGGGGGTGGTAATGAAATGCCCCCTCCGGTTCCTATGCCTGATGAAAGGCCTCCAACCGAATAAGAGTATCGCTTTCGGCTATACTCCGGCTTCCTGAAGGCCTCTTCGCACTAGGACTCTTGCCAAATGTTCACGATAATCTTTCGATGCATTTAAGTCAGAAGGTGCCTCTGTGCCTTCAGCTGCAAGATCTCCGGCTTCCTCAGCACTAGCTCCGCTGAGAAGTGCGGATTCCACTGCTTCTGACCTGAAAGGCACAGAATGCATATTTACGAGACCAACTCCCGCATGATTTTCATCACAAACAATGGAAGCGCCAACAATTGCCCAGTCCTGAGCACGACGGTTGAATTTTTGGAAAGACCACTTAGCGTTCGGAAGTTTAGGAACTCTAACTTCAGTTAGCATCTCGTCATCGTTAAGGTCAGTTTCGAGAAAACCAGTGAAGAAGTCCTCTATCTTTATTTCGCGTTCTCCTTTAGGGCCTCTTACAACAACTGTTGCCTTAAGTGCAAGAAGAGCCGAAGGGATATCAGATGCAGGATCGCCGTGGGCTACCGCTCCCCCGATCGTCCCACGGTGCCTCACTTGCGGGTCACCTACGTTATGCGTTGCTTGCGCCAGAACTCCAGCATTTGAAATAACAAGATCATTTTTTTCAACATCACAGTGACGAGTAAGCGCTCCGACTGCAAGATGATCACCCGCGTCACGAACATACTTTAGATCGTCAAGGCGGTTAATGTCTACAAGATATGCTGGCGTTGCCAGGCGAAACTTCATAAGAGGTATCAGAGAGTGCCCTCCTGCTACGAGTTTCGCCTCGTCTCCATGTTCTGCAATAGCCTCAATCGCTGCTTCAGCCGAATCCGCTTGAATGTAATCGAAATTAGCCGGAATCATAGTGCCACCTCACTTGCTTGAAGAACAGCTTTCACTATGTTGTGGTAACCAGTGCATCTGCATAGGTTTCCTTCCAACCCTTCACGCACCTCATCTTCTGTCATTGAAGGGTTCTCTTCAATCATTGAAACAGAAGCCATCACCATTCCTGGCGTACAGTAGCCGCATTGCAGGGCATGGCATTCATGGAATGCTTGTTGGACAGGATGCAAAGTGCCATCATCATTAGCAAGGCCTTCAATAGTATCGACTTCCATGCCGCTTACCTGTGCAGCTAAAACCGTGCAGGACTTCACCGATTCACCATTTAAATGTACGGTGCAGGCACCGCAGGAGGAAGTGTCACACCCGATGTTTGTTCCGGTTAAGCCAGCAGCCTCTCGAATATACTGGACCAGCAACATACGAGGCTCTACATCATGGGTTTGATCGACACCATTAATTTTGATACTTACTTCCACACACTTCCCCTTTCTCAGCGTGCAACTGACGTTAGTACATTATTGGCCGTTCTGGCGAATAAACTATGCGTCGACTTTCTTGTAACGGATCCTAGCCCAAATACCCGTTCCTGCCATCATCCCTATAAGGGCTATTAGGCCTGGCTGAGTTGTAGACCATGTAACTTCACCAAGAAAACCCTGACGGCACATCCGTATCACATTGGTGATTGGGTTGATAGCGGCTACATGATGCAGCCAGCCTTCTATAGCTTGAATGGGTGCTTGTCCAACAGATAGAAACATTGAACTGAACATAATTATTTGGGCTATTGCTAACGATTTTAGGGTTTTGAAAGTAAAAACAATTCCCAAAACAAGAAATGACATTACAACAGCCATCCCGACTCCGGAGAGATAAACCATTATTACTCCCATGAGCCCTCCAGGCATATCGGCATTTAAAAACACAAAGGCGACGATAAGAACTGCTGTTATCGGGATTAGGGATCGGCAGAGGCAATATCCCACTAGCCCCCCGATGAGTGCCATTGGTCGAGTAGGGGCTACTCGAAGGCGATCGAAAAACCCGTTCTCTAGATCTGTTCCAGCCAAGCCACCTGCTCCCATTCCCGAGAACGCGGCGCCTTGCATTACCGCCCAAGCTGTCATCCAGTTAACAGCCTTGTCGGTTTCATAACCCTCAAGTTCAACTATTGAAGCAAACGAACCACTAAATGCTACGACAAAAAAGATTGGCATCAGAATCGCAGGCAGTATCAACGATGGTATCCGGCGTAAACGAATTAATCCGCGTTGAATTCCAGCCATAATGACTGCAAACGAAGATACGTTTGGCGCGTTCAGGGAAGTCATTGTGCACGCGCCAAACGCTTACGCAGTTGTCGAATTGACAAGGCAATTCCTATCGAAGCGATAGCAAGTACAATTCCCAAAGATTGTCCAAGGTCAGTCCATGTGAAACCGTGAATGACCATCCGGCGTGTAGGGTCGATAACCCAGGTTAGAGGATTTTTCCTAGCTATAGCCCCGTACCATCCGTCCATGAGTTGAACGGGGAAAAAAGCCGAACTAACAAAAACTGCGACGAAAATTAGAGGAAACGTTGATTGAACGACTTCTTGAGAGCCTGTCCGTAAAGCAATTGCTATTCCGAAACTCCCCATCGAAACTGAAAGCAAAGCTGCTATGAAAACTAGTGAAATAATGCTTGACGCACCTCCTGCAATATTTGCTCCAAATAAGACAAGGATGGCTATAAGGACTGCGGCTTGGGCAACTCCATAAATAAATGCACTAGCCAGCCGTGACAAGAGTATCGAACCTCTTGAAACCGGTGAGACAAGAAGTCTATCCATGAAGCAATTTTCAATATCAGCAGCGAGATCGGATGCGCTATTTGTTGACCCGAACAGGACGCCCTGTACGACACAGGCGGGAAGAACAAAATCGAGAAAAGAGACATCCTGAAACGGGAAACCTTCAATTGTCACCGCTTTACTGAATTGTGAGGCATACACCGCAGCTAAAAGTAGAGGGAAAAAAAGACCCGGTGCCCAGGATTGGGGTTGTCGAATCATCCCGAGAATACTTCGGTGTGAGAGCTTCATAGCTTGCGGGAAAATATTTTGATTCATATATCCCCTACACCTGGCCGCCCTCAAGCCTTCTTCCGGTCGCATCGGCGAAGACATCGTCGAGGCTAGGTTCGTCAAGTTCAACATGATGAATTTCGACACCAGCATTATCAAGGGCTTTTAGGACATCTGTGATTCCTGTTGTCCCACTAACGAGACCAATAGCTATACGATTTCTTCGGGCTGGACGTTCTTGTCCAAATTGAGTCATAGCTTTTCGGGCTGATAGGACGTCACCCTCTGCAACATCGACTCTTAAAGTAGGAGCCCCTACTGCTGACTTGAGGGAAGCGGGAGACCCTTCGCGGACTATTCTGCCATCATCGATAATAGCGATGCGTTCAGCTAGTTGATCTGCCTCTTCGAGATATTGGGTTGTTAAAAATACTGTTGTTCCTAGATCTTTATTAAGGTTTCGGACTTCTTCCCATAGAGCCATCCTGCTCGTTGGGTCTAAACCAGTTGTGGGCTCATCCAAAAAAAGCACTTCAGGTTGATGAACGAGGGAAAGAGCTAAGTCTAGTCTTCTTCTCATACCCCCAGAGTATGTTCCAACTCTTCGATCTCCGGCCGCGGTAAGACCTACACGCTCAAGTAGCTCTCCACAACGTTTCAATCCAGAACGTTTTGGGAGTCCATGCAAAACACATTGCAAACGAAGTAGCTCGTTGCCCGTCATCAAAGGATCAATGGCAGCATCCTGTAAGGCCACCCCAATTTTTCTTCGCACTGCTGAAGGCTGCGTGGCAATATCAAAACCTGCTACACGAGCAGTTCCGCTGGATGGCTTCAAAAGTGTAGTGAGCATACGAACAGCTGTAGATTTCCCAGCCCCGTTAGGCCCTAGAAAACCAAAGACCTCACCGCTTGAGACTGAAAGATTGATTGAATCTACAGCGATCAAAGAGCCGAACGAGCGCGATAGTTCTTCTGCTTCAATAGGGGCGGTCAAACTAACCCCCTAAGGCGTCTGCGAGTTCAGTAAAAGGCCACGAAGATGGGATACGAAGTGGACCTGGTGCAGCAGGTAACACCGCATAGGCTTCTTCACCTTCTCGAATGAGGCCAAAGTTCTGTCTTGCAAATAATTCAATCTGTTCTGGAGTCTGGAGCTCTTCAGCTCTCTGCTCTAATGCTGAATTAGATGATTGAATATCTGTGAGTTCTTGTTGCTTTGTTGACAATTCTTCTCTTTGGTCGAGCCATAACCTTATTGGTTGTATAGCCCAGATGAGAATGACGACGACGACCGCCAAGATAAAGAGCCAGAAGAGGTACCTGCGGGTTTTTTCCGAAACAAGTACTCTCTGAAGTGGATGGTTAGTATTGGAGGGCATTTATTGCGTTCCGTTAAGCTCTTGGATTCCACGATATGCTGCGGCATCACCTAGTTCTTCTTCTATGCGCAGTAGTCGATTATATTTTGCTACTCGATCGCTTCGTGCCGGGGCCCCAGTTTTTATCTGACCGCAATTCGTTGCGACAGCAAGATCCGCAATAGTTGTATCTTCTGTCTCTCCTGAACGGTGAGACATTACAGACGTGTAACCGTGGCGATTTGCAAGCTCTATTGTTTCAAGCGTTTCTGTTAAGGTTCCAATTTGATTAACCTTGATCAAAATGGAATTTGCTGTAGACAGCTCGATTCCTTTCCCTAGCCGGTCTTTATTGGTGACAAAGAGATCATCTCCAACGAGCTGGACGTTTTCCCCGATTAGATCTGTTAAGTTTTCCCAACCTTCCCAGTCTTCCTCTGCCATACCATCCTCTATGGAAAGGATGGGGAATTTGTCTGTTAGTTGTTTGTAGTATTGGCACATTTCTTCAGGGGAGAATTCTCTGTTTTCTCCAGCAAGAATATATTTTCCGTCTTCAAAGAATTCGGTACTAGCGGGGTCAAGGGCTATGGCCATATCGTCACCTAGCCTGAATCCTGCTTTGTCAATTGCGTCGACAAGTAATTCGATCGCCGCCTCATTTGATTCAAGATCTGGAGCAAAACCCCCTTCATCTCCGACAGCTGTTGACAAACCTCTATTTTTAAGAACTTCTTTCAAAGTGTGATAGCACTCAGCTCCCCACTGCAAAGCTTCTGAAAAAGAAACCGCACCTACAGGCATTATCATGAATTCCTGAAGGTCAACGTTATTGTCAGCATGTTCGCCGCCATTGAGTACGTTCATCATTGGGACTGGGAGCACATGTGCTGTTGCACCACCAAGGTATCGATATAGGGGCTGCCCGAGATGATTTGCACTGGCTTTTGCCGCAGCAAGAGAAACGCCGAGCATTGCATTTGCTCCTAAATTCGATTTATCATTCGTTCCATCCAGAAGGATTAATTTTTGGTCGACTCCTCTCTGGTCTAGAGAATCCATTCCTACGATTGCACCAGCTATTTCACTATTAACATTTTCAACGGCCTTAAGGACACCTTTTCCTTTATATCTTTCGCCTCCGTCACGTAATTCAACCGCTTCGAATTGGCCAGTTGAGGCTCCTGAGGGTACCGCTGCTCTTCCTTTGAACCCTCCTTGAAGAGTCACGTCAACTTCAACGGTCGGGTTTCCTCGAGAGTCGAGAACTTCTCGTCCAATTATGCTTTTTATTTGGGATGGATTATTAGATTGCATGCTTTCTCAATTGTAATTTTTGCAAGGATTACTATCTTTAGCCCTCTCTACAAGGTAGCGCTTATGGAATCAAATGGTATTGATGTGGCTAATGAGGATTCTGTCATAACGAGTGTTTAAAGAATGACTTACAGGATAAGCCTTTCAATTGAGCTGCTTATTACGGGCTTCTCCCTCCAATGAGGAATTCAACTGCTGAAGGTAATCGACTAGGTCTTCAATCGGAGTTTCCGAGTGATTGAGAACAATTTGTAATTCTTCTAACGAGTCCTTGACTACCGACCCCGGATAAAGCCTTTTAACCCTTACGATTTCTGATGGACGAAGGGAGATGGGAGATATTTTTGCAACCCACTTTGATTCGCCGGTCTTTGCGAGGTTGCGCCCTGCTATTTCAAGAATTCCGAGCTTTCTAGCTTCACACCGAAGCTTTGCCACAGAGAGAAGATTCTTTGCAGCAGATGGAATTGAACCAAACCTATCGATCCACTCATTGTGAATCTCACTAACATCTTCCAGACTTTTACATATAGCGAGTCTTCGATAAGCCTCTAGCCGTAAATCCTCCTGTGAAATGTAGCTGCGAGGTATTTGCGCGGCGACTGGAAGCTCAATAGAAATTTCCTGGAAAGAATGTATCGGCTCACCTTTCAGCGCTGAAACTTCTTCATTTACCAGCTGGCAGTATAGGTCATACCCCACGGAGGCAACATGACCTGATTGCCCAGTTCCTAAGAGGTTCCCTGAACCTCGTATCTCGAGGTCTCTCATTGCAATTCGAAACCCAGAGCCAAGCTCAGTAGCTTCCCCTACTGTCCGAAGTCTCTCATATGCTGTATCGCTCAACGAAGAGCCCTTAGGCGTGAGAAGGTAGGCATAAGCCCTTGACTCTGACCTTCCGACACGTCCTCGCAACTGGTGCAACTGCCCGAGCCCTAGACGATCTGCGTTACTCACAATGAGAGTATTGACTGAAGGCATATCTATGCCAGATTCAATAATCGTAGTGCACACCAAAACATCAAAGGAACCTTCCCAAAAGTCCATTACAACTTTTTCAAGCTTGTTCTCGTCCATCTGCCCGTGCGCTACAGCGATCCTCGCTTCAGGGACAAGGTTTCGAAGTGTTTCAGCCATCTTCTCTATATCTGCAACCCTGTTGTGGACGAAAAAGACCTGCCCTTCTCGTAGTAATTCTCTTCGGATAGCAGCAATGACGATACTCTCTTCGTAGTCGCCAACAAATGTAAGTATCGGCTGTCTATCTACCGGAGGGGTATTCAAAGTAGTTAAATCCCTAATTCCAGTGAGGCTCATCTCAAGAGTTCTGGGTATAGGAGTTGCTGATAGCGTGAGAACATCAATACTTGCCTTGAGTTCTTTAAGCATTTCTTTGTGCTTCACTCCAAAGCGCTGTTCTTCATCAACAACCAAAAGGCCTAGGTCATGAAACACAACGTCGTCGGAAAGTAACCGGTGAGTACCTATAACGAGATCGACTTCACCAGTAGATAGCTGATTGACAACTCGGGATTTTTCCTTCGTGGTGAGGAAACGACTTAGTACTTCTATTCGGATTGGATAGGCGCTCAATCTTGTGGAGAAAGTCTGGAAGTGCTGCTGCGCAAGCAACGTTGTAGGAACTAGTAAAGCAACTTGTTTATTATCTTGGATCGCTTTGAAAGCTGCCCGAAGCGCTATTTCAGTTTTACCAAATCCAACGTCTCCACATACAAGTCGATCCATTGGCTGTCGCCTTTCCATATCCTCCTTCACTTCTTGAATTGCAACAATCTGATCCGGTGTCTCCTGAAAGGGAAATGAATCTTCTATTTCCCTTTGCCAAGGAGTATCTGGAGGGTATGCGTGACCCTCAGTTGCTAGCCGTTTCTGATATAGGGAGACAAGACCTTCCACAATCTCTTGAATTTCGGACCGAACGCGTGTTTTGGTTTTTTGCCAGTCGCTTCCTCCCATCCTGCTAAGCCGCGGATGACTTCCCCCCGTATAGGGGCGCAATAGATTGATCTGCTCAGCAGGAACATACAACCGGTCACCCTTTCTATACTCGAGTAGAAAGTAGTCACGCTCTATAGCCCCTATAGATTGAGTGACATTTCCTTTATATATCGCTACCCCATGATGGTCGTGAACAACATAGGACCCAACTACAAGATCCTCATGAAATACTTTGTGGCCGCTAGCGTTTCCTCTTCGAGTGCCCCCTAACCGTTTCCGTCCAGTCAGGTCCTCTTCACATATAACCGCTATTCTCGTAGAA
>MDSZ01153002.1_pt1 | contig 18097 bp, 13 predicted proteins | sample 811201 | NCBI WGS metagenome assembly MDSZ01 (sample SAMN05326647, study PRJNA326480) | marine metagenome | isolation source: seawater | place: Indian Ocean: North | collected 2010
CAATATCTAAAATAGTATTATCTGGAGATGGTGGTGATGAGATTTCAAGAAGATATAGGAGATTTGTTTACTATAGATTCCCTTTGAATCTTTTTAAACTTATTTATGATAGAAATTATAATTATATTTTTGATCTCTTATCAAAGAGGTATAGTCTTAAAAGGTTAGAACTTTTTAGCATCATTGCGCTTAAGGCTGATAAAGACAATCTCGCCAGTTATTCACTATATAAAAATCATATTGAACATCTGGATCCCGCTCTGATTTATGAAGTTATTTATAATCTACCAGAAAGAATTTTATCTAAAACTGATATAATCTCATACAACTATGGTGTTGAGTTTAGATCTCCTTTTCTTTCGCCAAGAATTTATTCATTAACACTAGATTTGAATAATAATTTTCAAAAATTAAATTTTTCAAAAGTTCTAGCAAAAATCTTAAATAATAGTTACCCCTTAAATAATAAAAAATATGGGCTAGCTTAATTGAACATGCATCTTCTAAATATTAATAATAATGATAAAGATTTCTTTAGGAAAAAATATTTTTCAGTAATAGTTAAAAATAGAATAAGATTTTTATTTGTTATCTTATTTGATTTGTTAATAATAAATTCTTTATTTTTTTATTATTCAAATAGTCAAATTTTTGAAAAACATCAGTTTCTTGAAATTAGTTTTTTTTCAATTACATGGGTCATTATTAGCTTTATTGCAGACCGATATATTTGGGACAAGAATAATTTAATAAGTCAATTCTTTGGTCAATTAATAAGAACTTCTATAGTCTCAATAATTTCAAGATTATTTTTAAGTGCAATTTTATTATTTATGAATAATCAGAACTCAATAAATAGTTTTTCAAATTTTAATTATCAATTAATATTTTTAAGTGGAATTTCTCAATTTATACTATCAATTATTTTTAATAAATATTCGAATATTCATAATAAATGGATATTTTTAGGAAATATTAAAACGTTTAATCTACTTAATCAATTAACTAAGTTATCGAGAAAGAATATTATTATTCAAAATATAATTTTTGAAGATATACATAAATTACTTGAAGGGAAAAGGGAATTTAGAGGTATTATCGTTGATGATAATTATAATCTGATTGAATTTAAAAAAAATCATCTCTTAGATAATTATGAGTTATTAGATAACCCTATGAAATGGTGCGAAAGAGAGCTGGAATGCTTACCAATCTACGCTTTAAAAGAAATAAATTATTTTTTTGGAAAGGTAATTGAAAATAAATATTCTTTACAGTTAAAAGTAAAAAGGTTTGGGGAATTTATTTTAAGCTTGTTAATATTAACTCTCACAAGTCCTATAATTTTATTTTTCGCAATCCTTATTTATTTAGAGGATAAAGGTCCAATTTTCTATACTCAATTAAGAAATGGTCGTAATTTAAAAAAATTTAAAATTTTAAAACTTAGAACAATGAAAATTGACGCAGAAATTGATGGGGTTAAGTGGTCTTCTGCATATGATAATAGAGTAACAAAAATTGGTTATCTATTAAGGAAAACTAGGATAGATGAACTTCCTCAGCTACTTAATGTTCTTAATGGAGATATGTGTTTAATAGGACCAAGGCCAGAAAGACCTGAAATTGATGAAATACTTTTAAAGAATATTGAAAACTATGCATATCGATATAATTTTACTCCAGGTTTAAGTGGTTGGGCTCAAGTCTGTTTCCCTTATGGCGCATCAATAGAAGATTCAAAACATAAATTAAGTTTTGATGCTTTCTATATTAAAAATTTTTCAATTTTTTTAGATTTTTTAATTTTATTTAAAACTATGAGACTTGTATTTAATGCAAGAGGATCAGACCCAAATTAGCTTAATTTAAATCATATTAAATTTATAAATATTGAACTATACTTAATCAAGTAGAATGAATGAGTTAAAAATATTTTATGATGAAAAGAAATATATCTGAATATATAACCATTATTGGTGGAAATAATATAAGTTTTGATGGTGGACAAAATATTTCTATCCCAGAGTTAACAAATTTATTAAAAAAAAAATATAAAGTTAATAATATAAAAAGAAATGATTTTAATCTTGGTTTATTCATATCGCCAAAATTCAGGAAATATATTTTGTCTGGGTTCATAATTTTTAATGCAGATTTTTATCCTTTTTATTTAATATTAATTTTTCTTTCAAGGCTTATAAATAAGAAGTTGATTTTTATTCCAAGAGGCGCATATTCAAAGTATAGATTAAGAGTTAATTTCTTAAAGTATATTTATATTTTATTAGTACATTTCTTTTTTTCAGAAGTTATTGTCTTTTTATCAAAAAGTGAAAAATTTGAAACATCTAAACTCATATTAAGAGCACCTAATAAGAAATTTTTAACTATAAACCCCACATTTAATTATCTTGAAGATAATTTAGTGTTGAAGAGAAAAGAAATCCAAGATTTGAAAACTATTATTTTTGCGGGGAGAGCTCCTCAAATTTATAAAAATAATATTAGAGATCCAAAAGGTTTATTAAAATTATTACCTTTATTTCCAATTTTTAATTCTTGGAATATGAAAGTATTAATTCTTTCAGATCTTAAATATTTAGATAAAAACTTACTCAAATTTACTAATTTGGAAGTCAATAATCACCTTCCCTATGATTTATTTATAAATAAGCTTAATTCTGCTAATTATTTATTTCAAATTTCAAATGAGGGAGAGGGCTTTAGTCAATTAATAATGCAAGCATTATGTATGAGAGTAAAACTTTTAATTAATAAAAGGTCTTTACCCCAAGAATTAATTGATATTGTCCTGGAAAATTTTGAAGTCGTAATTCCTGAGAATTTCTTTGTATCGGAAAAAGGAGATAATCTCTCTATAGTTGTTCAACATTTTAATGGAAACATGGATTTATTTCATAAATGTCTTTTTGATTCAGCTAAAATTTATTTAAAATCTATATCAAAGATAAGCTTAGATTCTTGGGAAAATTTATTAAATGATTAATTTAAAAAATAATTGGTATAAAAATTTATTAACTCAAGGTGTTTCTGAAATGTTGCCTTTTGATGAATCGTTACTTCCAAGTTTTAAATCTTATTTTGAAAAAGAGCAGTTGGAAATATTGCTTAAATATCACTCAGATATTAATTGTAGTTTCAATTTCCAAGTAAGAAATAGAGTCTTCATAGATAAGAATAAAAAAATTACTGGTTCCGATTTTGGTTTTATTGAATTATGTAATCCTGATATGTTGCCAATAGAATCAAAATATTTTATTAATTCTGAGCATATAAAAAGTTATCTCAAAAGTCTGGGAATCAATATTAGACCTAATTATATTTCTTACTATATTTACAATAATATTAATCTACCTAGAAGATTACATCATGATACAAGCTATAATTCCTATAAAATATTCGTAGCACTTTCAGATATAAAAGATATTTCTTACGGTCCATATGTTTTTGTGAGAAAATCACATAGAAATATTCTGTATAAAATAAGTGATCTAATTTCTTATCTTGGAATTAAAAAAACAGGAGGGGATGCTTATGATGCGGCATGGATAGATTGGAAAAATCTTTTTATTCCATATTTAAAAAGAGGAGAGGCAATAGTTACAAATCAAAAAGGAATTCATGGTGATTTGCCTTGCTCTTCTTTAAGATCAAAAATTTTACTTGCTATATGCTTTAACGATCATGATATAGATACTCAATTAAAAAAAAATCTACAAAAGAGAAATTATTGATTGAGGATCTTATATTTTATTGGCTTGTTCTCAATTTTTTTATTAAATAAAATAAAAAAATAAATCAATAAAATTATATAAAGAGATGTTGGATTAAATCTTGAAATAAAAAGTAAAATTGGAAATCTTATATCAGTTGTAAATAATATTGATGAAATAAAAGCAATACTTAAACCAATTAATCCTTGAACCGCAAGAATTGATATGCCATAAGTTAGTGAATCTACTAATCTTAATTCCCTGTAAAGTTCAAAACCTCCTCCTGTTAATATTTTACCTTCGAAAAATGTTTGAATGATTGAGCTTATAGTCGCAGCACGTTGAGTGAAGGCTGCATCTCTTGTTGTCCCAAGTCCTTTGTATATCAGATAATTAATGATTAAAAAAATAAGAAAAGTAGTTATTAGAAATAGCAATATGTTTCTTTTTTCAATTAAACCTTGTATTAAATTTTTTATGAATGCATAAATTAATTTTAAATCTAAATTATAGATTATTAATTTTGCAATGAAAAGAAAAAATGAGGCTGCGGATAAGCTTATGGTACATATGATTAAATCTGTATAAATTATTTTTCTTTGTGGTTTGAAAGCTAAAGTACTTAGAAGGATAGAAAAACAAGCGAAATCTCCAGGTTCGAATAATAATGAATTTGATCTATAGAAGCCATCAAAGAAATTAAGTCTTTCAACTAGGGCGCATTGATAATTGAAAAAACACACTTTTAAGCCAAACAAATAATATCCAATTATTTGAATTAGTCCGAACAACAATAATAGAAAATATATATTTTTGAGATAGTTCTTTTTTAGATAAGGTTTTAAAATTGAAAGGATGAAAAACAAAAATATATAAGCAAAAATATAGTAATTTATATATTGGTATTTATTTATTACGTAATAACAAGTAAATAATATAAAAGGGAGTTGTTTAATTATGTTTTTGTAATTAAATGAAGAATCATTCTTTCTTATAAAATTACTAATTATAAAAACTACTAAAATAGATATTCCTACTAATGATGAATTGCTACTAGATGTAGCTGCTGGCGCAGTTATAACTAATATTAAAAATAATGTATTGATAACTAAGTCATTAATATTTGTTATTTTAAAAAAACTTTCCATTCGTACTAAATACTTAGTATATACATACAATATACCTTGCTATAATATGGAAAAATTTTAAGATAAACTATATTTAATTATTTTCGAATATTAATGATAAAAATAAGATCTTTAGAAAATAAAAAAACTTTTATTATTTTATCTCAGAATGAATATTGTTACATCTTTAGTAATCCTCAAACAAGTCTGCAATTTAAAAAGAAATTTAGAAATAAATTAAAAAGAGAGATTTATCTTAAATTTTATAAAATAATTTATAAATTAATTTTAATAATCAAGACTCCAATACTATCTCTTTTAAAAAAGTATTTTAGATACAAATTTATAAATATTTTGAATAATAATTCTAATAATGTTTATGGAGTCCATTGGAATTCTACTTTAAGGAAAAAAAGTGAAGGACTAACTTATTTTAATTATCACTTTTGTTCACTATCTTCTGATCCATTTAATATTATCCCTTTCAAAAAAAAAATTAATTTCACTTCTAGAGATTTTGTAAAGATAAATCATACTAATAATGTAGATAAAATTTTTGATTTTACTTTTATTGGTAATCCAACTTTTAATAAGAACGTATTCAATTTTCTTGAAGCAGCAAAAAAGGTTTATTTTTCAGATTTTAATAGTTTAAAAACTTGTACCATTTTCCCTTGTTCATTTAATGATAATTTTATTCCACCTTATATTGATACAAGATTATTAGTAAATGAGAATGAGCATTTAAATCAATACCCTTTCAATAATAGAATCTTTCTAAATAGAAAAATGTCATACCCAGGAATGAGTAGGGAATTGATATTTTTAATAATGAAAGCATCAAAATATTTAGTCCTTTTTAGTGATGAGGAGGGAGAGCCTAGAATTGTTACTGAGGCCCATAATTTAGGAATACCAACTGTAATTAATAAAGAAATGCTAGGTTCTGTTCATGATACATGCTTGAAAAATAAAGATACTATTTATTCCAAAAATGCAGAAACTAAAAATATATATATAGCTTTAAAAAAAGCATTAGAACTTAATCTGAAGTTTGATTATGATTCTCAGAAACTTTATCAAAAAAATATTAATAACTTCTCTCTTCACATAATTAAAGCTTTATCTCTTTCTGATAAATTAATTGAATTAAGAAAAAAGAGTTTGTCTGAAATTCTTTCAAAATTTGAATTGATCCATGTTTTAGCTGGTCACGCTTTGCATGAAAAAAAATTAATTAATAAATTTTTTTCTATTGAAGTTATAGACTGTAAAAATGGTTTTGAATTTTTTAAAAATTTTGAATGATTATATAATTTTCATTTTCAAAAATCTCTTGAAATATTTTGTTTGAAACAAATCAGATATTTTTTTTATAAAAACCTACTAAATCTGGATTATTATTGAATAAAGTGAATTTATGATCAAATAAATGAGGCAAAAACCCCTTAAGCAATCTCTTGAGATAATTTCTTATTTAAGTAGTCGATTAAAATTACAATTTTTAGTTTCTATTATTTTGATAATTTGTTCTGCATTTATCGAAATGAAAATAGTGACTATTATCATTCCTATCTTATCCAATCAAAATCAAAATATTACTTCTTCTCTTCTGTTATCAAAGTTATATTATGTTCCTCTTCTCGTTATTTTTAAATTTTCCTCAACAATTTACTCCACAAGACTTTCTTTTATTGCGGGTTCTGAATTATCTGCTCTAACATATATTGGCTCAACATCAAAAAAGTTCATTTTAGCTAATGATAACTGGATATTAACAAGTCTAATTACATTCACAAGAGATTTAATTTCAGGCGTTTTTACTCCTGCAGTGCGACTTATTAGCTCATTTATAACAATCTTAATTTTACTATTTCCTTATATTAAAAATTTATCTTTTAGTAATATTTTTATTGTGCTACTATGTGCAATCTTTCTAACTCTTTTTCTGATTATAGTAAAAAGAATAGCTGCAAATAATAGTAAAAGAATTGCATATTACGCAGAAGAAACAACTTCTTTAGCGAAGTCATTATCCAATGTTCATCTTGAATATATAGTTAATGGATCACCTACATCAGGGATGATGCTTTTTTTTAAAAGTCAAAAATCTTACAAATTAAGCGAATTTAAAAATGAAATTTTAACTACTGTACCTCGAACAATTCTTGAAATAATAGTAATCCTTTTTCTTGTTACAGCAATAATTTTTGGCTCTCCAGATTTAAGAATTGTTATTTTATCCTTTACTGTGGCTTTTACTAGAATTTATCCACTTATTCAACAGACATATTTTTCTTATGTAATGATTACAGGAAATTTTTATAATGCCGAGCCGATATTAAAATTGATAAAAACTTTAAAGCCTAATTTAGTAAAAACCATTCACGAAAGAATTTACTCGGATAAAAAAACTAATATTTTCGAAATTTTACATGCTGATAGTTCATCTCCTTTAAACTCCTCAAATAGAAAATATAAATATGATTTAATTGATCCTTTTTTTAGTCATAATTTCAATATTAAAGAATATCCTTATCTAAATCATTTGAAGGATGAATTCGAACTTACTTTTAATAAAGGTTTTAATTTTATAATAGGAAATTCTGGAGCAGGAAAATCTAGTCTTATCAAAATCATGTTAAAGGATATTTTATATAGTTCTAACAGATTCCATCTAGCAGGAGCATTCTATTATTCAAGTCAGTTCCCTTTTCTTCCTCCAATTTCTGTCAAAGATGCTTTGCTACAATATTCAAAAAACTCTACAGAATTAACAAATAATCAGACAAAGCTATTTTTGAAATTTGGCTTTAAAGAAAGTGATTTAAATAAAAAAGCAATAAATTTGAGTGGAGGAGAACTTAAAAGGATATGTCTTTTAAAAGCATTTTTCTCATCAAAATCAATTTTGTTGTTAGATGAACCATTTACAGGACTATCTGCTGATCAAATAATCTTATTAAATACTTTGTTGAGAGAGAATATTTCAAACAGAATTATAATTGTTATTACTCACTTTACTGAAACAATTTTAAAAAGTGATAATGTTATTGATTTAAATAATCTACTTAAAACTAAAAAATAGTGAAAAATTTAATTAAGTTTCTAATTTTATTTTATTTATGCAGATTTGAGCTAGATATTCAATACTTATTTATTAATAAGAACTTACTCATCGCCAAGAATCAATGAACATATAGTCAATGTTTCTTTTAGGAAACCAATTTAATTGTTTTAATGCATGAAAATTTTTCTGCTACAACATAAGAAGCATATCTCTTTCTTCTCTTTTAATATGCATATTTAATTTCGGCTATAACTTATTTATATAGTTAAGCTAAATCAAGTGATAAACTACTACATAAAGAGTTAATGTAATATAAACTGAAAGATTTATACAAATTTATATGAGCTCAATACTAGTTACAGGAGGTTGTGGATTTATTGGAAGTCATACATGTATAGAACTTTTAAGAAAAGGGATTGATGTCTGTATAGTTGATTCTTTAATAAATAGTTCTGAAAGTATAATTACAAAAATTATAGATATTCAAAAACTAAATAATTCTAAAAATAAAGGGCAATTATTTTTTAGAAAAGGTGATATTAGAAATAAAAAATTTTTAAAGAATGTCTTTAATGAATTTAAGGAAAAAAATATTTCTTTTGCATCAGTTATACATTTCGCCGCTCTAAAATCTGTTGAGGATTCCTCAAGATTTCCCCTTAAATATTGGGATGTAAATATAAATGCTATTGTTAATCTTTTGGAAATAATGTGTGATTTTGAATGTTATTCTCTTGTACAGAGCAGTAGTGCAACTATATATGAACCAAAATTAAATGAAAAATTAGATGAGAAAAGCTATAAAAATCCTATAAATCCATATGGTAATACAAAACTAACAAATGAAAAAATTCTTGAAGATTTGTTTGCTTCAAATACTAAAAAATGGAAAATTGTTAATTTAAGATATTTCAACCCAGTTGGAGCACATGACTCTGGTTTGTTGGGAGAAAATCCATTAAATAAACCAACAAATTTATTTCCAATAATTACAAAGGTTGCTAAGAAAATTAATGAAGAATTATTCATTTATGGAAACAATTGGCCTACAAGGGATGGAACCTGTGTTCGTGATTTTATACATGTGATGGATTTAGCTGAGGCTCATATTGCTGCTCTAGATTATATTTCTAATAACCCATCTCAAATAATTTCATTAAACATTGGAACTGGGAAGGGAACCTCCGTTCTAGAAATTGTGAACAAATTTATTGAAGTTAATGGAATTGACATTCCTTATAGATTTGTTGGGAAAAGGATGGGAGATGCTCCTTATGTTGTTGCAGATAATTCACTAGCCTTAGAATTATTAGAGTGGATTCCTAAAAGAAATATTGAAGATATGTGTAGAGATTCCTGGAAATGGGTAAATTCAGAGTTTTGAAATTTATCTAATACTATATTTTTTAAATTTTAATTTGATATTTTTTTTGATATTCTTGTATAGTTTTTTCAATTCCTATCTCTAAACTAACTTTAGGTTCCCAACCAAGATTTTTTATTTTTTTGATATTTAAAACTTTTCTTGGAGTTCCATTAGGCATACTTTTATCCCAAGTGATTTTACCTTGAAAACCTGTCTTACTAGCAATAATATTTACAAGATCTTTTATTCTAATATCTTTACCTGTTCCTACGTTCAAAATAGTGTAAGGATCATTTTTATTATCTTTTGGTGAATTAGCTGAGCTAGGATCCCATTCTTCTAAAGCAAATATTATTGCTCTTGCAAGATCATCAACATGCATAAATTCTCTATAAACTTCTCCAGTCCCCCAGCAAATAACTTCATCATGTGAATATTTGACAGCATTTGAAAATTTTCTTATTAACGATGGCATCACATGACTATTTTTAGCATGATAATTATCACCTGTTCCATATAAGTTTGTGGGCATCAATGAGATGGCGTCAAAATTATATTGGAGCCTTAAAGCTTGACAAAGCTTGATCCCTGAAATTTTAGAAATTGCATACCATTCATTAGTAGGCTCTAAAGGTCCAGTTAGTAATGAATCTTCATTAATAGGCTGTTGAGCAAATTTTGGATAGATACAACTGCTCCCTAGGAATAGAAATCTTTTTACATTATTTTTCCAGGAGGATTCAATTACGTTATTTTGAATTTTTAAATTTTCATAGATGAAGTCTGCTGGGAAAGTTGAGTTTGCATAGATACCCCCTACTTTTGCTGCTGCAAGTATAACTATAGAAGGATTATTGATCTCGTACCATTTTTTAACTGCTTCTGAATCAGTTAAATTAAGTTCTTCCTTTGTAGGAGCTAAAATTTCACCTTTAAGTTCAGGGTTCCCGTATCCAGCTAATTTAAGCATTCGGCAAACAGAACTCCCAACCATGCCTCGAGCACCGGCGACAAAAATTCTTTCGCTTAAGTTAATCTTTTTTTGCAAATTCATATTGATTCTTAATAGAAATTTGTTTTATTATCAATTTCGAAGCCTTTATTTTTTAATAAGATATTTTTATTGGATTCATTAAGATCGTTTTCAATCATTTCCTCTACTAGTGTTTCTAAACTAATTTTTGGAGACCAGCCTAGTTTTTTCTGTGCTTTTGTAGCATCTCCTAAAAGTTGATCTACTTCAGTAGGTCTAAAATATCTTGAGTCTATTCTTACTACAATTTCATTTGTATCAGCTCTCCTTCCAACTTCATTGACACCTTCACCCTCCCAAATGATTGATGGAGTATTAATGCAGGTACCCCAACCAAGTTTTTTTGCGGCTATTTCTAAAAAAGTCCTAACCTTTTCCATTCTCCCAGATGCAATTACATAATCCTCAGGCTTATCTTGTTGTAACATTAACCACTGCATTTCAACATAATCTTTAGCATGCCCCCAATCCCTCCTAGCATCTAGATTGCCTAGATAAATGCATGACTCTAATCCATTATGTATTCTAGCAAGACCTCTTGTTATTTTTCTCGTAACAAAAGTTTCTCCTCTCTTAGGACTTTCATGGTTAAATAGGATCCCATTGCAGGCATATAAGCCATAAGCTTCTCTGTAATTAATAGTAATCCAATAAGCATACAATTTTGCAACTGCGTAGGGACTTCTGGGATAAAAAGGTGTTTTTTCATTTTGAGGAACTTCTTGTACCTTTCCGTATAATTCGCTTGTGCTTGCTTGGTAAAATTTTGTTTTTTTGGATAATCCTAATATTCTTATAGCCTCAAGAATTCTCAAAGCCCCAAGAGCATCACTATTGGCTGTATATTCTGGGCTCTCAAAACTTACTGCTACGTGGCTTTGAGCTCCTAAATTATAAATTTCATCTGGCTGTATTTGTTGGATTATTCTTATTAAATTAGTGCTATCAGTAAGGTCACCATGATGTAAAACAAAATTTGGGTAATCAGTATGAGGATCTTGGTATAAATGGTCAATTCTTCCAGTATTAAAACTACTCGATCTCCTTTTTAAACCATGGACTTTATAACCCTTTTTGAGTAAAAACTCTGCAAGATAACTTCCATCCTGACCAGTTATTCCTGTTATGAAAGCAATTTTTTTATTTTTATTCATTACTAGATTAAAGTTTTATGTTGTTTATAAAGTTAATTTTAAAATTTTGAAGATTAAGTTCATTTTAGAATAAGTTTAAATATCCTACATTTAAATAACTACTTGTAGATGTTTGGATTTACTTATCCTTAATAATTTATAAATAAGAAGCTATGCTTAATTATGGGTCTAAGTGTTATAGTCTCTAATATTTTTTTAAATAGGAAATTTAATATTTTCAATAATGTTTTAACAATAAATTATTTCATTTAGAGCCTTTACCTAGGCGCCAAAAATTTAAACCTGTAGAACTTACTTTTTTTGAATTTAAAATTGATCTTGCATCAAAAACCCATGCGGGTTTCCTCATTGATTTTGAAATCAATTCCCAATTTATATTTTTATATTCTTCCCATTCAGTTAGAACGACAACAGCATCAACATCTTCAGCGCATTCATAAATATTTCTATGAAATGACCACCCTTCATTTGCAGTAGATTTTTGTTCGGAAGTGTAAATATCATTTTGATAATTAATATCGAGGTCTTTAGTTATTTGATCAGGATCAACTTTTGGATCATTTATTTTTAAAAAAGCCCCTTCCTCAAGTAAATCTTTGCAAATTGCTATGGAAGATGATTCTCGGGTATCGTTAGTATCGGCTTTGAATGAAAAACCTAAAATACAAATTTTTTTATTAGAAACTGTGCCAAATAATCTTTTTACTATTAATTTAGAAATTCTATGTTGATGCCAATTATTAAGTTTCACAACCCCCTCCCAAAAATTTGCTACCTCTGGCAAGCCAAAGTATTCTGAAAGATAAACCAGGTTTAAAATATCTTTTTTGAAGCAGCTGCCTCCAAATCCTGGTCCAGATTCTAAAAATTTTGATCCTATCCTGCTATCAGAACCGATAGCTCTAGAAACTTCTCTAATATCAGCTCCTGTTTTTTCACATAATGCACTAATTGAATTAATAGAGCTAATTCTCTGTGCTAAAAAAGCGTTTGATGTAAGCTTAGCTAATTCACTGCTCCAGACATTTGTTTTGAGTATTTTATTTTTAGATACCCAATTCTTATAAATATCGCTAAGAGCTTCTATCGAGTCTGTATTTTCCCCCCCTATAAGTACTCTGTCAGGATCATTAAGATCTTTGATAGCACTACCTTCTGATAAAAACTCAGGATTGGACAAAACATCAAAGGTGGAACTTTTGTTTTCTTTTCTATTATGTTTTAATGATGAATCTAGAATCGACCTTATTACTTCTGCGGTTCGTACAGGTAATGTACTTTTCTCAACTACTATAGTATGACCAATTGCATATTTAGCAACTTGTCTAGCACATGCCTCTACCCACTTTAAGTCGCTAGCTTTCCCAGCTCCAACCCCTTTTGTTTTTGTTGGTGTATTAACTGATATAAAAATAATATCTGCATTTCTAATTTTTTCTTCTATAAAATTAGAAAAATGTAGGTTTCTACCTCTACATCTCTCAACTATTTCAGATAGGCCTGGCTCAAAAATTGGAAGCCTATCAAGGTCCTTGTTATTCCATTGCTTGATTCTTTCTTCATTGATGTCTACCACATCCACTGTAAGATTTGGACATTTATCTGCAATTACTGCCATGGTTGGTCCTCCAACGTATCCAGCTCCTATGCAGCAAATATTATTAATTTTATATTTCATTTATTCATTCTCTCTCCATTAATATTTTTAAAATACCGAACTATTATAGTCAAAAAAGGTTAATTTTTTTACAAATTAATTATTAAGGGAGTTTCTTAAATTAAAAAAACTTGGAAAACACAATTCAATTTCTTCCATAATTATCCTCTAATCTCACAATATCATCCTCTCCCAAATAATCTCCACTTTGAACTTCTATTAAAATAAGAGGATCTTTCCCTGGATTGGATAATCTGTGTATTGATCCAAGTGGTATATAGATACTCTCATTTTTAAGAAGGTATTTTTCTTTTTCATTAATTTTTACTTTTGCTTTTCCTTTTAATACAATCCAATATTCTGATCTGTGGAAATGTTTTTGTAGAGATAATGATGCACCAGGATTAACTTCAATTTTTTTTATCTGCCAATTATTACTTCTTTCAATAGATAAATAATATCCCCATGGCCGATATACTTTATTGTGCTGTTGACCTTCAGGAAACCCTTCTTTATTAAGCTGTCGAACAATATTTTTTAACTTTTGAGAATCTTGTTTCGCAGCAACTAATACTGCATCTTTAGTTTCAATTAGAATTATATTTTCTAGGCCTATACTTACAACTAATTTTTCCTCACTTCTAATTAATGATTCTTTAGTATTTTTAGTTATAACTCTACCTTTTATACTATTGCCCTTTGTATCTTTCTCTGAAATATTCCAAAGTGATTCCCAACTACCAATATCGTCCCAGCCGCAATCTAATGGTAAAACAAAAGCTTTTTTTGTTTTTTCTAATACTGCATAATCAATAGATATATCTTCACATTTCATGAAGGTTTCTCTGTTTAATCGCATAAAATCAAGATCATTTTTGCTTTCAAAGAGACATTGCCTGCAATTTTTAAGAATATTGGGCGCAAATTTTTTTAATTCATCCAAAATCAAATTAGCTTTGAAAACGAACATTCCACTATTCCAAGAATATTTTTTATCTTCAAAAATTTTCTGAGCATTTTTAAGATCTGGTTTTTCTATAAACTTCTCTACCTTGCTTACGTAATTATGATTATTTAATTCATTAAGAGATTTTATATAACCATATCCTGTTGCTGGATATGTTGGAGGCACACCAAAGATTACTAATTTATTATCATCTGCAATTTTTATACTTGTTTGGATTGAACTTATGAAATTACTTAAATTTTTAATTTCATGATCTGCAGATAGAATTAAAAGAATTGGATCTTCGTAGTGCTCTAAGGCTTTAAGTGCTGCGATTGCTATTGCTGGGGCAGTATTTCTCCCTTCAGGCTCCAAGAGGATTGAAAGTGGTTTTACATTTATTTTTCGCATTTGATCTCCAACAATGAACCTGTGTTCTTCATTACATATAATTATTGGATCAGAACAATTTTCTAAACTTTCAATTCTTTTATATGTATTTTGGAGTAAAGAATATGGGTTTTCATCCAAAAGATTTAAAAACTGTTTGGGAAAACTTTTCCTTGACAAAGGCCAGAGTCTTGAACCAGTACCTCCAGCGAGAATAATTGGTATTATTTTTTTCATAGTAAATTACGTTTTTCTATTGTAGATTTCTTTGGCTATTTCTTTTATATCAGGAGTGTCTATCTTGATCATTATAATTATTTCCATCTTATAAAAACAAAGTGAGTTTTAATTAATAAATGCATTCTTTTTTAATAAAATAATTTTCTGGTATTATTTTTTGAATTATAAGATCTTATGATTTTTTTAAATTAATAAACAATTCCTGCTATTAATATTTATATATCCATTGATTTTTTTTTACAAAAGCAAATCTATTTATAAACACAATAGAAAAAAATATAGTTGTAAACTTTAAAAAGTTTTCTTCTGCTTGAAATTAAATTCTCTTTTATGAGAAATCATTTATCTTAGATAAATTCTAGACTTTAGTAGTGATAATATTAAAAAGTTATTTTTAACAAAATGAAAATATTAATTACTGGAGTAGCTGGATTTATTGGGTTTCATTTATGCAAAGAATTGGTAAACGGAGGACATAATATTATCGGCATAGACAATATGAACGATTATTACGATACAGCTCTTAAAGAATCAAGATTAAAGGAACTTTTCCTAATAAGTAATAATTCTTCTGGCAACTTAAATTTTTTTAAAGGGAATTTGGAAGATATTGATTTTATTAATAATTTGTTTTCAAAATTTAAACCCCAGAGGGTAGTAAATTTAGCTGCTCAGGCTGGGGTAAGATATTCTATTGAAAATCCTCATATTTATATACAAAGTAATATTGTTGGTTTTGGAAATATTTTAGAAGCATGTAGAGAAAATAAAGTAGAACATCTTCTTTATGCATCTAGTAGCTCTGTCTATGGTGGCAATACTGCAAAACCTTTTTTAGAAAATAATAATGTTGATCATCCAGTAAGTTTATATGCCACAACTAAAAAATCAAATGAATTAATGGCTCATACATATAGTCATTTATATAATTTACCAACTACGGGGTTAAGATTTTTTACTGTATATGGTCCTTGGGGAAGGCCTGACATGGCACTTTTTAAATTCACAAAAGCAATTTTAAATAATGAGCCAATAGATATCTATAATTACGGAAATATGGCAAGAGATTTTACTTATGTTGAAGATGTAGCAAAAAGTCTCGTTAAGTTAATATTTAAAACCCCAAAAAGAAATAGAGAATTTGATACTGATAACCCTAGTCCTAGTTCAAGCTGGGCTCCTTATTTAATTTTTAATATAGGTAATTCAAGTCCGATAACTTTGATTGATTTTATAAAAGAAATTGAGAAAGCACTTGAAATTAATGCTATAAAAAATTTCTTGCCAATACAATTGGGTGATGTTCCTGAAACTTCTTCAAACACTAAACTTTTAGAAAAGTGGATTGGGTATAAACCGACAACAAAAATTGCTGAGGGAATTAGAAACTTTATTCAATGGTATAAGGTCTATTATAAAATTTAACATAGTGAAATTTTCCAAAATATCATCTTAGATTTTTTTTAATTAAATTGTGCTCCATATGAGGCCAAAAACAATCTAATAATATTTTTAAAATTAATAATTTTAATAGTTTTGAAGATCTTAAACCTAAAATATATTTATTCACAGTTGAAGAATTTATTTTAAAAAAATTTAAAAATACCTTTAGATTCAAATTTAAAAAATTTTTATTTTAATTAAGTTAGCCAAATAATTTTGAAATTTAATTTATTTAAAATATTTTTAGGTAATTAATCAAATATTAAAGTAATAAATAGTAAGTAAATTACTAATAGATATTCAGAAAATTTATCTCTAAAAAAGTCATTTTAATAATTCTTTTGTCTCATTTAAAAAAATGCAAAAAATTATTAAAAATTTGTTTATCAATGATATAGCAATTGAATAAAAAGAGCTTTTAACTTTGAGCTGTATTTTCGTTATTAATACAAACCAAACCTGCCAAAAAAATCCATATTAAGATGCTAATTTTACCATCATAATAAGTAATGTCGTTGAGATGACTTAAAACAGCTACCAAACTAGCTACAAGCCAGCACTTATCAATAATGTTTTCGTTAGGGTTAATTTCTGTATGACCATTACTAAATAATTTAATCCAACTTTTAATCAATAACAAAACCACAAAACTACTTAATAATAAAGATAAAGGCACACCATAATCGAAAGCTAGTTGGATTGGCATATTGTGTATATGGCCAAAATTATATTTTGAAATGAAAAATAATGAGAAAGAAACAGCTCCAAATCCGAATATGGGCCTACTGAAAATTAATTTTATTGCATTATTCCAAATTACCAACCTTGTCCAATGTTTGAAGTTGCTTATATCGAATACCATGAATTTAGATATTATTGCTTTGGGGAAAATAGTTTCTAAAAATATTAAAGATACTCCGGGTAAAAATATGCTAGAAATATAATTAATCATTAGCATTGCAAGGAAAGATATCAAAAAGATTTGAAAAAATATTTTAGTTCCTAAAATAACTGCTAGGGAAGTGAAAAGTCCTATTATTGCGTTTCTGGAAAATGTTAATAACGTTAAATAAAATGTAACTATTATAAAAGTTAAAATGAAAGTATTCTTAATAAGTGATCTTTTTTTATAAAGAAGAACACCTAATGTTAGAGGGAAGATTGTTGATAGCCAAAAACCTGTATAATTTGGATTGCTAAAAAGTCCTGATAAGGCAGATGTTTCATATAAATCCCCCCTCCCCTCATTAAACCAAACAATTAAACCATTTAATGTTTCATGCGGGCCATACCAATTAAACCATTTTTGTAATATACAACTAACAATGACAGGCAAAGATCCAGTAAGAAAATACTTTGTGAATTTAATTCGATCTATTTTTGTTTTTAGAAATACTCTCATTGTTGAGAATAAAGTAAATTGTGGAATCCAATTAAACAGGTTTAACCAAATTTCAGACTTTTCAAATCCAACTTGTTGAGGTAATCCGTTAAAGGAAGCTTTTGCTGAACTTATTATCATTAACACAGAAGAAATTAATAAAACAAAGTTCCACTTATCCTTGTAAAGCGAAATTCTATTGAAATAAATTGATATAGCAATTGAAAATATAAAAAAGATTACTGCTATTGGTAGAGCTGAGGCTAAAAAAAATGTTCCTGTATAAAAAGATATTTTTCCAAAATTATATATCTTATTTTTATAGTGAAAGGTGGATTTCCTATAAAGCATAGATATCTTTATTCTTCTCTATTTTATCTTAGTTAAATGAACAAACTTAAATAGATCTTAGTTTAAAAAATTTTTAAGAAGATCCTAATGGAAGCTTTATATTTTGAGAATTTTTAAAATTATTCTTACGCTTCCTGCAGGATTCGAACCTGCGGCCCACTGCTTAGAAGGCAGTTGCTCTATCCAGCTGAGCTAAGGAAGC
>MDSZ01018827.1_pt1 | contig 18093 bp, 11 predicted proteins | sample 811201 | NCBI WGS metagenome assembly MDSZ01 (sample SAMN05326647, study PRJNA326480) | marine metagenome | isolation source: seawater | place: Indian Ocean: North | collected 2010
GATCTGGGTAATCCCAGTATACTCATCATCCTTACAAAGAAATCGATCGACTCGACCTCAAGCTTAACTTCTTCTTCGTTGATCTTTTGGACTTTGTTTTTGATTTGCATCAAGATTTCAAAGTTTTCAAAAAAAAATGAAAATTGCAAGGATGCAATTCAGACATCATTCTAGTTTGCACAATTGGCGATTTTCATTCATTTTACATCATTCTTCCCGATCATATTTTGCCCAATGAATAATAACCGAGACAAAGGTTTTTCGATTCTACATCGTTCTTTACTTTGTGTATGTATTGTTTTTTGGCTTTTGTTTTGTAACTGGGTCTGGGGAATTTGGGGGTTGAGTTTAGTAAATCTTCCCTGGAACTACGCAATTGTTTCCATAGCAGGAATAATGGTTGCTGCGATTGGTTCTCTCCAAAACTACGGTGATTTTTATCTCAAAAATAGATGGGGAAGAATTCGTGAATCTCTTAGTAAAACAAATTTCCAACTAGCTGTTCTCTCCTTTTTTGTTTTTGGAGCTTATTTTGCGTCTAAAGACGCAGCCACGAGTCGTTTATTTCTTGGGTTTTATTTATCCACTTGCTGGATTGTTCTGCTCTTTTCCAATTACACCCTGCCAGGTTTGTTTAAAAGACTTAACGGATATTACGGAATTGAACGAAAGTCCGTCTTAATAGGTGACCCTGATGAATTTTCCAAGTTGAAGGATTGGGCATTAGACCATTCGGGGAATGGTTATTCGTTTGTTGGCCTTTTTACCACTAAATCCAACGGAGTTCAGAAAGAAGCTATAAGTTTGCCTTATCTTGGTAAGCAGTGTGATTTGGAGTCTTATCTTTCTGAAAATTCTATTCATCAAATAGTAGTGCTTCCAGATGGGAATCATACGGAGTGGATTGCGGATACAGCGGACATTGCAAATAGGTATGGCTGTCGCCTTTTGATCTATAATTCTTTGGCTAAAGAATTTGAGACACGGCTCGTCTTTATGGAGGAGTCGGGAAGGCAATTTTTCACTCTTCTCAATGAGCCACTCGAAAGTCCCTTTAATCGTATGGTTAAGAGAATCTTTGATCTTTCTTTAAGTCTGCCCGCAGTAATTTTTATACTCCCTTTGTTGATGGCATTGGTGAAAGCCTTTCAGATGCTACAATCAAGCGGACCATTATTTTTTACACAGGAAAGGGTGGGCTTGGGGGGAAATAAGTTTACTATCATTAAGTTTCGGTCCATGGAGCATGAAGATAGGACTGAGCAACAAGAAGCCAAGCAGGCAAAAAAAAATGACCCAAGAGTTTTTCCATTGGGTGGATTTATGAGAAGATTTAGCTTGGATGAGTTTCCTCAATTTATAAATGTCCTGAAAGGAGAAATGAGCCTTGTTGGACCCAGACCTTATTTAGCCAAGCATGATTATTTATTTCAGCAAAATTACCGGGCTTATCGGATACGACAATTTGTTAAGCCCGGAGTGACTGGGCCGGCCCAATGCAGAGGCCTTCGCGGTGAATTTACAGATTCTGCGCTGGTGAAAAAGAGAATTGAGCTGGACTTCGAATATGTTGGTAACTGGACAATATGGATGGATGTGGAAATTGTATTTCGAACAGTTGGCCAAGTTGTTTTCCCTCCGAAATCTGCTTATTAAGAGCACTTTAATTCAAATACTTTTACCGTAATCTAGTTTTGTGAGAGTACTTGGAGTTGATTTTTTCGATGGGAATGTAGAAAAAGCCATTAATAAGTCTCAGAAAGGTGGCCTAGTTGTGGCACCTTCCGGCCCCGGACTCGCCAGTGATCTTCCGTGCTCGGAGGCTTACAGATTAGCATTAACAAATGCTGAGCTTGTCCTTCCAGATAGTGGATTAGTTTGCTTATGGCTGAAGCTTGTTTCCAAGGGGAGTTTAAGAAGAATATCCGGACTTGAATTTCTTAAGGTGTTACTAGGCTCTACCAAACTTCAGGATTCGTCCTTTTGGGTCATGCCAAATAAAAGTCAGGCAGAGGCGAATATCGCGTGGCTGGAGAGAAAACACAAATATTCGATAGAATCAAAATCAGTTTATCATGCGCCTATGTACCCAAAGACAGGTTTTCTTGAAGATCAGGAGTTGTTGGCCAGAATCAAATCACAAGATTATAAGTATGTTTTTATACAATTGGGGGGAGGCGTACAGGAGCGCTTGGGTTTATTTTTGCAAAAGCATTTAAACAAGAAAACTACTATTGTATGCACCGGAGCAGCCTTAGCTTTTCTTTCGGGGCAACAGATTAGAATTCCCAAGTGGGCAGATAAATATTATTTAGGTTGGTTGATTCGATGTATGAGTGACCCTCTAATTTTTGTCCCAAGATACCTTTCTGCTTTCCGTCTTTTCTGGCTTTTGTTTCGGTATGGAAAAGAGTCTCCATTTAAAGCATGAGCTTGGCTCAAAAAAGATTTTGAAAAGTAGTCATAAATTAAGAGCATCTGTGCAGGCACTAGGTTGCAGGCTCAATCAGTATGAGGGGCAATCTATTGAGGGAAAACTACGGAGTAAGGGTTATGAAATCGTTCCTTTTGGTGAGGATGCGAATTTAGGTGTTATTAATACCTGCACCGTAACCAATGAAGCAGATGCCAAGTCCCGGAATGTAATTCGACGATTTAGTCGTAAAAATCCCGATGCTATAACTGTAGTAGTCGGTTGTTATTCTCAAACTTCTGCTAACGAAGTGGCCATGGTCGAGGGTGTGGATTATGTGATAGGCAACCATGATAAAATGAATTTTCTCGATTATTTGGGGGAGCAAAAGCCCGCCTCTCCAGTCGTAATTCGAGAAAGAATCGATCGTTCGGATTTTTCAATGGGTCATGTTGGAGAAGTTCATTTTGAACAGCGAGCCAATCTTAAGATTCAGGATGGGTGTGATTTTATGTGTTCGTTTTGTGTGATTCCTTTTGCCCGTGGTCGTGCACGTTCACGTGAATGGATCGACTTGTTTGAAGAAGCAGAACAAATGGTTCAAAAAGGCGTTCGAGAAATCGTGCTTACCGGAGTTAACTTGGGCACCTATAACTTAGAGGGAAAGAATTTTCTCGAGCTTGTTGAATCACTTTGTGCACTTGACGGACTTGATCGTTTACGAATCAGTAGTATTGAACCGACCACCATCCCTGAAGAGTTGTTTGGAATGATGAAGGATGATCAGCATTCGTTGATGCCATATCTTCATGTTCCTATGCAATCCGGTTGTGATAAAATCTTAGGATTAATGAAGAGGAAATACAGTCTTCAGCAAATGGAGGAATTTTTTGCTCAAGCGACAGAGGCAATTCCGGGAGTATGTATTGGCACGGATATGATGACCGGTTTTCCAGGTGAATCGGAGCAAGACTTTGACAAAACCTGTGAAACTTTCCTTAACTTTCCATTTACTTATTGTCATGTGTTTACTTATTCGGAGCGCGATGGAACGGCGGCAAGCAAAGCAAATGATCATATTCCAATGCAGGAAAGAAGGAGAAGAAGTTCGTACTTGCGTCAGCTATCTGCATCTAAAAAGATGGATTGGCACACCAGTTTTCAAGGGCAAGAGGTGAGAGTTTTACTCGAGAATCCAAAGAATGGATATTACGGTGGTTACACTGAAAACTATTTAAAGTTGATGGTACCAGTTGAGAAGGAGAATTTAGAAAATAATTTTGCTCGAGTTCGAGTGGGGGAAGCCAGACCTGAATATTGCTTGGGCCAGATATTAGAGATCGAAGATTAGTTATTCATCGGAATTAAGCTTGCTCTGAACCGTTGCAGTCTAAGATTAGACTAGATGAGCAAAATTTTTTTATGTGATGGGCATAATTTAGCGTTTCGTGCTTTCTATGGGATTCGTGAACTCAACCGCTCAGACGGGTTTCCAACTAATATGATTCACGGGTGGTTACGATCTTTTTGGCGATTGGAGGATGATTTTAAACCCGATGATATTTGGGTATTTTTTGACTTTGGGGGGTGCCCCCAACGGGAAAAAATCTTACCCGAGTACAAAGCCAATAGGGGTAGCCCACCCGAGGGCTTTGTTGAACAATTGGAATGGGTTAAGAAACTTTCTCTGGCTCTTGGATATGGGACGGGAGAAGCAGAGGGCAGGGAGGCGGATGATCTCATCGCAGCCAAGGTAGAGGAACTGAAAGGTAGTCATGAATTAGTTATTGTAAGTGCAGATAAAGATCTGGCACAATTGATTGAACCTGGCGTATCTCAACTTTTACCTCCACCCACAGCAAACCCAAGACTTGGTTGGAGGATGTTAGATGACCAGGGTGTCACTGAAAAGTTTGGGGTGAAACCCAATCAGATTCTTGACTATTTATCGATAATTGGAGATCAGGCTGATAATATTCCCGGACTTACCGGAGTCGGACCTAAGACTGCAGTTAAATGGCTTCAAGCTTGGGGCAATTTAGAGGAACTAATCGCCAATGCAGGCAGAGTAACCCCGAAGAGGTTTTGCAGTATGATTTATGAAAAAAGAGATCTGCTCCTTAGAAACCGAGAAATAATCAAACTCGATTCCGAGAAAAATGAAGGTGATCAAGGTCCAGCTGCTCCTGATATTGAGAAGATTTGTGAAATTCTAGAAATTATGGAGATGAAGAAGTCCATAGATGAAGCGAAGCTAAGATATTCTCCAAATTAGAAGAAATTTTCTGAAAAGACGCTTTCCGAAGTCGAATGCTTTTGGTAATTAATGTCTAGATGTCTACATTACTTAGTTTTGGATTACCAAAGGGAAGCCTCGAGGAAGCCACATTAAAATTGTTCGCTAGAGCTGGTTTTAATATCACAAAAGGTTCACGGTCTTACACCCCAAGTTGGGATGATGCTGACTTGGGTGGCAGATTCGTCCGTGCACAAGAAATGAGTCGTTATGTGGAGGATGGCTTTTTTGATTGCGGTTTAACTGGCCGGGACTGGGTGCAGGAGAATGAATCGGATGTTAAAGTAGTTGCTGATCTAATATATAGCCGTGCTTCCAATCGTATTTCAAAGTGGGTTTTGGCCGTCCCTGAGGATTCATCCATTAAAACCGTAAAAGATTTGGAGGGTAAAACGATTGCCACTGAACTCGTTGAAGTCACAAGAAGCTTTCTTAAAAAACACGGGGTGTCGGCTGAAGTTGAATTTTCATGGGGTGCGACCGAGGTTAAAGTTCCCGAACTTGTGGATGCAATTGTTGACTTAACGGAGACAGGCAGTTCTCTTCGGGCGAACAAACTTCGTATTGTTGATGTGTTAATGGAGACAAACACCGTCCTAATCGCCAACAAAGAGTCTTGGGTAGATGATGCCAAGAGAGCAAAAATTGAAAATATTGGAATGATGTTAAATGCTGCCTTGCAGGCAGATACGAAAGTTGGGCTCAAGTTGAATTTAGAAAGAATTAAGTTGTCTGAGGTGCTTCTCAACCTACCTTCTTTAAGAAAACCGACTATATCTTCGCTTGCGGATGAAGATTGGATTGCGGTTGAAACCGTAATCGAGAAAAAAGTAGCAAGAGAGATTATTCCAGCATTGAAAAGACTGGGTGCTGAGGGGATCGTCGAATATCCCTTGAACAAAATTGTAGCCTAAAATAGGCCGTCGGATTGTGCTTGCTGAATTGTAGCAATCATGATTTTTTCGTTATTCGATCTAACCACTATTAACCCTTAACCCGCTTGGATACTATTGTTCGCTAAGAAGCGATTTTGCATCTTATCCTTGTGGCTTACACAAACTAAAGCATTATGAGTGCAGTTATGGAAGACTTGCTCGCAGAGAGCAAAATTGAATTACTTAAAGAAGGTTCCGTTATTACGGGAACTATTATGGAAATACGCCCTACCGAAGTCGTTATTGATTTTGGTGGAAAAGCCGAGGGAACAATCCCGGCTCATGAATTTCTCGACCTTAGTGAACTGGAAATTGGTTCTGATATAGAAATCTTTCTTGAGAGACTTGAAGACCGTTTCGGAAATCCACAGCTTTCTTTTGATAAAGCAGAGCAAAAGAAAAATTGGGAGAAAATTGTCAACACTTGTGAAGAGGGTTCTGTGATCACAGGTCGTGTTCGATCCAAGGTAAAGGGTGGATTAGTCGTTAATATCGGCGTAGATGCTTTCCTGCCTTCTTCCCAAGTAGATATTCAGGCACCGAAGAACCTTGACCAGTTTGTTGGGCAAACTTTTGACTTTAAAGTCGTTAAGATTAATCGCGAACGTAAAAACATTGTTGTTTCTCGTCGCGAATTAATTGAAGAACGCAGACAGGATAAAAAACGCGAGATTCTCTCCAAAATTATTCCAGGAGAAACCCGTCGGGGTATGGTTAAAAATATCACTGACTATGGTGCGTTTATTGATTTGGATGGATTGGACGGTCTCCTTCATATTACTGATATGAGTTGGGGTAGGGTATCGCACCCGAGCGAAATGGTTAAGACTGGCGAAGAAATTACAGTTTGCATTATTGATATCGATGAGAAGCGCGAACGCGTTTCTTTAGGACTTAAACAACTTTCAAGCAACCCATGGGATGAAATTGAAAGTAAGTTCCCAATCAATGCGAAGGTTCGTGGTAAAGTCGTGAACCTTGTTCCATACGGTGCTTTCGTAGAATTGGAAGAAGGAGTCGAAGGTCTTGTTCATGTCACTGAAATGTCCTGGACGAAAAGAATCACTAAACCCGGCGAAGTACTCAATGTCGGTGATGAAGTGGATGCGGTTGTTCTTGGTATTCAAAAAGATGATCAGAAAATTTCGCTCGGTCTCAGACAGCTCGAAGTTAATCCTTGGGATATGGCGACTCATAACTACCCACCAGGTGCACGAGTACGTGGCAAAATCAGAAACTTGACTTCTTACGGTGCCTTCGTGGAACTTGAAGAAGGAATTGACGGTATGGTTCATGTTTCTGATATGAGTTGGACCCGTAAAATCAATCATCCTAGTGAAATGGTAAAGAAGGGTGATGAGGTTGATGCGATTGTTGTGGAAGTTGATGTCGATAATCAAAGAATTTCTCTCGGCATGAAGCAACTCACCCAAGATCCATGGGAAGATATTGATCGCCTCTATAAACTTGGTGATGTCATCAAAGGAAAAGTTGCAAGAGTCGCTGGATACGGTGCCTTTATTGAACTCGACCATGAGATCGACGGCTTAGTTCATATTAGTCAGATTAGCGAAGAGCGAATCGAGAAGGTCAAGGACTACCTTAAGGAAGGGGAAGAGGTCACTGCTCGAGTCATCAAGATTGATAAAGACGAACGCAGAATTGGACTAAGTATCAAAGCTGCAGATTACGACGAAGACGCATTGGCCAAGGAAGTTGCGGCTTATGATGAGGTTGGAGAAGATTTGACTACTTCTCTTGGCGATATTTTCGACGAAGCCACTGCACAAGAAGAAGGCTGATATTTGCTGAAGTTAAAAGCTCATCCGCTTAGAACTTGGGCGGGTGAGCACTAATTTTCGTAATGCCTTTAAGCAGATTTGTGAAGAAGGTCTTGCAACATTTTTGTCCTTTCTTCTATGCGTTTTTCTTCCTGAATTTCTTCCCAAGTGCGCTGTTTCTCAAACTTGTTCATGTTTTTCCGTAACTGTCGTATCGCCTGTTCCTGTAGTTGTCGCACTCTTTCTCTTGTGATACCGATCTGCTCTCCCACTTCTTCAAGGGTTTTGGGATCTCTCCCTTCAAGTCCAAAACGAAGTCTGATAATGTCTGCCTCTCTTGGCTCAAGAGAGGCAAGAACCTTCTCTACATCACCTACTAGTGATTTCGATTGAAGATTTTCAAGGGGGGAAGTGGATTTCGCATCTGGCACCACATCCCCAAGACTCGAACCATCTTCATCATTAATCGGAGAATCTAGAGAAGCAGGTTTCTTACTTACTGATTTTAAATGTGTAATTCTAGCAACCGGAATTTTCATTTCCTCTGCTAATTCATCGTCAGTCGGTTCACGACCTAAGTTTTCGCTTAATTGCTGAGTAGTTCGACGAATTTGAGTGACTCGATCGACCATGTGCACGGGCAAACGGATCGTTTTACTCTGATTTGCCAAAGCTCTTTTGATCGATTGCTTAATCCACCAAGACGCATAAGTACTGAGTTTTCCTCCCTTAGATGGATCAAATCTTTCAACCGCTTTCATTAATCCCATGTTTCCTTCGTTAATGAGATCGAGTAGTGAAAGCCCGATATTGGAATAATCTTGTGCGATTTTGACTACCAAACGAAGATTGGCTGTGATCATTTTTTCACGAGCTTTTTCATCTCCTTTGCTGATTTTTTTTGCCAGGTCAATCTCTTCCTGCACAGTAATCAATGGAATAACCGAAATTTGCTTCAAATAAATGTCTAAGGATGATTGTTCGCTTTTTTCCACAATATTTAAAATGCTAGGTGTTTGTTGTCATATTTTTAGCCAACTCAGCGGCACTCAACATGCCTTTTGCTTTATTTATCGTTTCAAGAAATTCCATTTCAGGCTCAGAGTCTGCAACAATACCAGCACCCGCTTGCAGATGTATTTTATTGTCTTTGAGGATTGCCGTACGAATTGCAATGCAAGAGTCGTGGTTTCCCTCAAAACCAAAGTAACCAAGTGCTCCTGCATATGCACTCCTGCAGGTTTTTTCGAATTCTGAAATAATTTGCATCGCACGGATTTTTGGTGCTCCGCTTACTGTGCCTGCTGGAAAGGTAGCTCTCATCAAATCAAAAGCATTTTTTTCTTTTGATAGCCTACCTATTACTTGGGAAACAATATGCATGACATGGGAGTACTTCTCAATACACATAAAGTCTACTGCCTCTACGGAACCATGTTGACAGACTCTACCAATATCGTTTCGAGCCAAATCTACGAGCATAAGGTGTTCAGCTTTTTCTTTTTCGTCCTTGAGCAGTTCCTGCTCAAATTCCTGATCTTCCTTTTCCGTTTTACCTCTTGGGCGGGTGCCAGCAATTGGACGAATCAACACATTTTCATCATTTAAACGGACATGAACCTCGGGGGATGCCCCCACGATTGAATAATCATTGGTTTCGAGAATAAACATGTAAGGCGATGGATTGATAGCCCTAATTGCCCGGTAAAGATTTATTGGTGACCCGTTGTATGGAATAGAAAACCTTTGAGATAAGACTGCCTGGATGATGTCACCATCCTTAATGTAACCTTTCGTTTTCTCAACGAGTGTTTCAAATTCTTGTTGAGAGAAATTTCCAACAGGAGGCTTTGTTGAAAGGCCGATTTTTCCAAGCGGGGCAGGTTTCAGGGCCAGGGGGTTTGATAAGAGTTCAATCGTCTCCTCGATCTTCTTAACTGCGAACTTATAATCTTCCTCAGGATTCTCAGATACTTTCGAATTTGAACATACTCGTAGTGTTTGCCTCGCGTGATCAAAGATGAGCACAATTTCCGTGATCATGAAAAAAAGGACTGGCATTTTTAATTCATCATCTACGGGTAATGGGATACTGGGTTCAATTCGGTTGGCGTATTCATAACCTACGAAACCAACTGCCCCCCCGGAAAAGCGACAACCATCAACGCCCGCATAGCGAGTTCCGTCTATTTCATTCTCAATGAGACGAAGTGGATCTTTGGGGGACTCGATTTTTTTGGTCTGATTGTTTTCAGTGATCTCGGTGAGGTCACTGTAACAGGAAATCTCTTTGCTTGCAGAGAAACCGAGAAAAGAAAATCGACTAACTTGTTCACCTCCCACTACCGATTCAAAAAGAAAAGCCGGCTTAAATTTTGATAATTTAGCATAGGCAGAAAGAGGAGTTTCAGTATCTGCGGTTAGTTCAGTACTAACTGCGATTACATCATGATCTTTGCACAGCTTTTTAAAATCTTCCAGCTTAGGCGAAATGTTCATGGATTAAACTAGTAATGAGAAATGTTTTGTAACGGAGAATGCCATAATGATCAAAATTTTCTCATAGTTATACTTTTGAGGTTGCGTGTATGTAAAATCAATATGCAGATTGTTCAGACTATCATCTTATCTAACCCAAAATTTGAAGCGAGGAGTAAATTATGAACAGAAAGATTCATTGTGTTATTATGGGAGGAGGTAGGGGAACTCGGCTCTATCCTTTGACAAAACTTCGCTGTAAACCAGCCGTTCCTCTTGCTGGCAAATATCGCTTGGTCGACATCCCTATTAGTAATTGCATTAATTCTGGTTACAATCGAATATATTTGTTGAGCCAATTTAATACGGCTTCCTTGCACCGGCATGTTCAGGACGCCTACAGGTTCGACCGTTTTGGACAAGGTTTTGTAGAAATTTTGTCTGCGGAGCAGACCGAATATGGAGACGATTGGTATCAAGGAACTGCTGATGCAGTAAGAAGAAATCTTATTCATTTTGGTGCAAATGATGAAGATATTTTTGTGATTCTTTCAGGTGACCAGCTTTATCGGATGGATTTTTCGAAAATGGTGGACGAGCACCTCGAAAGAGGTGCGGAAATAACAGTTGCCGCAAAACCAGTTTCCACCGAAGAAGCTTCTGGTTTAGGTTTGTTACGGGTTGGTGAAGAGGCAAGTATCGTCGATTTCGTGGAGAAGCCAACAGATCCTGAGGTAATTAGTCGATTAGTTCCACCTGAGTTAAAAGGAGATGATAGAAACCCCGACAGGTGCTTAGCCTCCATGGGAATATATGTTTTTAACGCCTCCGCCATGTTTGAAGCTCTTAAAGGAGAATCAAAAGATTTTGGTAAAGAGATTATTCCTTCACTTGTGGGTAAAAGAAATTTGAAATGCCATATTTATGATGATTACTGGGAAGATATTGGTACGGTGAGATCTTTTTTTGAGGCTAATTTACAACTTTGTTCGGAGAACCCTGAATTCAATTTTTACGAGCAAAACCATCCCATATATAATTACCCAGACCTTCTTCCTATGTCTAAGTTTAAGAGATCAAGCCTTGTTGAAACCAACTTTGCGAGTGGTTGCGTAATTGGTGATTCAGACTTTAAGAGATGCGTCCTTGGCGTTCGTTCAATAATAGGGGATGAATGTAGTTTTGAGAATGTTGTGATGATGGGAGCTGATAATTATGAAGTTGTTGATTCTCTGAAAATTCCTGTTGGAGTCGGTTCAAATTCGAAGATTGAAAATGCGATTATTGATAAAAATGCAAGAATTGGAAAAGATGTTCAATTATCTCCTACAGGAGTAGAGGATGGATGGGCTGATGAAGGAGAAAATGTTTATGTTCGGGACGGCATCGTCGTAGTTGTCAAAAACGGTATTGTGCCCGACGGCACAAGGATTGGTGAATTAAAATGCCTGTTGCAAATTGATGTTTATTCTGGCAATTTTTCAGTATGAGTGTCGTACCTGAAAATTTAAAATTTACTAAAGATCACGAGTGGCTTGTTGATGATGGCGGTAATTCTTTTGTTATTGGTATCACCGATCATGCTCAGGACAGTTTGGGGGATGTTACTTTTGTCGAACTACCTGAAGTAGGATCTTCCTTTTCTCGGGGAGAAGTCTTTGGTGTTGTCGAGTCGGTTAAGGCAGCATCTGATTTATACATGCCTGTTGGTGGTGAGGTTTTAGAAATCAACGAGGAATTGGGAGACTCCCCTGAAAAGTTAAATGAAAGTCCGTACGATGATGGCTGGATTATAAAAATCAAATCAAGTGCCAGCGAAGAGATGTCTTTTTTGCTCACGGCAGACCAATACAAGGAAGAAATTGGTAAGACTTAAGGTCTGAATATCTCTTGCTTTAAGAGAATTTTTAACTCATATTTCACATATGCCCTTCGCTCGTGCCAAGATTAGACCACTAGTCATCGAGTCACTTGTTAGATTGTTAGTTCTTCTTGGAATTGTTTTCTTTAATTCTTCTTTATCTTTTGCGGCACCGACAAAAGTAAAGCCTACCACACTAGTTGTTTCCCTTGAAGGAGAGGCATCAGTATACAACATTAAGGATGATTTTGAAGTAACATTGACATCCAATTCAATTGGAAAAAAAATAGACACACAATCTATTATAAAGACCGAAAAAAATGGTACACTTGGATTACTCTTTTCGAACGGCACCTTGATTACAATTAAGCCAGGGAGTCGGTTCTTTATCCGCGAATACTCTCAGCAAATCATTTCAGCAGAAAATCTTCCTGACCCTTCCAAGCTTGAAGAAGAGCCCAGTCAGTCAAAATTGCTTGCACACCTCGATTTTGGAGAATTGATAGTGAAAGTTCCAAAACTGAAAAAGGGTTCTACAATGAACCTAACCAGTCCTCTCGGGACTGCTGTTATTCGCGGGACCATGTTTCAAATGATGGCAGTTCGAAATGAAATTACTGGAGATATCATGGGAGGAGTTAACTTGATATCCGGTGATATTGATTTCACCGACACAAATGGTATTCAGACAGGCCTTTTTTCAGGACAATCGATCCAGTTGGCAACCTCTAGGTTGGGAGAAATTCGTGCTACAGAAACGGGTGGATTGGTCAACCTAAGTAAGAAGTTTGGGGCGTCTTTAACCGAAGATGTGGTTCCCCAACCAATTGAAATGCTTTTCGCACTATCAGGGAGCGATGGGGACGAAAGTGAATCTTCGCAAACCAGTCAATCCGTAAGTTTTACTCAAACTCAATCAAGCAGTTGGGACAATATTCACGACTTGGCTTCAGAAATCTTTTTTGAAATTGAAGAATCTGAGAACAACTCTGAATCCTATTCTTTTTCCAGCTTAAGTTTAGCAGAAGGAACAGAGGTACCAAACGAAGTTGTTGGAGCTGTACCTACTTCGACTGCGGTAGTTAGCGTCACTGGATCTAGTGCCAGCGACTTTTTTCAAGGATTACCTCCTCAAATAAGTTTGAAAGGAGATCAGATCTATGAAGTGGAAATGCTCGACCGACCCTTTAGTGAGGTTGACCCGTGGGTTAATGCCACCAATTTCTTGGAACAGGATATAGCTGAGAAAGCGGAACTTTTGAACCCGCCTGATATGCGTTTCCCTGGGACATATCAGCTGAATTATAGAGTGGAGGATATCCGAGGTTTTGTGTCGACAGTTTCAAGAACGGTAAATGTGGTGATAACCCCTCCTAAAATTACACTCTTTGGTGGGCGGCAAGGTGTCTTTAGAGAAAACGGTGAAATTATAATTCCATACCTGGTTCAGAGGAGAATTCCAACTTATCCAGTTGCGGATGATGGGCCTTTTCAACTGCTATCAAGTAATGACCCCATATATCCTGGATTTGATGCAAGGGATTTTGCTGATAGAGATTTACGAGTTTATGTTGAAGTCCTAAATGCTGAATCAGTCGATTTTACCCAACTTGGCCAGGTTACTGAATTGTCACTTTCCGTTACCGATTTACCAACACGGAAAATTAGAACCCCAGAAGGTGAAATTGTTTCAACATCCGTAAAGCCAAAAATTAAAATCGTTGATAATTTGCCTCCGATTCTCACCCACAGTACCGGAACGGAATCCGATCCAATGAGGGTTGAGGGAGTTTTGGGAACTTTTTATGTAGATCCTGGTATTTCCATTTTGGACAACTATTATACGCAGCAGGAAATAGAAAGTTTTCTTGGACTTCAATCAGGTGCTGCTGATAGTGCCTTTGGCTTTGTAAATATGGAGGTCGCAGGAACCTATCGGCTCGATTACCAGGGAATTTCTGATCCATCTGGGAATGAAGCTGAGGTACTGTCCCGATGGGTTGAAGTCTATGATATTATTCCACCCGTCATGACTTTATATGGAGCAGATCCTTACTATGTAGATGTCAATTCTTCAAATGTGTTTATTGATCCTGGAGCTTTTGCCATAGATAACCTTGATCGCTTTATTGACTGGGAAGGAGGCAATGGTCGAATTAAGCTAAGCATCGAAAAGTTACTTGAAGATGATATTACTTATCAACCGGTCGATACGACTCTTCCTGCCATTATGGCTGAAGCAAAAAAGCAGATCAGTCTTCATGCTACCTTTCGTTTAACATATTCCGTGCAGGATGTGGTTGGGAACGAATCATCTATTCAACGAGAACTTGTTTTAATCAACTCTCCTTTTCCTGAACCCCGCATGATAATGCACGGTGATCCTGTAATGTATCACGAGGTGAATACAGAGTTTGTGGATCCTGGTGTAACGGCTTACAAAGAATTAGGTTCGGGGCTGAAACCAATTAGCCTCAACGAGTACATGACCATAAATGCATTCTTGGTAAATGATCTCGGAGTGAAAGAACCAACTGTGGTTGATCCTAGTTTCGTTAATTATTATGGCCCCCCTCATCAGCCTTTAGATAGAGGTGAGTATTACATCGATCCCAATGGTAAAAGAATTGAAAAAGGAGATGCGGATTGGAGAAGACTAATAATAGAGTATTTCGTTGTAGATCAGTTTGGGAATACTAACCGACTGGAGAGAGAGGTACGTATTCAAGACAGCTTGAAACCAGTTATTGTACTCAATGAAGGACCGCAGGGAGTCAGTTTCCCTAATTTACAAGGAGGTCGTGCATATGTCGATCCTGGGGCAACCATTACTGATAACTATGATGAAGTTGTAAGCCTTAGTTTTACTTTGTTAAGAAAAATTGGAGAGGATCAATATGAAGAAGTTGATATTCCAGACCTCGAAACTGACGGATTCTATCTTTTAGGTGATTACATAATGCGATACAATGCGGCTGATTCCAATGATAATGAAGTGATCATTGACCGTCAAATTACAGTCATCGACACGATTGCTCCTCAAGTTAGTATAGTCACTCACGATTATTTTTCTAATACTCCACTCAGTACCTTTAATACAGAGGGTTTTGAAGAAAAGCCGATAGTTGATTTAAAGTATCCTATTCCAGATGCGGTTGAGGCATTTTTGGAGCCTATTGCATCTCAATTTGCGAACGAGAAATTTAACGATTCCATTTTTGCTTTATCGCTTGGAGACAATGAAAACTTTTATATTTCGCTGGAATCTGACCCCACTGGGATTGAAGCATTCCTTGGGCAACCCACCACCACTTATTTTAAGGATGCTATCACTCAAAGAACCCGTGCACACTATTCTGCATTTTCTATATCAGATGGAAATCGCCTGCTTAATGACCCGGGTGTCTATGCAAGAAACGACACGGAATTGGATGTAGAATTTTCCCATACTTTTGATATCGAATATATAGATGAACTTTTACCAACTGGTTCCACAGAACCTAAGGTTGGTCGAGTTGTTATAAATTACACAATCAAGCAAAGCAGTGGAGAGGTCGTGTATATTCCAAAAGCAAGAAACATCTATTTTTTGGATATCAAAGCACCAAATTTTCTGTTTGAGCCTCTAACTCCTGAGGATTCAAACCAATTTATTTCTATCGAAGCCGGTATACCTTTTTACGATGATGACTCTCAGGATGTAAGATTATATGATTTTTCCTCCAAAGGCTTTGGTTCCAATCAGCGTAATATAGTCAGAGTCATTGATGCAAGAGATCATGTTGTGACTGAGGACATATCCCGTAAAATTTTTGATGGAAGGCTTGAATCAGAAATGACAGGCAGTTCAAGTGCTAATTTTACTTTCATCACTATTATAGACGGCCATCCCGCCGACAGTAGTAAGATGACTGAGGCTATCGATACCAGCAGGCAAGATAATCTTAATCGCACCTTTATGATTGAGTACACGGCGGAGGATAAAAGAGACGAACAGTATCCTAAATTAGAACCTAATAAGGCTACACTTAAACGTCGTTTCATCATGAAAGACACGACAAAACCAAAATTGGTAGCTATGGATAATGTGTTTACCGGGAAAAGCTATCGTATCGCTAACAAAACAGTGGAATTAGACTACCTTTTAGATTCTCCGTTTAACAAAAATAAACTCTTAGCTGATGGTTCATCTATGAATGTTGTAGTTGATAATGAAGCATCCGTTAAAGAATATTTAGCTAGAATATTCACCGTAGAGGATTTTGATCCAAACTTTGATTATGATGAGACCAAAGATACTAAATGGTCCATAGACATATCCCCTTCATATCTTGGAAATGTCAAATACCCCTCAAATTTAGACCTATATAAATCTCAATCCACCTCCGGTTATACAGTTACGATGAGTGTCACTGATGAGTCAGGCAATATATCAGAGGAGGTAGAATTCAAACTTGCAGTTATCGACGCGACTCCGCCTCAAATTTATCTTTTAGGAGATAATGAAATTCACGATTTTTACCGATTTGGTACCAATTCTAATTTAAGCAATAGTGAATTGCCCTTTCCGGATCGTCCCGCAGATGACCCCGGCAACACCCTTGATCCTTCCGGAAACCCCATTTCATATTATTCTAGCGGTTTTGGTGGGGGAGAACATCGAATGCTGATTGGAAATTACAACTTTATCGATCCTGGAGTCTATGCAGAAGATTTTAATGGAGATTTTGATATTCGTTCGGGTGAATTTCCTGACCTTGACGGCGATGGTGTGGGGGAAACGCATGGTTATAAAGTATTACCTGTAGATCAATATGATATAATTGCTTATGATAAAACTTTTTTTGCCAACAGTGTCGCTTTTGAGAATGGCGTAATTTATGTACATAGATCCTTGGATTCTGTTGAAAACGAGCAAATGGAATTAGCAAGCGGCAATTCCAAAGACGAAGAATATGAAGAAACATTACCAGAAGGAAGTTCAAATGCAGTAATTCCGAGTGGAGGCACTCAAATCGATGTCAAGAAAACTACTTTTACATTTTCTTACCTCATTAAAGACTCATGGGATAATGTGCCTCAGCAAACAACGTTGAGAAGAGTTCACATATATGAAAGTGAGCAGCTTCCGGGTTACGCTTTTTATGCAACGCCTATTGTAAATGGAGTTGAGTTGGCGGCTTATTATGATACGAATGGAACTAGCGATAATTTTCTTTCTTCAATTAGAAAAGATTACGATGGTGACGGAGTTAGTGATTTTTGGGAAGTACTTTTAAGTGAAGAGAATCAAAATCCACATTTAGATCCAAGCAATGTTGATCCGAATTGGCATGAACCAGACAATCTTAATGCTGCTCTTACTGCACTTACTCGCAAGCAAGTTACTGTTGGTGGAGAACAATTTTGGATAAATTCATTTTCTGATCTTCGAGATAGGGTAAATGTTTTGCTCGATGGGACTAGTAATTCTGATATTGGAAGAAAAGGATTATTTACTGCCGGACAAGGTCTAAACAGAATTACCGATCCAAATCCTGATTTTCCTGCCAACAATTTACTGATTTTAGATTTCAATAAGCAAATCCCTTAGGCAGTTTTAGCCCCCATAGTTTAACGGATAAAACAGTGGTTTCCTAAACAGAGACTACAACATTTAAGCCAACCTCACCAATACCGCTTCAATACTGCTCTATATCAGTTCCCGCCAGGGATTCCGTCCGTTGTCGTTTTCAAGTGGTAGGAAATAGGAAACATTAAAATACCCTTGATATACTTAAAAAGTGTGCAGGAATTGTGCTTTTTTTTGTGGGGGTCACGGGGTAAGAAACCGTTGCGTTATATATCATAACCTCAAAATATTTTTGTAGTCTGAAATTTGACTTTTAAATCCAAATGTGCATTTGGTGTACATACATATAACAATAATAAATACTTAGGTTACCATTATGAATTTAGGATTTGCACTAAAGATTTTAAGAAATCGTAAAAAACACACTAAGCCAGAGATCAAAGAAGCTAATCGTACTGTTGAAATTATGAACTCAATGCGAATTTGTCCGAAGTGCAACTCTCGGATCATTTACTATAACCAATATCAATTAGGAGGATGTTTTCCCTGTTTGCAGTGGAAGAAACCGCATACCAAATATATTGGTCAGTAATCCTTAACTCTTTGCATCAAACGGCCAGTTTACGATTACCGGATCATTGCTCATATCTTCCAAGTGTTTCGTTTTAAAAACTGTTTTAAAGATAATCTAAACTTCTTTTTATAAAATTATGTTGCAGTAACATTCAATTGTTTTGTAATAAATGAAGTATGTTTA
>MDSZ01177096.1_pt1 | contig 18093 bp, 20 predicted proteins | sample 811201 | NCBI WGS metagenome assembly MDSZ01 (sample SAMN05326647, study PRJNA326480) | marine metagenome | isolation source: seawater | place: Indian Ocean: North | collected 2010
GAGGAAATAATTACAATTTTGGCATCCATGACATTGATTTTTTTATGACCAATTGAAATTTTTATACCCTTCTTTCTAAGTCTAATAACATTAGAATTTTCAGAAATGTCACTTCCAGACACATTATAACCTAAACCATTCAAAACCTCGGCTATGCCTGACATTCCTATACCGCCAATGCCTATAAAGTGTAAAACTCCAATAGTTAAAGGAAGGTTAGCCGTCATTTGATAACTCCATTTAATTTGGCCATGGCTAACTCAATGATTAATTTTGATGAGTCAGGTTTGTGGATGGTTTTAGCTTTTTTTGCCATTAGTTTCATTTTGTTTGGCGAATTAAATAAATCTTCAAGTTTTTCAAATAAAGTATTGCTAGAAAGGGAGGCTTCATTTAATAAAATTGAAGCACCAATAGAAGCTAATTGTTCTGCATTCTTTGTTTGGTGGTCATCCAAAGCATTTTTATAAGGTATTAAAATTGAAGGTCTGGAAACAGCACTAATCTCAGAAACAGTTGAAGCACCTGCTCGAGAAATAACTAAATCACAACTATCATAGTGTTTTTCAATATTATTAAAATAATGATCTATATGGGCTTCTATATTTCTCTTTTTATAAAAATAAATTAAATGATTTATATCTTCTTTTCTTGCCTGATGGAAAACCAACAGTTTGTTTTTTATTTTTTCAGGGAATTTATCCAGTGCTTCAGGTATTATTTTTGAAAAAAGTCTTGAACCTTGACTGCCACCGAATATTAATAATGTAATTCTTTTGTTTTTAAGAGGATTGTAATTTTTGAGACCAATTTGAGAAATTGAATTTCTAACTGGGTTCCCAGTATATAAAGATTTGTTCTTTTTGAATTTAATTTCATTGTCAAATGATGTTGCTAATATATTACTAAAAAATAGACAAAACCTATTAGCTCTTCCTAAAACATAATTTTGTTCATGTAAAATTGAAGGAATTCTTAGTATCCATGCAGCAATTATAGTTGGGACAGAAGCATATCCTCCAAACCCAATAACCAGCTTTATTTTATTATAGTGAAGAAATACAATTGCTTGAATTATGCCAATAATAGTTTTGAGTAAATTGAAAATTTTTGTCAATCCTCTAACTGAAGGAGATCCAGAGTTTATGATATTATAATCTCTGTTAGTAATTATATTTGATCCCCTATAATCAGTATAAAAAATAGGATTTACACCTTCTTTTTTTAAATCATCGTAAATTGCTGTTGCAGGAGAAATATGTCCACCTGTACCTCCAGAGGCTAATGCAATAATGAAATTAATTTTATTCATTATTCATTTCTCCAAAAAGTTTGTCTTCTGGTTATTGCTAAGAAAATTCCCATTCCTATTGAAGAAGATAGTAAAGAAGACCCACCATAGCTAATAAACGGTAATGTCATTCCTTTAGTTGGGATCATGCTTAAAGTTGAAGCCATATGAATTGCAGATTGGATGCAAAATTGAAATATTAGTGAACTACTCACTAGTAAGATGAAAAGTCTATTTGTTGTGCTTGATAAAATTAATCCTCTCCAAAAGATTAAAGCGTAAGCAGAAATAATTATACCTGCTCCTAAAATTCCCAATTCTTCACCCGCTACTGCGAAGATAAAATCAGAATGACTGTCAGGCAAATGATTACTTACAACTTTCTCACCAAACCCTTGACCAAAGAAACCACCACTTTTAAATGCTTCAATTGAATTTTTAATTTGATAACCTCCTCCTTCAAGAAAGATTTCAATTCTGTTTTGAACATGAGGAAAACTTAGAAAGCAAAAAATTGATATCAGCATAAATGATAATGATATTAAAACTAAAATTATAATAGGTATGCCACTAATAAAGAATTGGAAAACCCATGTTGAAGCAATTATAAATGCCATTCCAACGTCTGGCTGAAATAATAGTAAAGAAATTAAAATTACAAATAAAATACAAGAATAGAGCCATCCAGGAAAATTTTTGTCCTCTATCCATAATGAAATTAACCAAGCGTTAACTATAGCAAAGAAAGGTTTAGAAAATTCGGAAGGTTGAACAGTAAAGCCAGCAATATTGATCCATCTTGTTGCGCCTTTTATATCCTGTCCAAAATTGTTTGCTAATATTATGCCTGTTATGCAAAGCATCAAACCTAATATTGAAACTCTGCGAATTTGTTTCAAATCAAGCATTGAAAAAACAAGCATTAAAGGTATTGCAATACTTAAAAAAAATAATTGTTTAAATAGAAAATAATGCTGTGATAAATTTACATTGGTATTTAAATTAAGTTTTTCTACTACTGGGGGGCCAGCAGACATGAGAAGCATAACTCCTCCAATTACAAGTAGGAATAGCATCCCCAATAATTTGTGATCTATTGTCCACCACCAAACACCTAAAAAGCTTCTATCAGTTCTATCTAGTATGCTCATAACATAGAGCCTTGGTTATTTTGCTTTAAAAAAGATTTTCTTGTATTGAAAATTTTTGAAACTAAGTTTTTGAATTTTTCACCCCGATCTTCAAAGTTTTTAAATTGGTCAAAGCTGGCTGCAGCAGGTGAAAGCAAAATCGTTCCAGACTTTTCTCCTCTCAGATCATCAAAAACTTCATTAACCGCATTTTTTAAATTAAAACATGTTGAAATCTTGGGGATTTTATTAGTTAATTCTTTTTCAAAGAACGTTGCACATTCTCCAATTAAGTAACATTTTTTGACATTTTTAAGTTCTCTTTTCAAACATTGTAAACCATTTGATTTTGATCGGCCTCCTGCAATCCAAAAAATATTTGAAAAACTTTCTAAAGCATTTTTTGCTGCCTCACCATTAGTGGATTTTGAATCATTAATAAATTTAAACTTTTTAAAGTTTAAAAAGTTTTCAAGCCTATGGGGCAAAGATTTATATGAAAGCAAGCTTTTATAGGAAATTTTATCTTTAATACCGAACTCTAATAATAATTTTATCGAAGCTTGTATATTTTGTATATTGTGTTCCTCAGAAATTTTATATGGATTAAATTTATATTTTGGAATTTTTAAAACATTAATTCCTAATTTTTTAATTTCATCGAATATTTTCTTTGAAAATTCATCATTTTGACCAATTAATAGAGGCGCATTCTTTTTTAACAATTTATATATATTTTTTTTAGCATCAATATATTCTTCCAAGCTTCCATGTTGTTCAATATGGTCAGACGATATGTTCAAGATAATGCCGGCATCTATTTTTAATTCTCTACATAATTCTAATTGATAGGATGAAAGTTCTAATATTATATAACCTTCTTTACCGGGGTCTGATAAATCTGAAGCAGCCTTACCAAAATTACCTCCAACTTCATTAGGTATTTTTAATGTTTTTAATATATGACCAATCATAGCTGTGGTTGAAGACTTGCCATTGGTTCCAGTTATTCCAATAATTTTTGACTGTGGATTTGATCTGGCAAAGAGATCAATCTCGTTAGAAAGTTTGATGTTTTTATTTCTAGCTCTCAAAACTATTGGATGAGGGTTGTTTTTTGAAACATTGATCCCCGGTGATACAATAACTTCATCTAAATTTTCCCATGGCCATTCTGAAGGTGGGGTGATTTTACAATTTTTAAATTTTTTTATTTTATACATGTCATCATAGGCATAAACTTTTGCGCCAGCTTTAACCAAGCTGTTGTTAGCGGCTATTCCTGAAACTCCTAATCCAAGTATCGCAACATTTTTCAAATGCATATTTTCAGGTATCATCATATATTATCTCATCTTAATTTTAGTGTTGACAAACCAACCAAAGCTAAAATGACTGCTATTATCCAAAAGCGAATTACAATCGTAGCTTCTTCCCAACCACGTTTTTCAAAATGATGATGAAGTGGAGCCATTAGGAATATTCTTTTCCCAGTAAATTTAAAAATTAAAACCTGAATAATTACTGAAATTGTTTCCAAAACAAACAAACCCCCAATGATTGCCAAAACTATTTCTTGCCTTGTGGCAACGCTCACCATTCCTAGAGCACCACCTAAAGCTAAAGATCCGGTGTCTCCCATAAACACCTCTGCTGGCGGTGCATTAAACCACAGAAATCCAAGTCCAGCGCCAAATAGTGCGCCTAATAAAATTGTTAATTCACCAACACCAGGAACATAATTAAGCTGTAAATAATTTGAAAAATTTATATTACCAGTTAAATATGCGATTAATGCAAAACATGAAGCCGCAATCATTACAGGTACAATTGCAAGACCATCCAAGCCGTCAGTAAGATTTACTGAGTTTGAGGCTCCAACAACAACAAAAATAGCAAATGGTATAAAAAATATTCCTAAAGGTATCAGTACATTTTTAAAAAAAGGAACAGCTAATACATTTTTCATTTCAGGAGGGGAAATACTAATTATCGTCATTATCGCAGGAAAAACAATAAGAATTTCCATAATTAGTTTTAAGCTACCACCTAATCCTTTGGATGAATTTTTTGATAACTTTATCCAATCATCAACTACACCTATTGATCCAAGGCCAAGCATGACAAGTAGCACAGTCCACACATATGGATTGTTTAATTTCATCCACATGATAGTAGATCCAGTTGCAGAAATTAGAATTAATATTCCACCCATGGTTGGAGTACCTTTTTTTCTCAAAAGGTGTCCAATTGGCCCATCCTCCCTTATAGGCTGGCCTGTCTCTTGAAATTTTCTTAGAAACTTTATAAACGATGGGCCTAAAACAAAACAAATCAATAAAGATGTTAATATGGCTCCACCTGTTCTAAAACTAATATATCGAAAAATATTAAAAGCTGGAAACTGTTCTACGAGTGGAAGTAAATATTCAGGCAGCATAAGAAGCCTCAATGTTAGTTGACTTAGTTTTTCTTAGATTTGAAACAATCTTTTTAAGATTTAATCCATTAGAGCCTTTAATTAAAACAATATCCTTATACTGAATAAGACTAGGGATCTTCTTTGATGCAAGCAGTGAGTTCGGAAAATGAATTCTGTTGCAATTTAAATTTAACTTTTTAGATATTTTTAGCATTTCTTTTCCTATTGAAATGAAAAGTCGTGGGTTTGATTTTTCGATAAAAGGAATAAGTTTTTCATGCTCTGTTTCAGAGAAATTACCTAATTCCAAAATGTCCCCTAATACTAAAACAGGATTATGATTGGTGAAAAAAGTTAATGATTGGATAGAAGAAATCATTGATTCTGAAGATGCATTATAACAGTCATCAATTACTGAGAAGTGTTTATTATTTTTTAAATTAATCCTTTGAATTTGTCCTCGCCCTTCTAGTAAAGGTACTTTTGAAATACAGCTATAGAAATTTGAGTTTTCTATGCCTAATGTTTTTGCAGCTAATATAGCAGCTATTGCGTTCTGCGAATTATGTGGCAAGTGACCTGAGATTTTAAATTCTATATTTTCACCCATTATGTCGGCTTTAATATTAATATAGTTTGAATTAGAATTAATAGAAATCAGTCTGGCCTCACTATTTTTGTTTTCCCCAAAGAACAAAATTTTATGAATGCCTGAATTCTTTGCTTCAGAAATTAATATTTCCTTGAACTTTGAATCTGATGGCAATATTGCAACCCCATCTTTTGTCATGTGTTTAAAAATTTCAGATTTTGCAATTGCTATATCTTTTAAACTTTGGAAATTTTCTAAATGAGAACCACCTATTGCGGTTATTAAAGCTAAATTTGGTTTAGCAATTTCAGAGAGTTTTAATATTTCATTAAAATTAGACATTCCCATTTCTTGAACAACGAAATCGCAATCTCTAGGTATCTGAGCCAGGCTTAATGGAACGCCTATTCTATTATTATAATTAAACTTATTAGCGTGACAATTAGAGTGCTCATTAAGTATTGCATATAGATAATCTTTAGTAGTTGTTTTGCCTACACTTCCTGTTATTCCTAAAAGCTTGCAATCATTTCTATTTCTTCCTAGAACTGCTAAATTGTCTAGTGCTTGATATGTATTATCAACTTTAATGTAGGCTTTGTTTTTATTTATTGGATTGGGAATGTCTTGAATTATTGCCGCTATAGCACCGTTTTTAAAAGCATCATTGACATACCTATGTCCATCATGATTGTTACCTTTCAAGGCAATAAAAATGTCCCCTTTGACAGTATTTCTAGAGTCAATAGAAACACCTGTAGCATCCCAACTGTCTAGGCCTTGAGTTACTCCATCTACCGTTGAGATTACTTCTATATTATTCCATAAAGACTTTTTCATTTTATTTCTTAATTTGCATAATGATTGATTTTGCTATTGCTCTGTCATCATGTAGAATTTTTTTGTTATTTTTAATTTGATAATTTTCATGACCTTTGCCTGCAATAATCACAACATCATTCAATGAAGAGCTTTTAATTGCTTTGGCTATTGCATTTTTACGATTGGGTATTTCTAAAAATTTATTTTTTGTTGAAGCTCCAGATAAAATTTCTTTTCGAATGATTATTGGGTTTTCCATTCTCGGATTGTCATCAGTTACAATGACTAAATCACAATACTTTTCTGCTGTTTTACCTATCATTTGCCTTTTGTTTTTATCTCTATCTCCGCCACAACCAACGACTAAAATAAGCCTGCCGTTTTTAGGTTTTTTATCTTGGAGAATTATTTTTAAAGCTTCAGGTGTATGCGAATAATCAATAAATACTTTAGCCCCATTATTCCAAGAAACTTGTTCCATTCTGCCTGGTGGAGTGACTAAATTTCTAATTGATAATATTGAATTATATATTGGAACTCAGCTTAAATTAGCGAGAATTGCTGCAGCAACAGAGTTGTATATTTGGAAATTACTTTTTAGCCCAGTAGGGATGGTATAATTTTGATCATTGACATTTAAATTAAAAATTTTATTTTCATTTTTTTCTTTTATATTTTTAATTATCCAATCAGCCCTTTCATTTTTCCCATACGTAATTATATTCAAATTTTTATTTTCCAACTTTTCTATTAATTCAATTCCAAATTTGCAGTCAGAATTAATGACAACAGTCCCAGTTGGTTGCATCATATTTGTAAAAAGTTTAAATTTAGCATTTTTGTATGAAACGAAATCTTTGTGATAGTCTAGGTGGTCATGAGACAGGTTTGTGAAGCAGGCTATTGAAAATTTTACTCCATCTAATCTATGTTGTTCAATTCCATGAGAAGATGCTTCAAGAGCTAATCTTTCGACTTTAGATTTCTTAAGCAAAGTAAGACATTTGTGAAGTCTTATTGGATCTAATGTAGTTAAATCTGAATAATTATCTTCGTGTTTTTTCACCCAACTGCAACTTAACCCTAGAGTTCCTAACGCAGCAGATTTAAATCCAATTAATTTCCATATTTGATTTAAAAAATGGCATACAGAAGTTTTTCCATTTGTGCCCGTAACCGCAACAACAATGTCAGGTTGATAGGGATGATAAATCGCTGACATGAGTGCAAGAGTTTTTCTTACATTATTTGTTCTAGTTAGTGGGAAAGGCTTTTGCTCTTTATAATTGTTGTCAACTAAAATGCTGCTTGCACCTTTTTCAATGGCTTGGTCTATAAAATCATGACCATCAAACTTTTCACCCTTTATTGCAGCAAACATTGTGTCTTTTTGAATTTCACGACTATCTGAACTTAAAGAAGATATAAAAATATCAGAGGCATTCTTGGGAAATTTCACATCAGGAACTTTTAATTCAGAAAGATTCATTTTTAAATTCCATTTTATTTTTTATAGTCTTTAAATATCTAACATGTTTTATTTTTGGCAAATTTGTGTCTAAGGGATGAATGTTTAGTAACGGGGCAGACTTAGAAATAATTTCTTTTACAACTGGAGCTGCAACATGTCCGCCTGTTGTAAATGAATGACCAAGTTTTTTTGTTTGAGGCTTTGGTTCGTCTATCATAACTAAAACTGAGTATTTTGGTTTGCTTATAGGGAAAATGCCAACAAACGAGGCTAGATTACTGTGTTTATTATATCCTCCGCTGGAGCTTGTTTTTTCAGCTGTTCCTGTCTTCCCTCCAACATAGTAACCTTCGGCATTTGCTTTTTTGCCTGTTCCTTCTTTAACAATTCTTCGAGCCAGGTCTCTTAAAACTTCAGAGGTTTCAGGCTTGAATACTGTTATTGGAATAGTATGATTGCCTTCTAAAATTATTTTGGGCTTTATATAAAAGCCTCCATTCATTACAGCTCCAACAGCAGTTGCTAATTGAATAGGTGAGACAGCAATGCCATGACCATAAGCCATAGTTAATGATTGTGCAGAACCCCATTGATAATTTTTTTGAGGTGAAGGAGAAGCCACTTCTGGCAAAGTTAACTGTGGTTTTGAAGTTAGACCTAATAAATCGAAATATTGTTTTTGTAATTTAGGTCCAACTTCTTTAGCTATTAATGCAGAACCAATATTGGAAGATTCAATTAATATTTTAGATATATTTGCAGGAGTGTCTAGCGCATGAAAATCATTTATTCTATACTTTCCTATAAAGAATGGTTTAGTTGTGTCAAATTTATCTTCTAAGTTAATTTTGTTACTGTCTAATGCTATCGCAGTATTGAATAGTTTGAAAATAGATCCCATTTCATATGTTCCAAAAGTTACTTTATTAAACCTTTGAATTTCTGAAGTTTTTCCTATGTCCTCATTCAAATCATAGCTTGGTAAAGACGCCGAAGCTAAGATTTCTCCATTTTCAATATTTAAAACTAATCCAATCCCTCCAATCGCTTCAAAAAATTTTATTTGTCTTGCCAACTCTTTTTCAACAATGTTTTGAACTCTAATGTCTATAGTGAGCTTGATAGGGATTTCTGATTGCTTTAGTTTATCGTTTAGAATACTTTCTATTCCAGAAATTCCATTGCCAGCTCTATTAACATTTCCAATAATGTGAGAGGCAGAACTTCCCATAGGGTAAACCCTTGAATTTATTTCTTTAAAGTGAATCCCAGTGACACCTGCATTGAGGATCTGGAGGCATCGAGAAGCACTGGTTTTTCTATCGATTACAACATAACTTGTTTTTGGTGTGGTGAGTTTTTTATAGATCCAGTTTTCATGTTTTTCTGGCATAATTTCAGACAGTAGTCTTGCTTCTTCAATAGGTGAAACTACTTGTTTGGGATTAGCAATGATTGACCATGAAGGTAAATTTGTTGCTAAAATATTATTATTCCTATCTATGATATCACTTCTAAAATTACTATTTGAAGTTTGTAATATTTTATTTGGTTGCTCATCAGAAATAAAAGAGAATGATAATAACTGAGAAAAGATACCTACAAAAACTGTAAAAACTATAATTAAAGTGAAAACCAACCTACTCCTTGCAATATGAATAATTTTTTTCTCAAATTTATAGTTTGTGTCAGGGTTCATTTAATTGTTATCTTTCAGATTTATTGTTGAGGATGCTGCAACCAGACGTTCTGACGAAATTCCTTTTTGCATTTTCCATGCAGAATTCCTTAAAGAGAAGGATGTTGCATGAACTATTTGATGAAATTTAGTATCAGACATTTGTAAATTTTGAGAAGCCAATTCAGCGATTTTCTCAGGCTTAGTATGAAAAGACCATTCAGCTTTCAAAACTCTCATCCTTTCATTTTGTTTGGCAATTTTTAATTCAAGGCTGTTAAGATCTTTTTGTTTCCTATCAATTGATGCAGACAATAAATTCAAGGCAATTCCAGTGATTGAAGAAAGCATTAAAGATATAACGATGAAACGCCACATTAGAACACTCCCATAGAACACCTATTTTCCCCTACCCAAGGTATATTAGTCCTCTCGGCAGCACGTAGTTTGGCTGAACGTGATCGCGGGTTTTGGAAAAATTCTTCTTCATTGGGAATTATGGGTTTTTTAGTTATAGATTTTAGATATATTGGATGATTGTCCTTTGTCTCGGGTAAATGTCTATTAACATTATTATTCGAGTAACTGTTTGAGCTAAAAATATTTTTTACTATCCTGTCTTCTAGTGAATGAAATGAAACTGCAATAATTCTTCCTCCAGGTTTTAAAAGTTTTAATGAAGATGACAAACCTTTTTCAATTTCATTTAATTCATCATTAATAGCTATTCTTATAGCCTGAAAACTTCTTGTTGCTGGGTTGGTTTCAGACTTTTTTGGACTTCCTAAAACTGAGTAAATTATTTTTGCAAAGTCTTTTGTAGATTTCAAAGGTCTATTTTTAATGATTGCTGAAGCAATTTTTGAAGCTTTCCTTTCTTCTCCAAAATTTTTTAATGCTTCAGTTAATTTTTTTTTTTCACTTTTATTAAGAAATTCTTCAGCTGTTAATCCTGATTGACTCATTCTCATGTCTAAAGGCCCATCTTTTAAGAAGCTAAAACCTCTGTTTTTGTCTTCAAGTTGAGGGGTTGAGATGCCAAAATCAAAAGTTATCCCATTAATTTGTTTGATGCCTAGATCATTTAAAATATTTTCCAAATTTGAAAATAATCCATTGATTGCCCTAAACCTTTTGCCAAACTGTTTAAAATTTTTATTTGCATAAATAATAGAATCAGGATCTCTATCAATAGAGATTAATTGGCATAAGGAAGAATTTAATATTGCATTGCTATAGCCCCCCATGCCTAAAGTTGCATCGACATAAATGCCATTTTCTTTAACATTGAGTAAATTTAAAACCTTTTCAATCAAAACTGGAACATGATTGTAGTTGGAATAAGTCATTTATTATTCCTATTTCCCAAGAGTAGGGATTGAGGTTTAGAGCCTTTCATTTTATTTATTCTATTTTGTTTCTCTTTGAAAAATAAGTTTGGTTCCCAAATTTGAAATGTCTCTCCCCTTCCAGAAAATAGTACCTTACTGGAAAGGTCAGCGTGCTCTAACAATTTATCAGTTAAATTAATCCTTCCTTCAGAATCCAATTTGAATTGAATTGAATCAGACAAAATATCCTGAATATAATTTGCTTCATCAGAAAACTGATCTAAATTTAAATTTGCTTCCCAAAGTCTTTCAATATATTGGTTGCCACAACCTTGAATAAATTTGTCACCGGGAGAAGTGAATAAAATCAGATCTTCATTTTTTCTTTCTAGCAATGATCTAAATCTAGCAGGAATAGATACTCTGCCTTTAGCATCAATTTTTGTTTCAAAGGTAGATAAAAACAGATCCAATATCTTCTCCAGCAAATTAATAGAAACCTATATCCCAGTTAAAAAATGGAATATTTTGGGTTACCATGGGATTATATGGGAGTCAATGGGATAAATGTTAAATTTCATATTTTTTTATTTTGAAATAATTTATATATTTTTTATAAATGTCTGATAGTAATAAATAATTCAGAACAAGTTGATTAATGTTCATTATTTGTTCTTAATAATATTAATTAGCAATTAATTAATAAATATAGACAGGATACTTATAAGCCGGGTTCTGTCCTAATTTACATTAGCGATAGTCATTCATCTTAAACTATTGTTACCAATAGATTTTAGCGACCTACCCAAGTGTTTATTCAAGATCATAATTACACTCCTATTTGGTCTTGCTCCTGATGGGGTTTACAATGCCAAATTTGTTACCAAATTTGCGGTGAGCTCTTACCACACCATTTCACCCTTACCCAGTAATTAATTAGATGGGCGGTATATTTTCTGTTGCACTTTCCCTAGGGCTATTAACCCTGCCGGGTGTTACCCGGCATCATTATCTTGTGGAGCCCGGACTTTCCTCTGAAAAAAAATCAGCGACTATCCAGTATCCTGCCTATTTACAATTTTGCAAATTTTTAACAATTTGGTCAATAAATTCTAAAAAATATTTTAATTATTAACTTTCCACTTTTTATAAAAACAATTATTTGATTGAGCTTAAATGATTATTAAAATACCATATATAAATTTATAATTTTCCTGGGTTGAAAAATTTTGAAACAACATTCTAATATTACGGACAAAGAATTATTGCTAAATGCAATATCTGAATTACAAAATTTATTTGGAAATAGTTTTACTACAAATGAAAGCATTCTTAATAGGCATGGACAAGACGAAGCATATCATCCTGTTGCTCCTCCTGATGCAGTGGTATTCCCAAAGACAACTGAAGAAGTCAAAAAAGTTATTAAAATTTGTCAAAGATTTAGAATTCCAGTAGTCCCTTTTGGAGTTGGAACTTCTCTGGAGGGAGGCGTTTGTGCAATTCATGGAGGGGTGTCTATAGATTTTTCAGAAATGAATAAAGTTTTGCAAGTTAATAATGATGATATGGATTGTCTTGTTGAAGCGGGAGTTACTAGAAAGCAATTGAATAACTATTTAAAAAATTCTGGACTTTTCTTCCCAGTTGATCCAGGAGCAGATGCAACTATTGGAGGAATGGCGGCAACTTCTGCAAGCGGGACCAATGCAGTTAAATACGGTACAATGAAAGATAATGTAATGGGGTTAACTGTGGTCATGGCAGATGGTGAAGTTATAAAAACGGGAGGTAGGGCTCGTAAAAGTTCTGCAGGCTATGATTTGACAAGACTCTTGGTAGGATCTGAAGGTACATTAGGGGTCATTACAGAAATTACCTTAAAACTTCATGGAGAACCTGAGTCTATCTCTGCTGCAGTTTGCCAATTTCAAAATATAGAAGATGCTGTGAACGTAGTAATTAATTCTTTTGCATGTGGTGTGCCTCTAGCTAGAATTGAACTTTTAGATGATTTGCAAATGCAGGCTTGTATTAAATTTTCTAATCTTAATGAATTTAAACCTTTGCCAACATTATTTTTTGAATTCCATGGTTCAGAAAATGGAGTTCTAGAGCAAACCAAAACCATCCAAGAAATTTCATCTGAATTTGGGGGGCATAATTTTGATTGGAAAAATATCCCTGAAGAAAGAAACAGACTTTGGCAAGCTCGTCATGATGCATACTATGCAGCAATTGCAAGTAAACCAGGATGCGTTGCTTGGTCATCAGACGTTTGTGTTCCAATTACTGCTATGGCAAACTTTATCATTGAAACAAAAAAAGAACTTAAAAGCTTAAGTTTAAATGCACCGTTAGTTGGGCATGTTGGTGATGGGAATTTTCACCTTCTTTATCTTGTAGATCCAGAGAATCAGAAAGAATTTAAAATAGCTAAAGAGCATAATGAAAAAATGGTTGAAAAGGCTATAAGTCTCGGTGGCACTTGTACAGGTGAGCATGGCATAGGATATGGTAAAGCCCATTCATTAGCTTTAGAAGCTGGTGCTTCAATTAATATTATGAAGGGTATAAAAAATGCTTTGGATCCAAATGGCATATTAAATCCTGGAAAAATTTTTATATGAATAATGATTTTAATAAAGATATAAAAGTCTCTGTTGATTATTCAGGCCTAAAATGCCCTCTTCCTGTTTTGAAGGCTCGAAGAGTCATGAAAGATTTAATTTCTGGTGACAAAGTCCAAATTATTGCTGACGACCCAGCATCATTACTAGACTTTAAACATTTTTGTGAAGTTTCAGGTAATGAACTTTTATACTCAAACTCTGAAGATGATAAACTTATATTTATATTGAAAAAAATATAAATTAACTATTGCAAAACTTTGTTTAATATTTTTTTATAAAATTCTAAAGATTCCATCCCTTCTATTTCTCCATCATAAATTCCATATTCCTTTGCAATCTCAAAAAACTCTTTTGTAGGTATCTTTATTTGATTTATTGAATTTGACTTACTTACTACCAATGAGGATCTTATTGGAAGGCCAAGGTTTATTTCTTCAATCATGAGTTCTGCTAAAAAGTTAATTAATTTCCTTATTGAATAAGGTTGCGGAATATCACATTGATCCACCATTTCTTTGTAGGTGATAGTTTTTTTTACAGATGAAAGATAGTTTAATTTGCTTCTAATCCTAGTTTTGATATTTTCGGGTAATTCATGCATTATTTTGTTTTCAATAAAAACTATATTATTATAAAATATGAAGTTAGTTAAAAATATTATTTTCCAAATAAGTTTTTATAGTGTTACCACTATTTTTGCTTTTTTGTCTCTGGTCTTTTTATTCTTTCCAAGAAAGTATATACTATATTCTCTAAAAATTTGGTCTAATTATTTATCTATACTTCTATATTTAATTTTCAGAATTAATTATAGAATTGAAGGTAAATTTACTCAATCACAAGTTATTTATGCCATTCAACATCAGTCTGTTTGGGAAACAATTATTTTGGCTGATAAATTACCTGGTATTCAGGCAATAATTATGAAAAAAGAACTTATAAACATTCCTATAATAGGTTGGCTTTTCAAACATTCAGGGGCAGTTCCTTTAGATAGAGGAAAAAAGATTGAATCGATGAGAAAGCTATTATCAGAATCTGAAAAAGCCGTGAAAAGGGGAGATAATTTAATAATATTTCCTCAAGGAACAAGAATTAAACCTGGAGAAAAAAGTAAATTTTTGCCTGGAGTTTATGCAATTTACAAACACTTAGACCTTCCTGTAATTCCAATTGCTTTAAATTCAGGAAAATTTTGGTTTGGCACAGAAATTAATGGTCCTGGTTGTATAAAAGTTTTAATATTAGATACCATTCAACCTGGACTAAAGCGTATGGATTTTATGAACAAACTGGAAAGCACTATAGAAAATGCTTCAAAAAGGTTATTATAGAAATAAATTATATATTCTAATTATGGGGTAGATAAATTGGATGGAAATTTTAAAAAAAATGGTAATGGTTCTAGCCAAAAAAATGTATTTGGTTTGCCTTTACTTTCATGTTCTTTAGATCCAATTACAGGATTTTTTAGAACTGGCTGCTGTGAAACAAATGATTTGGACCATGGTGTCCATACAGTATGTGTAAAATTAACTAAGGAATTTTTGGAATTTTCCTTTTCAGTTGGAAATGATCTTTCAACTCCCAGGCCAGAGTATCATTTTCCAGGATTAAACCCTGGGGATTTTTGGTGTTTATGTGCTTCGAGGTGGTTGGAGGCGTTTAATAACGGTAAAGCTCCTATGGTTAAACTTTCTGCAACAAATATTGAAACTTTAAAAATATGCCAACTGGAAGATTTGATTAAATTTGCCATTGATAAGCCGGTTAACGATAATTAAATTATAAGTATATCAATTATGAGGAACTTTTATTATGTTCATAGGCCAAAAAATTACAGTTAGTTGTACGGATACGAATAAAAGTGTTCTAGGAACAATTGTTAGAATTCAGAAAGGGGTATTTGATGTTGAAATCTCTGATTCTATTATCAAAATGTTTCACAAAAAAGAAAATCTCTATATTGGCAATATGCATGGTCTTGAATTTACAGCAATTGATGAAACATTAAAAAAATAAGATTTACTTCCCCTTGAAATATTTTATTAAGAATAAGTCTATAACCTTTAAATGTTTAATATGATATTTATTTCAAAGAAAACTTATATAATCTTGACTGTTGTCGTTTAATTCTAATAGGGTTTCCTTATGCGTGATAAAGAAAAAGAACTAATTGTTGATTTGCTCAGGTTATTAAGAAGATATAAGGATTATGAAAATCCTTACATAAGGCCTGATGGGGATATAGTAATCCCATTAGATTCGTTTATAAAAAAAGGAAGAACGGCTCATTCTAAAATGGCTGAAACTTTTCGTACCATCATGAATGAAGATCCAACTTTCAAGAGAAAAAACAGCACCTGGGTAGAGTAATTAACTTTTTCTAACAAAAACTGTAATATCATTTTTCAGTTTTGGTGTTTTTACAATTAGACAAGGGCCAAGATTTTCATTGCAATAGCTTTCTATGTTTTTAGCATCTGAATAAAAAAGCTGATTTTCAATTTTGGTTGTTTCAGAAAAAAGTAAATTAAAAGCTAAAACTTTTTTTGTCTTTGAAAAGCAGTCATTTAGTTGATTAAAAATATAATTTTCCCAAGTTTTTGCTGAGTAATCAAAAGCCATGTTGAATGTGCCTGAAATAAAAACATAATCTACATTTTCCAAAATCTTGTCTGAACAAACAAAATTAATATTAGGCATTTTATTTTTTGCTTCTCTTATCATTGATGGAGAAATGTCATATCCAACATAGTAAGTATCAGTCATAAATTTTTTCAGGCTTATAAATTGATAAAAAGCACCATAACCGCATCCAAAATCAGCAATTTTGATACCTCCATTTATATCATTATCATCGATAGCTTTTATTAGGGTCTCAAATCTAGTATGTTGGGTGTTGACGTTCTGCCAGAAGACCCCTCTGGGGTTTGGTCCAAAATTTATGAAGCGCTTTTCATAAACATTTTTGGTTTTTTTCAGAATTGAAAAGTATTTCTTAAAAACTTTCATTTATCAAAGTTTTTGAATCTCTCATTAATTAATTGAAAAAATAGGTCAGAATTACCATTAGTTATCACATAAGCATTTTTAATTTCATCAGTGGTGTTAAACCAGTCAGCAATCGTTCTACCATAGGCTGGACCAGTATTTGTTTCTATTTTAACAGACATTTTTTTACCTTCAAAAATCTCAGGTTTGATTAACCATGCAATTGTGCAGGGGTCGTGAAGAGGGGCTCCATCCCAGCCATATTTTTTGGTATCATAAGCATTAAAAAATGTAAGCAAATCAGCTACAACAGGGCCGATATTTTTAGAGCAATTATATAAATCTCTCAGTCGATTTTGCGTAATTAACATCTGGTGAGTAACATCCAAGCCAAACATAATTAATTCAATTTCACTTTCAAAAATTGATTTAGCAGCTTGAGGGTCAACAAATATATTAAACTCTGCTGCTGGAGTTATGTTGCCAGGTTCAAAACCTGCTCCACCCATGATGACTAATTGTTTAGCTTTATAAAAGGCATCTGGATCCATAGCAAGGACTGCTGCCATATTTGTAAGTGGTCCAGTAGCTACCAATGTAATTTCGTTGGGTTTGCTATTCCGTAGTTTTTTAATGATAAAATTAACAGCATGGTCTTTTTCTGGCTCTCTTACCGGATCAGGTAGAGAGTTCCCGGATCCTGTGTCTAAGCCTGTTTCACCATGAACATGTTCTGCTGTAACTAACTTATTTACTAGAGGTCTTGGACAACCTTTGAAAACAGGAATTTTATTTTCATTAACTAAGGCTAATACCCTAAGGGCATTATTTGTAGTTAAATCTAGAGAAACATTTCCGGCAGAAACAGTTATCCCTAGGCATTCAATTTCATCAGGCGATGATAACATTAACAGTATAGCAATTGCATCATCATGGCCTGGATCGCAGTCAAGTATAATTTGTTTTCTGGTCAAATATTTTCTCAATTAATTATAGTGATTATATTAATACTCTATCTATAATCTAAAATTAACAAGATTTAATTATTTATTAAGTTTTTAGTCTTGATGTCGAGATATTATTTAAAATTGGAAATTACCCATAACTGAAATATATTTAAAATCAATTTATTCTTTCATAATTTTAAAATACAATAACTGTAATTTCATGTTTTATAGGTTTAATAATGAATAAATATTATTGTCTAATAATTTTGGTATTAATATTCAATAATAATTATGCTCTATCCAAAGATATTCTTGAAGAAACTTTGATTTATCGAGGTAATTTAGCATTTGATCAGGAAACAGATGAACCAATTTCAGGTACAGTTGTTGAATACTTCGAAGAAGAGAAAATAAAGTCTGAAGGGGAATATATTGATGGAGTTAAGGTGGGGATATGGAAAACCTATTATGAAAACAGTGAAATAGAATCCTCCATAACCTATAGTGAGGGTGAAAAGGATGGCCCATTTAAATTGTTTCATCAAAATGGTGAATTAAAAGCTATTGGCAATTATAGAAATGGGAAAGAAGATGGAAATTGGCAAGAATTAAAAGAAGATGGAAAGTTTATGTACATTGCTAATTACTCAAATGGTCAACTAAATGGACGTTGGCAAAGTTTTCATGAAAATGGAAGATTAAATGCTATGGGTGATTTTACAAATGGATTGAAGGAAGGACTTTGGGAGTATTTTAATGAGTCAGGAAGGCTATTTAAAACA
>MDSZ01203571.1_pt1 | contig 18091 bp, 12 predicted proteins | sample 811201 | NCBI WGS metagenome assembly MDSZ01 (sample SAMN05326647, study PRJNA326480) | marine metagenome | isolation source: seawater | place: Indian Ocean: North | collected 2010
ATCAACAAAAAATCATCGGATATTTTGGGCATCTTACAAGCAGTTGGTTTGATTGGGAAAATTTGCTCTATATGGCAGAAAAAAGGCCGGAATACAAGTTTGAGTTAATTGGGCACTCTGCTCCAGATGATTTGGATTTACCATCAAATGTAGAGTTATTGGGGCCAAAAAATCACCCTCAAATAAACAAAATTGCTGCAAGGTGGTCTGTAGGCATCATCCCATTCCAAATAAGTACCTTAGCAGATGCTGTAGATCCCATAAAGATCTACGAATATCTAGCATTAGGTCTTCCGACGGTTTCATTTAGAATGCCCCAGATTGATGACTATCCATATACAACAACCGTGGAAAATGTGGAAGACTTCATCGAAGCATTGGATGAAATGTCTACGGTAAGGCCGAACATGAATGAAGTAAACTCTTGGCTTAATGAAAACTGTTGGGAGAATCGTGTAGCGACAATGATTCAGTTAGTTGAGGACACGCCCGCATCTGAAATCAGATTACTGGAGGCCTGAAATGAAAATTCTATACTGTTACAAACACGGAATACTTGGGGGTGTATGTACACAACTATACCACCGTTTCAGAGGGCATGTGGATGAGCAATTAGAGATTCATTGCCTATTCAATAAAGACCATGGAGTTGCAGAAATGTTAGGTGAATTTGCTACAATTCACTTTGGAATTAGAGGAGAAGATATGGCTGAATTTGTGATTGAACAAGAGTTTGATGCAATTGTAGTTATCGATTCTCCTGAATATTTTAAGATGTTAAAAGAAGTTGAACATAAATCAAAAGTTTTCCTAGAAGTACACACAAGTATTTTCAAGAATCTAGAATACTTGAGGCAGATTGAAAGATCTGATATTGATGGGATAATTACCGTATCAGAATATATGATTGAAATCATTCAAGAAAGATTATCTGAAGAATGTTCACAATTATCAATCAATAAATTTTCCAATGTACTAGATACTGACTTATTCAATCTTGAAACAAGTAGAGAAAGGAAAAGTAAAGTTCCACTGCTGTGGATTGGTAAGATCGATGACCACAAAGATTGGAAGACATTTTTCAAAATCTGTCAGGCATTAAATTCTAATTCCAAAGATAGAGAGTTTTGGCTAGTAGGGGGACAAACTTGTGCTCCTAAATTGGCTCAAGAAGTTTTTGATAAAGCCCTTGAATTAGGAATATTGTCTCAATTGCATTGGATTGATAGGATAGAGAATGAAAACATGTCAAGGATATATTCGTACGTCGCAAAAAACGGCGGATGCAAACTGATTACCAGTCATAATGAATCATTTGGTATGTCTGCACTAGAATCAATGCTATCAGGATGCCCAGTAGTTTCCTCACGAGTTGGAGCCTTGCCAGAAATCTCGGATACTGGGGCTCATTTCATGCTATATGAATTACAAAATGTAGATCAAGCAACCAAACTGATTATTCAAATGAATTCGGATAAAGGAATGCGTGAAGCTAATGATGCTCTGATTCAAGTAAACTCCAAGTTAGTTGAAGAATTCTCCAGTAACAAACGTTCCATAGATTATTGGAACATGATGAAGGTGATGGTTGGATGAATACAATAGTAAATGGAATGCTTGCTATAGAAGCAAGGCAAAATTTCGAAACAAATCCAACTGCTTGTCTTTTCAATACAAAACCAATGTGGTGGTAGTCATGTTGAGGTGATTACTATACATTTTGAAGCGATGCAGAGACAGAGTTTTGGCCAAACCCTCAAGTGTAGGAAACTAACCGGAGTAACTGTGAACAAGAACTCTATGTTAATGAGAAAATTTCGTTGCAGTTTTTGTCAAGGGAATCTCTGAGGGGGCATTATTCTGACAGTCTCTCTGAGAAGGTTTCCATACCCATATAGATCCATGCTCTCTATTTCTTCAGATATTGATTCAACATCGAAACAAAATTTTCACTCTATAAATAGAGAAATAGGCTCTATGTCTAATGGTTTCGGTCTTGAATTTGCTAATTCTGTGTGGTACAAGGCTACTGGTGCAGAAAGGGGTAAGCAAATTGCTTTCATTGATTTACACGGTGATTCTCCAGGAATTTTTGAAGAAGAACTTAATGTTATGGCGCGAAGAGGTGAAATTGATTCACTACACACATATGGAAATTTTTCAACTGATGATTTTTCATTTACGAGGAAGGTTGCTGAAGAAGCCCTGAAATATTTCTCAAAATCAGGAATAAAGTTCCCGATTTGGGTCAATCACGGGGATGAACGGAATTCTCAGAACCTCGCATATTATCATTACATGGAAGGCGACATTCCTGAAAGTGAAAGTTATCACGTAGACCTCATGATGGAGTTAGGTGTGAAATACATTTGGGACCCAAAAAAGAGACACAACTTTTCGCACGAAAGTCTTCTCGAGGAAAAGGAGCTTAGAGATGGAACCAAAATTTGGTCTTTCCCAAGATATCACGTAATTGGAATCAAGGAAGAAGATAAGGACGACTTTGAAAAAATTGGAATGAAAATCTGGAATGGAGTTGAAGAAGGGACTCTTGAAGGAGTATTGTGGGTCCCACAATTCTTGCACATACAACTCAAAGATTCAAACTTGAGGAAATTAGTAGAAGAGGGAGGGCACTGTATAATTACTCAACATTTAGGATATATTCATCGGGACGATAATGAGTTTACAGATCAAGCAAAGGCTGCCCTCAGTAACCTCTCTGGATATTTCAAAAGAGGTGAAATATGTGTAACCCGAACCTCGAGACAACTTGAGTTTAACAGAGTTAGAGATTTTCTAAATTATGAAGTGATTAATGATGATGGCGTGACTCTGATAAATATCCTCAGTATTGATGATCCAGTTTTTGGTAGCGAAATACCGAAAATAGAGACTCTGCGGGGTATTCAATTCACTTGCGAGGATCCTGAAAATACATACATTGCAATTAATGGCGTAGTTGTCAAATCTTCTAGAACATTCAATTTGGTTAGAGAAGAAAAAATAGTCGGATTCCCATGGAAAATAATGGAGTTTGAAGATCTGGAACAGCGAAAAAGAGCAAATAATATCGCAATCAACCTACGGAAAAGTAAACCCCGCTTCGGTAAAAAATTAGTTGAAAAGGATTCAGGACCCTTATCTGATGTAATCAATAAAGTCTACAATAATGAAATCGATCCACTCATTTGCATTGGAGGAATGAAATGTGGAACAACAAGCTTATGGAAGATGTTCCAAAAATGGCCGGGAATTGTATCTCCAGTTAAGAAAGAGCCAAGTTATTTCGGCAATCAGAAGTTTGAAGATCAGTCAATTCAAGAATATTTACAATTCTGGGACTGGAGTAATTCAAACAATAATGAAAAATATTTTTTTGAGTCTTCAACACATTATGCTAAATTCCCTGCAGTACAAAATGTTCCAGCCCAGATGAAAGCGATGATTCCTAATGCAAAGATCATCTATATGGTCAGAAATCCGTATAAGAGAATTGTATCGCAATTAGCACACCATGTGTCGCGCGGAGAAATGACATTAGAAAATGTCACTTCAGGAAAGTGGGCTTCGAACAAACACCTCTTTGCACTAACAGACTATGCTACACAATTAGACCAATATGCTGAATATTTTAGCAAGGAGAATATCCTAATTCTACCTCTAGAAGGAATGATTGGGGACTTCAAGAAGTATGTCTCAATAATCTCTAATTTCCTTGGAATTGACACCCCAGATTCAATTACTAAGTTTCCAATGGAAAACAAGAGAAGGAAAGCAAAGGGTTCAGGAAAGATAAATATTGATTTTTCAGAATTTCCTGAACAGAAGAAAATAATCGAAACATACATTGCAAACTTGGAACAAAATTACGGCTTCGATACAGGGATTTGGAATGATGGATCTTGAAAAAAAGAGTATGAATAATATTCCTTTTTGGAAATGCTCTAGTTCGGGTTGCCAGATAGAGACTTTATCTGCGACACAAGAACTGTTAGAAGTAGCGGTAAATAGTTCTGATAGAGATATTGTGTCAGACCTATACATTACTTCATCTCCTGAAGTACTAGTAGATGGACAATTCTCGGCAAGAATTGAGATCGAAGATAATGCTGGTGATTTTTATCTTGATAAACTTCACTTTGGAATAGTAGACATTAATGATAAATTCCACTATATGACTGTGAAACACGATTGGTTTCCTGGCTCGCTAATGTTGAATTTTTTTCCTGACTCACTAGACTATTCAGTATTCAAGAAATTTAGAGATATGGATATGCAATTGAAGGCTAAGAAGGCAAGGTTGATTCTGAAGACTAATGGTAGCTCGTTTAAGGTTAAAGTGTCTGGAACTAAATTAAACTTGGAAGAACTTGATAAAGAATTCAAGTTCCTCTATTCAAAGGATAAGGATCCTTTGACTATGAGTTCTGAAATCGATGTCATTAACAGTTATTTTCCGTGGAAAGAAAAGTATGCAATTAACTTAGATGAATTCCGCGTAGGGAAATTCAAATTACCAGACTCAGACGGTTTTACTTTGGAGAAAGACGGCGCATTTCCATTAGAAATTTCTTCAAACCCTTCTTTCCAAAGACAGTATCACTCTTTGGAATTAGTAAAATTAATTTTGTTAGATTATAAGAAAAATGGTAACACTGATTGGCATTTGGAAAAATCTCTAGATATTGTGATGAAATGGATTGAGAGAGATTATCTAACGGTTAGTGAAGATTACAAATATGCATGGTACGATCACTCTGTTGCTGATCGATGCATTGTTTTCGTAGAATTATACAATAATATTGGAACCGACTTGTCAAAGAAAAACAAGAGTCTACTGAGCGACATCATTGTATCTCATTTACAGTTGTTAGCGAGTCCAGTATTCTATCTGAGGAATCAGAAATATCCATATCACAACCATGGTTTGTTTCAGGATTTAGCTTTGTTAATTTCTTGTTCTGTACTAGACTTCCCCGGCTCTGCAAAGTTAAGAAAATTCGCAGAAAAACGGATGATTCTTCAAATAAAAAATTTAGTCTCAAATGAAGGAGTTTCAGTAGAAAACAGTGGAGGTTATCATAAAGGCCTAGAAAGAATTCTATCTAACATCTTAAAAAGAACTGAGAATATTATTCGAGAAAGGAATCGTAAAAAAATCCGGTCATTAACTAGAAAAATGAATAAATTTATGTCAGAGTTTTTCTATCCAGATGGGACTTCTCCGGCATACGGTGATACTTTCAACTCAAACAAATCCAAGGCAATAAAAGGTAGAGAGATTTCTGTTGGCCATAATTCCTTTCCCCTCTCAGGTTATTTCTCCCACAGAACAAAAATTGAGAGTATAGGTTTGGTTCAGATAAATCTGTATAACTCATCATTATCAAAAATTCACAAGCATTTTGATAATCTACAGATTACTTTTTGGGTAGCTGGGACGGAAGTTTTTGTGGATCCTGGTTTATCCGGATATTCTGAAGACGATCCTGCGACGAAGAGCTGTAGATTGGCGGAAAATCATAACCTATTCTACCCCTCTGGATATGTTTGTAAATTTCCTAATATGAAAGGAAACATGACGGAGATAGTTGGAGACTGGGGAAGAGGTGTTATTTCTTCCAGCGATATGTTTGAAGGAATCGAAACAAACAGGGCAGTAATTATTGATAAACAAAAAGGAATCTACAGAATTATTGATTGGTGCAGTGAGTCTGTAGAGGGAACATTCAGACTGAATTTGGGTGATGGTGTTCTAGTCGAAGAAGGTGCTGATTCAGTTAAAATTGATTTCAGAGGGATTACTGTTTCTGTATATTGTCAAACAATTACGGGTGAGAAGATAATACCGCGCATAGTAGAGGGCGAGGTATATTTCGGCCATACAGATAGAAGGTCTTGCTCAGTAATTGAGTTCTACACAAAAGAAACACCAATTATTACTACTATCGCGATAGGTTCTGTCGATGGACCTGAAGAAAAGGTCAGTAGTTATTCTGAGGACGAGTTAATGAAAATAATTGATAGATGAATTGGAATTTTATTCACTATCAAAAATGTAAGAACGCCAAATCTTTGCCAGCTCATAAATACGGCTAGAATCAATTTTGTTCGACAACCAAGACATTTGCATAGTGTGCGTACAATGGTATTGGGGATTAGATAATTTTGAAGGCATTCCATCTAGAACATGAGACAAATCATAGTAGGATGAATACCCTGTATCATATAGAGGAGCAATGGACGCCGTATCTAGAATGGACTTGTCCAAGATTTCCTTCCATTTCTTAGTCCCCATAACTTCGGTCAAATCAGAAATTGCCATCACAGTGTACAAGTGGGAACTAAGTACACAAGCAGAATTATTTCCTGAATGATGTCGGAAAATCTTCCATCCATTGAAAGGGTGGACTAATGGACCATCATCCATAACGAATTTCATTGCCTTCTCTGCATACTTTTTCAGTGAGGTGTCGCCCAAGTATTCCCCCGCTCGAATCAGGCCCATTGCTCCCAATGACTGTGATAGAGAAGAAATCCAACCCTTTTCGACGATTTCTCCCGATACTTCTAGAGGATACTGATACTTCCAAAGACCATCTTTATCCATCAGCCCAATTGCTTCCTCTACAATCTTGACAATCGCTTCTTGATTTACAGTTTCGTCGTTTTCAATAGATGATCCAATCAGAGATAGTAACTCAAAGAAGCACGCGTGGAAGGAGGGGCCAGAATACTCAATACCATCTATGATTATTGACGAATGAAGAAGACCGTCGTCTGCTCTGTAAACTCCTTCCCAAGTTTCAACATCCATTCTAGATAAATTCAACAGGGGGTCAGAAACTGAAGTTTCTTGATTTATATCTTTGAATGAGTACGGACCGATTTTGTCAACATGGATTGATCCGTCAGAATATCTCCTAAAACTCTCATTACTTCTATCCTCAAGAATCGAAATAGGAGAATATAACTGAGAGTTAACATTTATTGCATTGGAAATTAGAGTTGGGACGCCTCCCGCCCTCATTCCTCGACCGTAATCAAAAAGTATCGGTAGAATCTCAGAATCGGATACCTCTGAGAGAACATCGAAAGAAAAATTTTCTCTGTCTAAACTTAGAAGTTTATTCTTTAGTTCTGCGTCCCAACAAGCATCGATAATGATAGTCCTAGGATCATATCCCTCTGTTCTCTTAGGAATCGTTATCCTGAAAGGATTTGCACCCCTCTCAAATACCAAAGAATGTCCTTCTTTTGATTTTACATCGAGAGTTTTTGGCGCCCAACTCCAATCAACAAATATTTCTCCACCAGAAATTGCAATTTCGGGATTGGGGAGAAATTCAATAGATATCCCAAAATCAGAATCGTTATTTTCATCAGGAACAATCTTCACTCGAGTTCTATTTTCCTTCTCGACCATACATTCACCAATAGGTGATACACTTTGGACAGTCCCGTACATGTCTCTTGCTTACGGCATTCATTATTCAATTCTTTGCAATGTCACTAAGATGATGTAGTACATGCTGCCTGAAATAAAATATCATGAAGGCAGAAATACATATTCAACCCTCGACAAGCCTTGAATGGACAGAATTTGCAATGATCAGAATTCTGTTTTGAAGGAGATGATTTAATGAATACAATAGGACCGATAATACTTGTTGTAGGAGCAAGGCCGAATTTTATGAAAATAGCACCCCTCCACTCGGAGTTGGAGTCTAGAGGTGTCGAAACACTATTGCTACATACAGGACAACATTATGACGAAAAAATGAGCAAAATTTTCTTTGAAGAATTAGCAATGCCTGAACCCGATATATACCTTGGAATTGGCTCTGGTTCGCATGCAACTCAGACGGCCAAGGTGATGGTTGAATTCGAGAAAGTATGTCTGGATTCATCACCCTCAATGGTAGTTGTAGTTGGAGACGTCAACTCAACGGTAGCCTGTGCATTGGTAGCTGCCAAACTGCATATCCCCTGTGCTCACGTCGAAGCGGGATTACGTTCTTTTGATAGAAAAATGCCAGAGGAAATCAATAGATTAGTTACAGATGCAATAGCGGATATTCTACTCACGCCATCTCTCGATGGAAATGAGCACCTAGAAAATGAGGGGGTTGACAAAGAAAGGATTCACTTTGTTGGAAATATTATGATTGATAGCCTATTCAACAATCTAAATAGAGCTAAGCAATCTAACATTCTTGAACAGTTAGAATTGACTGAGAAAAATTATGCACTAATCACTCTACATCGACCTTCAAATGTCGATGACAGAGATACTTTCCAGGGGTTGATTTCGGCGATTAGACATCTTTCAAATCATATGGACGTGGTATTTCCGATGCATCCAAGAACATTTAATCGGGCCAAAGAAATGGATTTGATGAAAGTTCTAGAGAGTATTGATCGAATTAGAATTGTTGAACCCTTGGGATATCTAGAGTTCATATCATTGATGGAATCTTCCAAAATTGTGCTCACTGATTCAGGAGGGTTACAAGAAGAAACTACTGCATTAGGCATACCATGTTTGACTCTAAGAGAAAATACGGAGAGGCCAATTACAATTACTGAAGGAACGAATGAACTAGCAGGTACAAATCCGCAAGAAATAATCGGATTAATTGATTCAATAGTTTCGACGGGTGGAAAAGCAGGAAATATACCAGAATTTTGGGATGGCAAAACAGCTGTACGTATCGCAGATATACTAATTGCTAATATCTCAAATTGATTGGCGGTTTAGTGATGGAAGAAACACAAAGAGAATGCATGCAAGTATTGCATGTATTAGCCAACAGCAGTCCAAACATCAATGGCTACGCAGTTAGATCTCATGATATGTTGATTGCTCAGTTGAATACAGGGCTAGTGGAACCAATTGCAATTACTTCACCATATTATCCTGAGAAAACAAGTATGGCAGTTTTTCACTCAAAAGATGGAATTGACTATCATAGATGTGCTCACCCAGCATATAGAAATTCAAACCGAGGGTTGATTCGCAAATGGATAGCCTGGAGAGGCAAGAAAAAAATCCCTTCAGAAGTTAGTTCAACTGCAGAAGCAAAACAAATTCAACGACCAACCAGTTTTCCAAAAGTTGTTGTTTGGAACACTAAATGGACGATTATACACTCCACTAGAGCAGTTAGAAGGGGAATCAGAATACTAACTAGGCCAATACGTTCTTTATTCACCATGGGAGGATCGTGGGTTGCTGAAAAGACATACATCAAAATGCTCGAAGAAGAAATACAGAAATTAGTCGAAGAAAAAGAGCCCGACTTGATACATGCACACACCCCGTATAGAGTAGGGCTACCAGCAATGAATGTAGCAAGAAAATTGAACATCCCATTTGTTTATGAAATGAGAGGAATTTGGGAAGATACTGCAGTAATCAATGGTAGATGGAGAACTTGGGGATTACCATATCGAAGATTTAGACGGATGGAGAACAGAGTACTTAGAGGTGCAGATCATGTCTACTGCATAAGTGAACAACTGAAAAAAGATGCAATTTCCAGAGGAGTTGATGCAGAAGGAATCACTATCGTTCGAAATGCAGTAAATGATGAATTATTCACGGGTGATGGAAAAGATGGCCATAGTGAATTGATATCTTCAATCATTGAAGATTTGAAACTTAGTGAAGAGACCATAGTCATTGGATATATTGGAAGCATACAACGCTTAGAAGGTTTAGAAACACTTGCAACTGCAGTCTCGAATCTAGACGAAAATCTAGATGTCAGGCTTCTAATTGTTAGTACAGAAAAGAATCAGAAATACTTCCGTGAATATTGTGAATCGGCAGGTATTGGAGATATAGCAATAATCGCGGGACCAGTTCCAAGAGAAAATATTTCAGAATGTTATCGCCTTATCGATATTTTTGCAGTGTGTAGGCCGCCAGGATATAGAGTAACTGAAATTGTCACTCCATTGAAACCATTCGAAGCTATGGCAAGGGGCTTACCAGTAATCGTCTCAAATCTACCTGCACTAAAAGAAATAGTTGAGGATAGATCTACTGGACTTTGCTTTGAAGCAGGAGACCATCTTGACTTGAGTAGGAAAATATCTACATTAATCTCAGACAAAGAATTGAGAATTCAACTCGGAAAAGATGGACAAAAATGGATTATGAAGAACAGGCTTTGGAGTAAAGTGATTGTCAATTCAATTGATGGTTACCGGCGACTGTTAGCAAAATTTGCTTCACAAAAATAGATTCGCATATATACAAGAATTAATACGCAAAGATATGGCTAAAATTAGGGAAGTAAAGGCCGTTGGAACATGTACATCTACACTTGAAAAAAACACAATCAGCCTTATTCCGGAAGCAAAAGGTGTCAAGATTGGAGCTCAATTCGTGTGCAATCCTGATCCCCAGATCGCAAAATCAGGTGGATTTGTCAATATAAAATTCCGAAAAACTCCAAACCAAGTTAGTGTGAGTTGTTTAAACGGAACTCCTATCGAAATAAAAAGAAAAAATCATCCGCTTAGAATAGTACTACCCAAGCGAACTGTGGGGTTTGATCCTAGAGCAATTCAGGTTTCAGTAACTTGGGATAATTGTGACGGTGAGCCGATTTACTTTCAGCCAATATCAGAAGTGAGCAATGAGACAATTAATCCGATACTGTACAATTTCGGTAGAGGCATGAGAGATAATGGAAAACCAGATGTCGTATCTCATTCGATAAACATAAATGGAGTGGAGTATACACCACTTAGTTTCTTCAAAAATAATGTTCCATTCAATTTCAGAAATTATGATGATGAATCAGTTCATATTGACAAAATGGGCCCCTACACATATCGTAAAGTGAACAATGCATCAATCAAAGGAATTCATTTGAACTATCTGAAAGTCAATGTCGATTCGTGGGAAGGAGTTGAAAGAGATGAAAATGGCATACCACTCAATACAATTGTATTCGAAGGAGAGAAAATGACCGCAATAAGTCCTGCAACCCTGTGCAACGATATATTATCCCTATGCAGTAGGTTCCATTCTGAAAAAGGTCTTAGCGTTGAGCAGATGAAGATTCTAGAAAATAATGTTGAAACACTTACTAATCTACATGATGAAGAGCACTTATGGATACATCCCTTTCCAGTAATTCATCAAGGAATAAAAATCGATAGCGGTTGGTACTCAGCCACCCTTCAAGGATTGGTTGCTTCTTCACTAACGAGGTCTGCAGTAGTATTGAAGAACGAGGCGTTGAATACTACAGCTGAGCAAGCGATTCGGAAAATGTTGGAGTTACCAGAAATGTCACACACTTTGTTGAACGCAAGAGTGTTTCAAGAACATCCTATGGGCTTACCTCTGAGTTGCTTGAGCGGGCATCTGTATTCTGTCATTGGAATCGCAGATGTTGCTGAATCCAATCCAAATAAAGAATGGAAGGAGATTTTTGCTGATGCGATTAATGATACGGAAATATTGTTACCACTTTACGACATTTTTTCTTCAACACTTTACGACCTTTCTCATTTGTTCATTGATTCAGCACCTTGTATGGCCAAACCGCAATATCATGCTACACATATTAATCAAGTACAGTGGTTGGCTTTGAGATCTAAATCCAGCAGATTATCTTCAATCGTTAATAGATGGGAAAATTACTTCACAAAATTCCCAATCTCAAAAAATGTATGATTTACAGGGGAAAACATGCCTAAAACTACGGATGATTCAACTATTGTTGAATTTGAATATGAATCTCAAAAGATTCAGATTGAAGGTTATCATAAGGACGACTTGATTTTCAACAAAATCAAGCGGAGTAAGTCTTTTTATGAATTGAAGTTGTTAGAAAAAGCACGTCAATACAATTTGGGTGGAGTATACATCGATATCGGAGCAAATATTGGTAATCATGCAATCTTCTTCAACAAATTTTGTCCCGCAAGTAAGGTCTACTGTTTTGAGATTGAAAAATCAATTTTCGAGATTTTAAAGAGAAACATGGAAAGAAATTGTGCTGAGAACTCTTTTGATCTATCAAATGTAGGTATTTCAGATGAATCTGGGTTTGTAGACTTGTCCCAAGTAGATAAAAACAACTGTGGCATTACAAAGATTGTTAATATTGATGGAACACAGTCCATGGTTGATGCGTTAGATAATCTTCTGAAAGGAACAGAAAATATATCATTAATCAAAATTGATGTCGAGGGATTTGAACTTCAAGTGATTAAAGGTGCAACAAAAATACTGATTAACCAATCTCCAATAATTTTCGTAGAGTTACAATCTGAGCAGGATTTTTCAGCATTCAATGAGTTCATTTCATTATTCGGATATTCAACTGACAAGACAAACTACGCCGGCACTCCAACATATCTTTTTGAGAAAATACATCAATACTGTCTTGAATTAAATAATCCCCTTTCGAGATGGTTGGAATAAGAATTCGCTAATTTCATAGAAAACACTTGAGAAGGTCAACCTTTGCCGAAAAACATGGCCCACTATGATATTTTCAACGGCGATGCTGATGGACTTTGTGCGTTGGTACAGATACGCTTGGAGAATCCAATGGAAAGTACAATAGTAACTGGAGTCAAAAGAAATATCAGATTGCTGGAGAATCTAAATCTAGCAAAAGGAGATTCCATTCTAGCCATGGATATTTCACTTGCGAGAAATCATGACCTTGTTGTAGACGCGTTGGAAAGAGGTGTCGAAATCACTTGGATTGATCACCATCTCCCCGGAGATGAAATTGAAAATGAAAAATTATCTACACACATCGATGTATCTTCAGACGTTTGCACTTCCGTAATTGTAGACCGATTGTTACAAGGCAAACGGAAATCATGGGCTGCAGTAGCAGCATTTGGAGATTCAATGAACGAAACCGGAAACAGCCTATGTGAACAATGCGGAATGCTCAATGAGATTAATTCTCTGAAGAGACTTGGTAGACTACTGAATTACAATTCCTATGGAAGAAATATTGAAGATTTATGGATAAATCCGAAGAAATTATTCCAATCTCTATTAGAGGCAGAGGACCCTCTAACTTTCATTAATACAGATGAGTATAAATTATTGAGTGAAGGTTATGATTCCGATTACAGCAAAGCACGAGAATGTATTTCTTCAAGGGAAGACAAAGAATTTATCATTCTCCCGAATGAAGCGTGGGCATTTCGCATTTCTGGAACCTTGGCACATATTATCGCTGAAGAGGAGCCTGACATTCCACATATCATTGCAACTGAATTGGAGAATAATGCTTTGTTAATTAGTCTAAGAGCACCGGCGAATGAGCCAACTGGTGCAGGAGAGGTTTGCGCTAAATTTGGAGGGGGGGGTCGAGCAGCTGCAGGGGGGGTTGATGCTCTTCCAATTAATAACATCACAGACTTCATTAAAGACGTGCAAATGCGATGGACGAGTAGGTAGTAGTATCATGTCCAATCTGACCCACCTACAAAGACTTGAAGCAGAAAGTATCCATATTTTCCGAGAAGTCGCTGCTACCGCAGAAAATCCAGTAATGCTATATTCCGTTGGGAAGGACTCATCAGTAATGCTTCATTTAGCCATGAAAGCGTTTTACCCAGGAAAACCCCCATTCAAATTGATGCATGTCGATACTACTTGGAAATTTAGTGAAATGATTAGTTTCAGAGACGAGATTGTCAAAGATTTGGGGCTCGATCTAATCGTACATATCAATGAAGAAGGAGTAAAACAAGGGATTGGACCATTTACTCATGGTTCGGAAGTGCATACTGACGTAATGAAAACTCAAGCTCTTAAGCAAGCATTAGACAAGCATGGTTTTGATGTAGCATTTGGCGGTGCTAGAAGGGATGAGGAAAAATCTCGAGCAAAAGAAAGAATCTTTTCTTTTAGAACCGATACACACAGATGGGACCCTAAAAAACAGAGACCCGAACTTTGGGATTTGTATAACACAAAGATAGCAAAAGGTGAATCTATCAGAGTTTTCCCGCTTTCAAACTGGACTGAACTAGATATTTGGCAATATATCCATTTAGAAAATATCCCAATTGTGCCCCTTTACTTTTCTAAAGAACGCCCAGTTGTCGAAAAAGATGGCGTATTGATATTAGTTGATGATGATAGAATCCCAGTTAATGAAGAAGAAATTATGAACAAGATGGTCAGATTTCGAACACTTGGATGTTATCCATTGAGTGGTGCTGTTGAATCTGAGGCAGATGATTTACCATCTATCATCCAAGAGATGTTACTAACCAAGACATCAGAAAGACAAGGTAGAATTATCGATTATGACAGTAGTTCCTCTATGGAGAAAAAGAAACAGGAGGGTTATTTCTAGTGGCTCATGTTTCAGATTTAATAGCCGAAGATATTGACCAATATCTAATTGAGCATGAGAACAAAACCCTCTTGCGTTTCATTACTTGTGGTTCTGTAGACGATGGCAAATCCACATTAATTGGGAGGATGTTGTATGAATCTAAGATGGTATTTGAGGATCACCTTACTGCACTAAAATCCGATTCAAAGAAAACAGGAACTCAAGGAGATGAAATTGATTTTTCACTGCTAGTTGATGGGTTAGCTGCTGAAAGGGAGCAAGGTATCACGATAGATGTTGCATACCGATTTTTCTCTACACAAAAAAGGAAGTTTATTGTCGCCGATACACCAGGACATGAACAGTATACTAGGAATATGGCAACTGGTGCATCTACAGCAGACTTAGCAATATTGCTTGTAGATGCTAGAAATGGCGTCCTTGAACAAACAAAAAGGCATAGTTTTATTGTTTCGATGCTTGGAGTAAAGACTGTTCTAGTAGCAATAAACAAAATGGATTTAGTAGACTATTCGCAAGAGGCGTTTGAAACAATAAAAGATGATTATTCAAAGCTAGTCGATGAAGCATCATTGGTCAGCAATTTTGTTGTAATTCCAATTTCTGCTTTGAAGGGTGATAACCTAATCAAGCCTAGTGAAAATTTGCCTTGGTATGATGGACCTTGTTTAATGGATTTTCTAGAGAATGTAGAAATCGATACAAAACAAGATTCTGGTTCATTCAGAATGCCAGTACAATGGGTCAATCGTCCGAATTCGGAATTTCGAGGTTTTTCTGGTACTGTCTCTGGTGGTAATGTCAACGTTGGCGATGAGGTAAGAATTGTACCATCAGGAAAGGTTACAAGAGTCAAATCAATTGTAACTTACGATGGGGATCTGCAAAGTGCTGTGCCTCATCAATCAATTACCCTAACCCTTGAAGACGAGATCGATATTTCTAGAGGAGATGTGGTTTGCGATGCAAAAGCTCCATCAAGTTGTTCCGATCAATTTCAATGCCAAATTTTGTGGATGTCTGAAAATCAAATGATGCCTGGGCGTCAATATATAATAAAAACTGGTAGTATGAGTACAGTAATGGTGCCTTCTAAACCAAAGCACAAAATCGATGTAAATACTCTTACTTTGTCTCCAGCCAAGACACTGACGTTAAATGAAATTGGCATTTGTAACATTAGCCTGAGTAGAGCCTTGCCATATGATTCATATAGCGATAATCGAAAGATGGGGGGATTCATCATTATCGATAAAATGTCGAACGACACCGTCGGTATGGGACTGATTAATTTTGAATTGCGCAGAGCCTCAAATATTCACTGGCAATCTTTGGATATCGACAAGTCTACTCGCTCTGAAATGAAAAATCAGAATCCTTGTGTGATTTGGTTCACAGGCCTATCTGGTTCTGGAAAATCAACAATAGCGAATGTATTAGAAAACAAATTGCACACATTAGGCAAACATACCATCTTGTTGGACGGCGATAACGTACGACATGGACTAAATCGTGACCTTGGATTTACCCAAGTCGATAGAATAGAGAATATTCGTAGGATTGCAGAAGTTTCCAAGTTGATGGTAGATGCAGGATTGATAACAATAACTTCCTTCATCTCACCTTTTGAATCTGAAAGAAATATGGCGCGTTCATTATTAGAAGAAGGCGAATTCATTCAAGTCTTTGTAGACACCCCTCTCGAAGTAGCTGAAAAAAGAGACACAAAGGGTTTGTACAAAAAAGCAAGAGCTGGAGAACTGAAGAATTTTACAGGAATCGGTAGCCCGTATGAAAGACCAACGAATAGCGAAATCGCCCTTGATACGACAACGATGACAGCGGAACAATGTGCTGATAAAATCATTTCATTTCTTCAAATGAGGGATTCTGAAATTTGATAAATTTTCGATATTGGAGAGATTTACATGGCTATAGATTTGAAGGGTTTGAAGGTCAAAGAATTACGAATGATGCTCAAAGAAAGAGGTTTATCCAGTGAAGGCAAAAAACCACAATTAATTGCACGTCTAAAAAGTTCTTCTTCTTCGCAATCAGAAAATGAAGATACACAAATAGTCCAGAAAAAGGAGATTTATTTTCATATCGGGTTACCCAAGACCGGAACCACATCGATTCAGCATTACTGCAAGGATAACATGAGTCAATTGGTAAAAGATGGCTTGCATTATGTTCAGAGTTATAGATGCGAAAAGAATCAATGCGATGATCAGAAATGTCGGGGCAAGCCAAAGCATGGAGAGTTAACTAGAGCACTTCTTAGTGTTGATCCAAATAATCTCCCAGATTATAAGGCTAAAATATTCGAATCAATAAGAGAAGAAGTAGAAAGTACCGATAGTACAAAATTCTTGATTTCAGCTGAAGGTCTTCAAGCATTAGTAGACGCTGACGAATATATGGAAAGTATTCTTAGAAAGGAATTTGGGCTATTACAGGATAGTTTTAGTTGTAAAATAATTTGTTATGTCCGGGAACCTTTTGAACATCTAAAATCTAAATATAACTCAAAAAGTAGAAAACATCCTAATGCAGGGCTATTTATTGATTATGTGATAAAACATTCAAACCAAACATCTCGGCTTGATTTATCTTCAAGCATCAATTTCTATTCAAAAATAATTGGTAGCGAGAATGTTATTGTCAAATTGTTCGACAAAAAAGCCGGTAATTCCCTTCTTGAAGACTTTTTTGAGACAATTGGAATTAATCACAAGATAAAAAACAAGGTCGTTGAAAAGAACAAAGGCGCCAATTCTAGTGAATTAATGAAAATAAGGCATGAGTTAATCGAAAAATCAGATGTAAATGCAAAAACCAAAGAGAAATGGTTTTTTGGAAAAAGTTCGATTTCAAATAAAGAGTGGAAGCGATTCTTGCGCGCCCTAGAAGTTGCTAATATTAACAATAAAAAATTGTTCAAAAAATACTTTGGTATGAAGGTGAAGAATATTCAACTGCACAAACTTATCTTGTATGAAAGAAGGGTAAACCGAGATCCTTTAATTGAATCCTTCAACAATACAGGAAAGTAGTATTGTAAAGCATTAATCGAAAATTAGAGTAACTGCCGTATTACACGGTAGTTGAATTAATTTCGACAAGTGCTTCGATTCTGCCATTTGTATATTTCTGATTTAACCCCTTACCACCAAAGTGGTGACAATAGAATGATAAATAGACGCTCAGACACTAATTTGAACTGAGATGCATGAAAATTTTGGTGGGGTGTTAATCACTGGAGGAACTGGATTTATCGGTTCTCACATTTCCATTTCATTGATACAAGCGGGACACAAAGTTGTCTGCTTAGATAACCTTACCAATGGAAAAATAGCAAACCTAGAAGCAGTATTAGATTCCCCAAATCTTACCTTAATCGATGGAGATATTCGCTCAATGGAAGATTGCCAAAAAGCCATGGAAGGGTGCACCCATGTCTGTCACCTCGCGGCAAGATCATCCGTTCTTGGGAGTACAGAAGAAGAGCTGATGGAAAACAATCTATTGGGTACGGAGAACTTGCTAAAGTGTGCTCTCGAGAATGATATCTCGATGTTTGTATTCTCGTCTTCCTGTGCAGTATACGGTGATGCTGAACCTCCTATCACCGTAGATTCGGAACTTAGGCCAATTTCAACCTACGGAGAAAGCAAGATGTTGGCTGAGAAAGCGATTGAAGAATCTGGATTAGATTACCGAAT
>MDSZ01178900.1_pt1 | contig 18087 bp, 11 predicted proteins | sample 811201 | NCBI WGS metagenome assembly MDSZ01 (sample SAMN05326647, study PRJNA326480) | marine metagenome | isolation source: seawater | place: Indian Ocean: North | collected 2010
ATAGCATATCTTTTTTTGAATATTTTTTTATGGAACTTTAATTGGATAATGATTGATTTTATAAGCTCTTATGGTCTATCAAAAAATATCTCATCAATTACTTTAATATGCCCATTAGCATTGATTTCATATTTAATTCAAAAATTATTAATATTCAGAAAATAAATTCTTAACAAAAATCATTTTCAATTTCTTGCTTTGAATTAATTTTAAAACATAATGATTGAGAAGGTTTCTTAGATATTTGACTCGAAAAGTTTCTCACAATAAGACCTTTATTCATAAAATATCCATAAATTGGAGGAGCTTTTAAAAAAAGAAATTTATTTTTATTATTCTTCTCAATTTTTGACCATTGTTTTTCAAATTTCAAAGAAGGTATATCAAATCCGCCTACTATATTCTCCTGCATTTCAATGTAGTCTCTGGCTAATTTAGTTCTGTTTAAGTTATCAAAATTTAAAAGGCTTTTTATTGGTAAGTCAACCATATTTGATAGACTCCATAAAGTGAATAAGTAAATAGAAATTAATCCATATGAATAAATAAATGCTATTAATTTCCCATTAATGGTTTTGAAAGAAAAATTATTAAAAAAGTTTGGATTGGATAAAAATAAGATTACTAGTGACAATGAACCTGCTATAGCTGTTCTTGAATAAGGTATTGAAAAAGTCCAGAAGAAAATCAATAAAGTTGATACAATAAGAAAATATTTTTGATATTTTTCTAATTTATTAAAACTGAAATAAGGCAATAAAGTTAAAGGGGAAAAAGAAAGTATTGAGACCATTAAATCTTCTGGTCCAAAGTATTCAAGTGGTCTCAAAAGAAAAATAAAAAAATTTTTCTCATCTATTAATTTCATTAAAACGTAACGTAGTGGTTCAAAACCCAGTGAAGCATAAATAAAAGTTGAGATTGGTTTAACAACAAGAGGGGTATTTTTCAATGCTAAAGTTTCCTTTAAAACTTTATAATCAACTGTTGAAATGGCATCAGGAAAGATATTCGCAATAAAACTTGGTGGTGATAAGACAAAGAATGGATTTGAATAGTATTTAATATTAAAAATACATATTATGAAAGACGAAAAAATAATAAATATTAAAAGAATTATATTTTTTGGTTCGGTAATAAAAGAGTATTTTTTAAGATTTATTTTTAATAGATAAATAGGGGATTTAAATATATAGAAGCAAAATATAATTAAAGCTAACAGCAAAAAAATTAGCGACGATAATCTCATACTTACACTTAAAATCCCTATCAATACCGATAAAAAAGAAAAGCTTAATTTTAAAAAATTTTCTTTACTTATTATCGATAGATATATAATGTAAATTCCAGTAAATTCAAAAAGGCATACATAGCCATCATGCTTACCTGAGATAAAAACACTCCATACATCAGGCAAAGTGAGGATTAGGCTAATAAGGATCAAAGATTTTTTAAAATTAAAAGATCCTAAGGAAAAAGCCATTTCAAGACTACTAAAAACTAGCAATATCAGGGCAATAAATCTAGCCGATCTAACTAAAAACCAATTATTGGTTACTTGAATAAAAAATGCGTCAAAAAATGAAGCAAGGGAGTCTGTTCTAAAGAATTCGCCCATTTTATAAAATTCATTTAATGATATCCCTTCTAATCTAGAAATTTGTAGTGAGTCCCAAAAATATAGATTTCTTGCATCACTATGGGTTATTGGTAAGAGTAAGCGAATTGCCAAACATGATGTTTGTAGAATAATTATAAAAAAAAGAGAGAAGGCAAAGGGATTTTTATTGATTGAAGGAACCTTAAAAAATTTATTAAATCTATAAAAATAAAAAAATAATTCTCTGCAAAATTCATTTATTTTTGAATAATTTAAAATTACAATCAAAGAAGGTACTATTATCAAAAAGACATTAAATGAGATACTTAAACCAAATAAATGAAGAATTATGTTTAATAAACCAATTGTTGAAAAAGCAAAAATAAAACCTAAAGATAATAATAAAAAAATTTTTTGATTTTTAAAATCTTTATTATTAAAATTATAAATTTGATTATTTATAGAACTACATATAGCGATCCATAAAGAACAAAAGATAAAAATTCCTGAAAATATTGCCAATTTTTTTATCTAACTATTCTAAATATATATTTTTATTCTCTTTAAACCTATTAGCTTTAAAATATTCTTCACATTAATCTATGATAATTGAATTAAGTATAAAAGGTAAAAGTAAATAGATTTCTTCTTCTCTGACTTTTTTCAATATTTTATTGCCTGTTTTGTATTGACCTAATTTAAGAAAATTAGTAAGCCTTATTAATTAATCACCAAATACTTCTCTAGATGATGATCTTTCAAAAACTGCTCTATGGCTTAAAAAATAATTTTTAATTCCTTTAATTTAAAAATATTACTTAGCATTTAATATTAATCTCTGAACTTCAAATATTTCCTCTAAAGGAATAGGCGAAGATTCTCCTTTTCTTATCGCATTTAAAAAAGCACGAGTACAATTTTTCTGTCCTTTATCTTGAGTAAGAAGTCTTTGTGAAGAAAATCCTTTGTAACCCCATGCTTTTAATTTTTTAAAATTATCTAATCTAAAAATAGTTTTATCAGAAAAAACTTCTATCCTCTCTTTTGGAAGTAACTTAGATCCATTTGAAAAATAATGAATTGAGCCAATAGAACCTTTTTCAAATTGCAAATTTACTGTAAATGTTTCTGGTGAACTTTTATCATTTAAAGGTGAACATATTTTTATATTTTTTATTTTTTCTTCACTTAAGAAATAAAGCAAATCTACAAAATGACAACATTCGCCTAAAAATCTTCCACCACCTATTTTAGGATCATTTAACCAATGACTCGAATCTAGAAAACCTGAATTACATGTATAAATAAAAGCCTTAGGACCATTTAAATTATTTAAATATTTTTTTAATTTGGTAATTAAAGGAGAAAATCTCCTATTATATCCAACCATTAATATAGGGGGTTGGTTTTTATTAAATTCTTGGTTAATTGTTTTCTTATAGGCATCTTCTATTGAATTAAGTTCATTAATATTAAGACATAATGGTTTTTCAACAAAAACATTTTTGCCAGCCTTTAAAGCTTTTTTTATTAAGTCAGCATGGCTATCATGTCTTGTTGATATTATTACAGTATTGCATATTTTATTCGAGAATACTTCTTCATGATTTGTGGTTACTTCTTTAAATGAAAATTTTTTACCATAATGCATTGCGCTTGCTCCTTTTAAAGAACAAATAATGTAAAAATTAGCACCTGAATTTTTAAAAGCAGGTAATAAAGTCCTCGAAGAGTAATTACCTGCACCTATACATCCAATAACAGGTTCATTAGGAGAAGTTTTATAGTCAGCACTTAAATTTATTTTTATTTTATGACTATTTAGTTCTGGTTCTCTTTTATAAGAAAGCAATATTCCAAGGCTGCTTGATTTTTCTAAAAGTAATTTGTATGCATCTAGGGCGTCATCAAAGTTATATTTTTTTTCAATGAGTTTTTCAAAATCTAGAACGCCTGAATCTAATAAATCTAATATGGCTTCAAAATTTCGTTTTTCAGTCCACCTTACATATCCGATAGGATAATCAGAATTTTCTACTTCATAACTTTTATCATACCTTCCAGGTCCATAAGAACAACTTACTTGAAAAGTTAGTTCCTTTTTATAAAATAAATTCCTATTTAAATCTAATCCTGTTACTCCAACTAATATTATCCTCCCTCGTTTTCTAGATGAATTTGCCGCAATATGTATAGGATCACTTGAAGTTGTACTTGCTGTAACTAGAAATCCATCTACACCAACTTCCTTTGTTTTACTTAAACACCAACTAGTAGGATTATTGTCATTTGATATACAAAAAGTTTCTACCCCAAATAAGCTAGCTAGCTCACATTTTGATCGGTCCGGATCAAGTCCCAATACCTTACATCCATTAGCTAATAGTAATTGACAGGTAATTAATCCAATTATTCCTAATCCACTAACAGCTATAGTTTCGCCCAAAGTTGGTTTTAGCAATCTTATACCTTGTAAACCAATAGAAGCAACAACAGTAAAGGCAGCCTCTTCAAAACTTACTTCTTCAGGAATTAACGCACATAAGTTTTCAGAGACAGTTACTAATTCTGCATGATAACCATTAGAAACAACCCTATCCCCGACTTTAAAGGAGGAAACACCTTCTCCAATTTGAATAACAATTCCTGCATTACAATATCCCAAAGGTAAAGGCTTATCTAATTTATTACTAACTGCTTCAAGAGTATTGAGTATTCCATCAGATTTTATTTTTGTAATAACTTCAGAAACTTTTTCTGGTTGATTTTTAGCCTTTGAAATTATGTTTGATTTACCGAAATTGATGAGCATTCTCTCAGTTCCAGAAGAAATAAGTGAGAATTTCGAACGTATTAGAATTTCTCCTCTCTTAAGGCGTGGAGGAGGTAATTCAATTATTTTAGTTTCACCAGAATCTAAATATTGGAAAATTTGCTTCATCAAATATTTGAAAAGCTTTATTAAACTCTAACACTTTTTCAGATTTTATTATCCAAAAATCTCTGGCACCAAATTTCAACACAAACTATTGATAAAAGTGTATAAGAAGCATCAATTTTTCCAATAGAATTTAATTCAATTAATTTTTCTACTGAAGTAGGATTAAATATTCCTCTACTTTTAAGTTTGTCTTTTGAAAGGATATCGTTAAGCCAATCTTTTAATTCATTATTAAACCAATCCCTTATTGGCATTCCAAATCCTATTTTTGATCTGTAAATAACTTTCCTTGGCAAATATTCCTCCATTGCCTTTTTTAAAATCCATTTGCTCTGAAAACCTTTAGTTTTTAAATTTGGTGGAATAAGAACTGCAAATTCAGATAAATCTTTATCTAAGAATGGGACTCTAACTTCTACCCCATGTAACATAGACATTTTATCGGTATAATTCAAATTATGATCCCCCAAGAAAAACCTTTGCTCTAAAGCTAATAAACGCTCTAATTTTGAGGAGGATTTTGATATATCATTCAAGTAATTCAAGAAGGGCGACTCAACATTTGAGTCTTTAATTTCATTTTTAAATTCATCAGATAATATTTTATTTAAATCATTTCTATCTATCCATCTAAAATAATTAAAAATCCTATCGTTTTCTTTTTTAGCTAAACTTGACGTTAATTTTCTTAATCTTCTAAAAGATTCAAAATTGACTGGTAATTTGTAAGTTAAATTATTTATAAATTTTAAAGTATTATTTGGTATCCAATCCAGAAGATAATTGTTTTCTAAAGCAATATGTCTTCTATATCCTGAAAAAATATCATCCCCACCAGTTCCAGATAAAAGAACTTTAATACCCTGAGATTTTGCATATTCACAAATAAACTTAATATTTAAAGATGCAGGATCTGCAATTGGTTCATCAAGTTGCCAAACCATATTTTCTAAAGAGCTTATAAATTTGCACGGATTAATTTCTACAGTTGTTAAATTTAGATCCAAATGTTTCGCTACTTCTCTCGCATAGAATAAATCTCCTTTCTTTGAATCCTTTCCATTATCTATAGTAAAACAATTTATTTTAGGATTAAATTCTCTAGCGAAAGCGAGAATGCTACTTGAATCAAGCCCACCTGAAAGAAATGCGCCTAAAGGGACATCAGCTATCATCTGACGTCTTACTGCCTCTTTTAAATGCTTTTTTACACCCTTAATTGCATTTTCCTTTGTTATGTATTTTTCCTTTTTATAAGAGAATTGTAAAGACGGTAATTTGCACCATTTACTTTTTTCTTTGATATTCCCATTTCTTACTCTAAGGAAAAATCCTGGTTCTAATTTCTTTACCTTTTTTGATGGTGTCCTATTACCTGGACACCATAAATAAGTAAGATATCTCTCAATTGCCTTTGTGTCTAACTCTTCAAAATGCCCTTTAAAGTTATTAATTTCTTGAAACTTATTTAGAAAAGGGAAAATAGCTTTAAGTTCACTTGCAAAAAAAAATGCATTATTTCTTTGATAGAAATAAAGTGGCTTAACTCCAAAAGAGTCTCTTGCAATTATTAGTTCTTGTTTTAATCCATCCCATATCGCAATAGAAAAAATACCATTCAATGATTGAAAGAAATTTTTTAATCCTAATTTTGAATCAATATGATACTGATATAAATTTAATAAAACTTCTGTATCAGTATTACTAGACCAATTCAAATCTTTATACTTCGCTAGTTTTGCTTTTAACTCTAAAAAATTATAAATTTCACCATTAAAAATTATTGAAATTTCATTTTTAGTGTGATGCATTGGTTGTCTTCCATTTTGCGAAGTATCTAGAATTGATAATCTTCTATGTGCCAATCCAATACCACTTTTGAAATTCATAAATGAACCTTGATCATCAGGACCTCTATGACTAATTAATTTTGATGATCTTTTAAGTAATTTTATTAATTTCTCCTGAGAAATTTTTTCAGATTCTAGAAAATCATTTTTTAAGGAAAAGCCAGTTATGCCACACATTATTTCCTAAATTAATAATATTTGTTATTTCAATAATATATGGTAGATAACATGTAATTTTAAATTCTATAAATTTTTTGGGATATTTTATTCTTTATAAAATATTAACTGCTTTGCAATATAAGGAGTTAATGTCTTGCATATAAATTAATATAATTCATATTTTCTTCTTGAGTGATAATTATAAGGATAGAGTTTTTAATTTAATTCAATTCTATAAATTTTCAGATTTCCTTTTATACACTCTTTTCCAGGTTTTCTGTAACAATATATATTGGCATTATTATTTTCATATATCAGTTTCCCAATCTTTATAGACGAATTTAAAAATTGAGTTTGATCATTTACTAGAAACAAATATGTACTTCTATTGTAATCCCTAATGTCACTAATTTCCAAATAGACCTTTCTTGGAAAATGATAGGCATTTACCCTTGATCCCACAGCAATTATTTGTGAATTCTTATCAATTAAACTATCAATCTTTTTAAAGTCATTATAAAAAGGTACATAATCGGTTTTGAATTTTTCATTATTTAAAAAAGCTTTACTCAAAAGAGGAAAACTATAATAAACATCTAGAAATAGCCAAGGTAAGCTGAAAATAATAAAGAATAATTTTACAAATTTATTAAAATTTCGATAAATAATAGGGCCTAGTTTTATAAAACAAATTATAATTGCACAATATAATATCCCTGAAAAATTTCTTGGTTTATCAGGTAATATAGTCCAAATCAAAGAAAACTGTACAATAAAAAAAATTATTGGTGTTGTTGTTATTCTTAAATTCTTGAAGTTTATTTGAGTCAATAAAATTATCCAACTAAACCATATAATTGGAGACCATTTTGTAAACATCAATAAAAACACTTCTTTAAAATTACCTTTCCAACCCAACGTGCCTTCAATAGATTTTACTAAAGGATCAAATAATTTATCTTGTTCACCAAAAAAAGATGAAAACAATGACCCAAACGGGGAGCCACTTATTATCCATGTGTAGATTAGTAATGGCAAATAGAAAATAAGAAATGGGATTAATAAAAATATTCCTGCCTTTTTAAACTTTTTATAACCCCAATAATCATTAATTACTTTAAAGAAAAAAATAACTTGAAGTAAAGCCAACGGAATCATTGAAACCTTTGAAGATATTACACCCAACAACAACATTCCATACAACAAAGAAAAAGACCTTATTTCTTTAGTAGGTAAAAATTTTTGGGGATTGCATAAAATAAGAAGTGATAATGAAGAACTAAGTAAAAGAAGTGATGTACTTGAATTGGTTGTCATATCTACAGTACTATGTAATCCCGTTGTAATTAAGACAGCACACCATAAACCAAGTTCAATAATTTTTGTTTCTTGGGAAATAATTTTTATTATCGAATAGATGAATAAACAAAAAATTAAAATGCTTAATACATTTAAACTTTCTGGAACTCCAATTGAGAAAAAAGGACTCCCGATCATTTGATAATGCATATGAGGCAATATTGCCCCTTCCTCTGGAATTTTATAAAAAAGTAATCCTTGATCTTCAATTATTCGCAAAGGCAATAGCATGTGATAGTTAAGTTCATCAATTTTTGTTGTGGGTATAACAGATAGCCCTATCCTTATCAGAAACAAAGCAATTAATAATGTTGTTGGAATTATTGAAGCTCTTGATAACTTATTTTTGAATGATCTTTTTCTTATTAACTCTTTAAAACCAAATCCTAATAAAGCGATCAAACTAACACCATAAAATAAATAATTATTGATAGAAAGAAAAGCTCCTATTTGATTTAATAAACTATAAATAAAGGTCCCAGATATTAACTGAAATACCTTATCCCAAGGTTTTGACAATTGTAGTTTTAGCAGAGACATCATATACCTCCCTATTCCAATTAAAGAGAAGAAAGAAACTACTCCAATTAATAAATTTCCAATAACTATGAAATCAGCATTCCAATCTCTTATGTAATAAAATCCATTCATTTCTGCTGTATTACTTTTAAAAATTTAAATTTTTTAATTGAAAACAATATAGTATTTACTAATTGTATTAATAGAAATTAAGTTGGGATTTTTAAAGTAATTAAAATATACCAACCAATCCAATCAATAAATCTAGAGATAAACATAACTAAAAAAAACTTAATAAATTTCTTAGTGAATTTTTCTTTTTAAAATTGATACATATTTATTTAAAAAAGAAATTTAAGATAATTTGAATAAAGCCTTGGTATATCTGGGAGCATAAATTTAAAATATTTTGAAGAAGTAATTTTAATTTCTTTTATTTTTTCTTGTGATATATAAAATTTCATGCTGAATCTGTCTTAATGCTTTAATTTTAATCCCAATGAGTCCTATTGAGATTAATAAAAAGCCTGCTAAAGCTAGGATTGATAAAAGTATTAATGAAGGTATATAAGTTCTTGAGGAGTCTGCATAAAAATTTATTAAATATAAAAAACGAACGCCCAATAATAATGAAGGAATTAAGAAAAAACAAGAACATAATGTAAAAAACCTTCCTGGCCTATACAAAAGGAACATCAATAAAATTGTACTTCCTGACTTAAAAATAAATTCAGGAATATTTTTAAATAATCTTGATTCTCTAGTCTTTTTATTTACCCTTATATCCACTGAAGCTAATCTTAGGCCATTATTTCCTGCTTGAATAAGACTTTCCATTGTATAAGAAAATTGAGAAAAAATATTTAACCTTTGACAAGTTTCTCTTGAAAAGGCCCTAAAACCAGAAGCTGCATCTCTTACATTTGTATTAGATATTTTTCTTAAAGCCCAGCTCCCAAAAACTTGTAGAATCTTTTTTCTTAATCCGAATTCAGGATGATTTCTTATTGGTCTACAACCAATTACCATATCAGCTTTTTTTTCAATAATTGGCTTTATTAATTTTGGTATATCGTTAGCACAGTATTGATTATCCCCATCTGTATTTACAACTACATCTGCTCCCAAATCCAATGAATATTCTATTCCCAACTTAAATGCAGTAGCTAATCCCCTGTTACTTCCAAGTTGAATTATATGATGAACACCGATTTTTTTAGCTACTTCAAATGTTTTATCTGTACTACCATCATCAATTACTAAATATTCAACCTCATCAAATCCTTCTACTTCTTTAGGTAAATCTGCGATGGTTTTAGGTAAATTCTCTTCTTCATTGAAACATGGTAATTGTATTATTAATTTCATATTAAATAATTACCTAATAACTTCCCTAATTCTCATAGTACTTTATTGCGTTTAATTATTAAAATACCTATTTTAAATAGCCCTTAAGATTTACAAGATTTATTTTTTCTTATGTAGCTGCTTTGGAAGAATTAAATGCACGTCAAAAAGATATTGCATATATGAGAATTGAAATAAAGAAAAAATTGAATAAGTAAAAATTATTTTTTGAACTTAACTTCTCTTAAAAAAAGAAGTCCAAATATTGCAGGAATAACATATCTTGAAGTTAGTAAAATTCCCAAAAAGAGAGGTTTTGTATTACCAAAATATGGAGCAAGAAAATATACTAAGGATGCATCTCTAGTACCCACCCCTGCAAAGGAAATTGGGAGTAAACCTATCAAAGTTGATATAATAAGAATAAAAGGACCTGATAAACTCCATAAAGACAAACCTATTGAACTAGCAAAAAGTAACATCTGAAAAATATGTATAAGCCAAATAAGAACAGAAAATAGTTGAAATTTATAAAATTCCTTCCAAGTTAGTCTTTTACCGAAAAATAAAATTTCTTTAATTTTAGTTGGTAATCTAAGATGTAAACTTTTTATTAAATTTCTATTTTTTGGAGCAAGGAAAAATAGTAAAAGAAGAAATAAAGAGAAGTTAACTAATATAAAAAACAAGATAAATTGTCTATAAATATAAATTTCTTGTGAAAAAAATGAAATATAATTTGTAAGAAACCTTACGAAGCTTATAAAAAGTGCTATCGAAATCAATGCAAATAGATCACTTACTTTTTCATATAAAGTAAATATCTGCAAAGTTTGAGGGTATTTTCTATTATCCAAACTCTCTGCAATAAAACCTTTACTCAAATCACCAAGTTTTGACGGCAATATTAAATTAAAACAACTAGCTATAAAATAACTCTTTGTAGATGTTTTTATACTCGGAAATTGATCAGGTAAAATTATTGATGAAAAATAAGAATACCTTATAGATGATATATAACCTAAAAAAATACTTAAAGAGAAAGCCAATATTAGAGAGAGAGAGTTTGCTTGTTTAATAATTTCCTTTAACTCTATCCAGTTAATATTTTTATAAATATAAGTAATTATTATTGAAGAAAATATAATTAATATTATATTTTTAAATCTTAAAAAATATTTTCTTACCATTCTCTAGACAAATTAATATAGTTTCTAAATTTGGATATCTTAGAATATTTTGGACAAGTAATTCTTAAATAATAAGGATGAAATATTTTGCTCATAACAACATGTTTGAAATTACTAAAGGAAGTATTTTTTATAGTAATGTTATACAAGTCTTTTTCTTTTAAATAATATCTATCGCAAACTTTTATTTTATTTGGTTCGAAAACTAATTCCCTTTCAAATATTCTTTCATTTTCTAATTTTGGAGTAATTAATACTTTTTGCATCATTTTCCTTATTAAATTTGGAAAATATTTTCCCATGAAAAACATAATTAATCTAAGGATTATTAATTTAAAAGTAGTCATTTTTTCCATTTTATATTTACATAAATTACCCTTTATTAATAATTTATTAGTACTTAACCATTTCCAACTTATATTTTTATTTAAGGAATTTGCTGCATAATAAGTATTCTTAATATTAAGTATATTTTGAGTGTCTTGAGTAATTATATTCTTTTTATTATAAGTCCTAAATAAACCGCCCATTAAAATCGATACATGAGTTTTATAATTTCCGTGGGTTATAAAAAGATGGCCCGATTCTTTAAAAAATTTATTTATTTGCACTTTTTCTTTAGATTTTAATTCTATATTTTGTCTATCTATTTTTTTTTCATAGATATATGAGCTATCAAACAAATTTTTTTTATGAATTTTCTTTAGAATATTTAATGTTATCAAATCACTCCAAAGATGATGCTGAAGAATATAATCGTCTTGTACATTCACAGGAAACTGTTTAAATCTTGATTCAAGGACCTTTAATAATATCGGCAAAATAGTTAAATTATTTTTAACCGCATATTTAAGTAAACCATGCGAAAAAAAGTTCCATGTACCCCTTGCATATAACTCACCACCCAAGCAAAAATCAGGCTCTATACAGTTAATAATTAAGTCAGCGCTTACTTTTATTATTTCCTCTACGGATGCTCTTATCTTTGGTAATAATTGACTTATTTCCATCAAACAAGAAAAGGTTAAAGTTTCATAACCCAAATCAAATCCACCATATTCTTCAAACCAACCTTCATCGGATTTCCATTCTAATAATCTTTTACACCTAAAATAAGATTTTTCTAGAAGAAAATTATCATTGTAAAATTTCGCCCCTTTCGCTAACACTAAAGAGATAAGAGCCTCGTGATTGGATAATCTACCAGACTCTTTATGATTGGCTAACCAAGACAATCTTTTTCTGAATTTATTATGTTCCTGAGTTGTTAATGTAAAAGATTTAATTTCCAAACAATTCATTAAAGCAAATGAAGTAAAAGCTGTTGCTCCTGATGCTTGCTCATAAGGAAAGTAATCATCAACGCTACCATTAAAATTTTGCTTGTTTAAGGAGTAAATAGCCCCATTTTTTATGAGTTTATTAATTTCAACTTTACTTTTGTTTGTTTTTGGATTAATTATTTTATTTTTAACAGCTAAAGCTAATGGATAAATAGCTTCTTGTGACATTCCAGAACTGAAATCCTTTATCTTGTATTGCCAATATGCTCTATCAAAGCTTCCAAAAGAACCTGAAAATTCATCCCTGTCTGCTAGGGTTAGCAAATGTATACATCTGTTATTTATATTATCTTTGATGGTCTTGATAAGCTCTTCATGAGAATTAGTTGACATAACAAAGTTAAATAAAAAGGGTCTCAATAATTAATTGAAACTAAAAATGATAAAGTTTAATTAATATAAGCTTACCTAAATCTTAAAATAGAACCTAATTTTTCTCACATGTATAATTAAATAAACCACCGGGCAGAAAAAGTAATACGTAAATAATATTATTGAGTGGATAGCCTATAAATAAACATAAAAAATGTATAAACAGTAAAGATAAAGTAAACATCCTTATAATTAAATCGCTTCTTTGAAATAAAATATTTTTTAAAGTCATAGAAAATAGCATCAAAGTTATTACTAAACCAAATATGCCTGTATCTAATAAAATAGCTACAATTCCCTGTAATGGAACTACATTTGTTTTTTTAATGTGGGTTTGGTAGAGACCCTGGTATTTCTGGGCATATCTTTCTGCAAATTCATTATTAACATCCCTTATAGTTTCTCTAGATGAGTACCAACCTGAGCCAAATAACTTTAAATATATATTGGATCTTTGAAACTTTTCTTTTGCAATTAATAATGAAAGAAACCTAGTAGTATCGGATGATAATACATCTGAATTATCTTGATCAATTAATTTTTTATTCTCATTGTAGAAATTTATAGTACTATCTTTTAATGTCTTAAAAAGAGAAGAACTTCCCTGGTAAAAAATATTAGTATGATCATAATTATAAAATTTGGCATAAAAATAATTATTTAAGCCACGACAAAAATAAGAACTAATTTGGTAAGTGGATAAATACAAAGAAATTAATAAAATAATACTTAAAAACTTTTTGATTTTTATATGAGTTAAGGTAAGAAAAAAGACATAACAGAAAATATAAAGAGCGGCTAATCTAGAGTCGTTTATATTACTTATAAATATAAAAAAAAGAAAAGAATAATTGTATTTAGAGTTTAATTTAAAATTTTCCTTTCTCCACAAATTAAAGATAGATAGTAAAAAAATTGAGCTAATACTAAATGCAGCAGAACTACCCATCCAAAAATTTTCCTGAATCTCATATGCATTACCAAATACAAAATAACTACAAATATTTAAAATAAAATAAAATATAAAGTATAAAAAAGATGAATAATAAAGAATTAAAAATATATTTGATTTATATAATTTATCTTTGAGATAATTAAATGAATGGCTATAGTAATTATATATAGAAACAACGTAAAAAGGGACCCAATAAATTAATATCCGGATATCTTTTAAGGTAAAAGAACCAATAATTGTTTGAAAAATTTGAAAATAAAAATAATATAATACCAACTTACTTTCTAATGAAAGTTTTGAAATATATTCAAATATCTTTCCCCTTTTCTTTACAATAAATGGTAAAAAGAATAAAAATCCTAATACATATCCAAAAAGCTTAAGACTAGAAAATATTAATATGATTGGCAAAAAATAGTTAATATAACTTAAATTCATAAATATAAAACTCTTCCAATTAATCTATACCAAATTATTCAAAAAAAGAATAGTTGATAATAGATGTTATATTCTTGTTAGATATTTATTATAAATTCTTATTTTAAAGATATTGTGGAATTCAAATTCAGTAGAGAATTTTTAAATAAAAAGTTTGTTGATACAATTAGGCATGACGCCAAGGCAATTGTTGATGTAGCAAGAAAAGGTAATATCCCATATATAAGGATTTACAATCCTTTGCCTCCATTCCCAAAATTTAATATTTTTGGGGTTGACTATCCATTTAATAAAGAGTGGGGACGATCCAGTTTGAAACTGTTTGATCAACTAAATTTTAGATCTATTTTAAATGAAGCAAATAAGAAATTTAAAAGAAATGACTTAGATTCTCTATCTGTTGCAAGAATTCATTGGAACGGGTATACCTCATACAGAGGCTTATGGCATAGGGATGGTCTTCTTTCAGATAATGATACAAACGACGTGATATGTGTTTTATATCTTTTAAAAGAATCTGGTTTTTTAGTTATTCCTCATGAAAATGACCAACTATTAAAAGAATTTAATTATCCAGAAATTAATTCGTCTTTACAACCAACTTCTTTTCAAAACGAAATAGATATTGACCACCTTTCTTATAAAGTTTCTGCTGAACCTGGAGATATGTTTATGTTTAATGCTGGTCTACTGCATAAAGGAGTTGTAAATGGTCCTAGATTACATATACATCTTAGATTAACCTCATCTAAGTCCCCTAGTAATAACCATCTTAATAATAATTACAAAAAATATAATGATTTTTATCTTGCATCTCAATATTGGCCTTCAGAAAGTCTTACCAAAAAAAATATTCCTATAAAAACTTACATTCTCAATAAATGGGATCCTAAGAATATGTTTATTTACATAAAAAGATTAATCACTTACGTTATACCTTTTCCATCCATATCATTTGTAAAGTATTTTTTTCTTAAAGAGAAAAACCTTAAAAGACCTAAATACAATATCAAGTCTACTCTCTATGATTACTTGTATTCATTTTTGAAAAATAAAAGTCTTCCCTACAAAAATCAATAATTAACTTATGTAAGGTATTTATAATTGATTATCTAAGCAATAAAAAGTAATCATTTTATCTTTAAATAAATTAAAAATGTACTTATAAAGATTTTTAATTTCAAATAATTATTTTTCTTTCTTTAATGAAAATTTAAAATTAATAGAACTTTAAAAGTTCAGAATTTTCGTATAAGTAAGAGCAAAAGATTTTTTATAAATTAACACCCTTTAAAAGAATTAATATCACTTAAAATTAACTGGAGCCATAAAGATTTGAATTGCACGCAACATACAATACATATAGTTAATAAATTAATCACTGTTTTAGCTAAATTGATAAAAAGCCTAACAACATAAAAATACCTCAAGAAAACTAATTTTTGTTTTATTGAAGTTTTTTAATATCTATTTTTTTAACACTTTTACATAAATACTTTTAGTCAAGTTTGCATATATTCCACTAAAATTATAATCTTATAAATATTTTTTCAAAACAGATAAAGCTTATTTAAGTTTCTATTTTTTAAAATCAAGAAAAGCTTTAATAACCTATATTAAATTTTCTTTAGCAAATCTAAATTCAAAAACTCAATACCTTTAATGAAGGGGATATTTTTATTTTTAAAAATATCCTTAGGTCTTTTTATATCAGACCAATCAGATGCAAATATAAATTTTATCCCATTATTTTTTGCGCATTCATAGTCATAAAAACTATCTCCAATTAGAACAAATTTATTTTTCTCATTTGATTCATTATTAAAAACAATTTTATGAACTATTTCCATTTTTGGCCTTGGCGAACCATAGATGCCATTATCAAAAATTTCCAGGAGTGATTTCTGGTCTAATAGATTTACAATTTCATCTTGTTTGCCACCACTAGCTATTGACCATTTTGTTCCTCTCAATTTTTTCTTTAACTGAAAAAGATCTGTTCTAAACGAACAACTCTCAAAAGATTTAGAAACTTGACATCCATATTCTTCTACAAGTTTTCTAATTAAGTCTTCATTTTTTGTTTTTAATATATTTTCTACAAACCATTTGATTTTTAAAAATCTACTTACACCTCCATGGTTTATATGATATTTAACTAATGCATCTGATTCACTCTCACCAAATCTCTTAGATATATTTTTGAAAGCATTGGTTTTTAAATTATTTGAGTCTAAAATTACTCCGTCAAAATCAAAAATAATATTTATCCTATTCATTATCTCTAATTTTCTAAATATTTTTCAACTTCAAATACATCCTCAGGATTATCAACTGCTTTTAATTTTATATTTCCAAGATCAACCATTTTCACAGGGTAAATATTGTTTTCAATAAATCTTAATATTTCAATATCTTCTTTACTTTCTATTGGTCCTTTCTTTGTAATAGAAAATTTTTCAAGTTGCAAAAATGAAAATGCATAAATACAAACTTGTTTTCTAGCAAAATCTAAATTAATTTTATTTTTCGAGGATGGAATATTTAATCTACTAGCAAATAACAAATTAGAATTATTATTGACAACTATCTTTATAGTTGATTTTGATAAAAACTCTTCTTCTGTAGAAATTTTTGAAAAAGCATTAACAACAAAATTAGGATTTTCTTTTTTTGTTTTTAAAACTTTTTCAATCATCCAAGGCATTATTAAAGGTTCATCTCCTTGAACATTCACAATGATATCGTTTTCAGCAAGATTAAGTTTTTTAGCAGCCAAAGCAATTCTATCTGTTCCAGTGCTACATTCTTCTTCAATCAAAATATCTTTGTAACCATAATTTCTAACTAAATCACTTATAGATTTATTATTAACTACAGCGTAAACATCATGATCATATAAAGATCTTTCTATAACCCTTATTATCATTTCTTTACCTTTAATTTTTACTAAAGGCTTACCAGGAAATCTCGTAGATTCTAACCTTGCAGGAATAAGAATTACAACTTTATTCATTATCAAAGATTTCTAATTTCAAATATACTTTTAGATTTAATGCCCAAACAATTTTTACTAATACTTGTAATTTTAAGATCAGGGAATTTTATATTAATCAAATTTAAAAAACTAATTGCTTCATAATTCTTTTTTTCATCGTTAAATCCTTGAACACCAATTAATAATATATTTTTGTATCCTTTAGAATAAAGATAAACTAAGCAGTATCCTAAAGATTGTACACTTGGGATTGTGCATTCATTATTATTGATTTCTAGTTTATTAGATATAAATTTACAACCATAATCAATAATATTTATTCTTTTTTGATCAATATCCAATCTTTCTACTGTGTTAAGTGGGCATATAAGTGGGATCTTTTTAGATTGAGAATAGGACTTGTAATCATTAATTATTTTTATAGGATCACAACTACAAAATCCTTTAATAAAGGGTAAAGTATATTTTCCCTCTGGATAATTTATATGTAAAGTTTCTAAATTATTAGTTTTTAAATAGTCAATTATTTGAGTTCTTTCTATTAACCAATCTTTACCATTCGCAATTATTATAGCTTCAGGTTTATTGATCAAATAGTTATTATTACTTTCATTTTGATTAACCAAAGTAGAAATTGAATCATTTTGGCTAGATGTTGCTAATTTGAGTAAACTTTTTTCAGAGTAAACTTTATTATTAAACAAATTATGCATTAATGATGCTGATTGATTATGTAAACCTGAGAGATAATAGAAATAATTTTCCCCCCATAAATATTTTTTTTTAAGAGGTGAAAAATATTTTTCAATAATTTCTGAAATTGCTACTATTTGATCTAAAGAAAGATCTTTTAAAAAATGACTTAGAAATTCTGTCTGAGTATTACCGGCACCACGTCCAATACCAGTTAATGTTGAATCTATGTAAGAGGCTCCAGACTCTATAGCTTGTAAGGCATTTGCATAAGCTAATCCTTGATTATTATGAAAATGCACACCTATTGGTTTATCAATTAA
>MDSZ01245474.1_pt1 | contig 18085 bp, 38 predicted proteins | sample 811201 | NCBI WGS metagenome assembly MDSZ01 (sample SAMN05326647, study PRJNA326480) | marine metagenome | isolation source: seawater | place: Indian Ocean: North | collected 2010
AGAGAACGTAACTGTAGAAGCTAAAGGCAATACAGGATCAGCCTGGATCGACATGATCATTATTGAGCTGTAGGCGAAAAAAGAGAACGCGGCTGCGTCTTCTTTTTATAGATCAAGATGATCTCTCCGTATCTTCCAGAAGACGACCAAGAGCATCGTATGGATCAGCCATGAGGTAGGACCAAGCGCTCATAAGTCCGTAAGGACTCTTCAACATGAACGGGCTCCAGATATGGGCTGCTACCACAAGAGTGGCAGTCTCCCAAGAAAAGTCTTCTGGGAGGTCGTAGCCCTTTTTAATGGCGTCCCAAACCCGGCCTACCGCATAACGTTGACGTCCTCCGCCAAACACAATGCCGTCCAGCTCTGACGCTCTGCAATCTAATACCTGCCCTTTCTTATTGATAAGAACCACGCTCTTTCTACAATTGGACCCAGGCTCTGGCAGCGTTTTCACTGAGTAGTTTTCTGGTACGGGGAGCTTGCTTAGTAGACTAAGTACTAAGGTTTCTGATGGAGTCATATGCACCTCTATAGTAGTTAGATGAGGGCTCATTCCCTCAATCTTCTTATACAGAGGTTGCAAGCCTATTTTCAGTCCATAGCTTCGAGAATGTTGTCGAGCTCCATATCACTGCCACTAAACTTCTCTTTGGCCTTAGAAATGCGTAGAGCGACCTTAAACGCCTTTACGTCAATCTTGTCTTCATAGGCTTCATAAAGTTCTTTTAGTTCTTCGTTAAGCAGCGTCCGCTCATTCTCGATTCTCTGTACGCCCTCAAGCAACTCTTGTACAAACTGTCTCATCTTCCACTCCTGTTCTGTGTGGTGTGCGCAGAAGTATCACATGTTCGGGAGTAACGCACAGGGCGAAAAAAGAAGTGGGCTATCCCATCCTTCTTTTACTCTCTCAACTACCTGTGACCATCTCAAGGACTTCCTCAAAAGAACCAAACCGCTTGTAGCGAAAGTCATTTTGAGCTGCGGTAAGTCGGAGCTCTCTGCGGTCTCCATCTCCCGTCCAGTGTAGAGTAATCTCGTCGCCTTCTTTGACGCCCTTGAGAACACTCGCAGGGAGGTAGGTGGGAATGCCCCAAGACCCAAAAAACTCCGGGTTTTCGTCCCACTTTGCGGAGCCCCAGTTTTCACAGTCGTCGCTGATGTACCAAACCTGGACGAGTGGTTCATCTGAGGGCTGAAGTCCCACGTTGGCGAGGGATCGACGCATGGACGTACGAGTGGATTTAGCCATCCAGTTGTCAATGGATGACGCTCTGTTGGGGACAATAAATAGATTGCCAATAATTGTTTTCATAATGCACCTCTGTGTTTGAGCTCAAAAGGCATAGCTAAGTGCTTTCCTTTCAATACTCTTATGTACGTAAAAAGGTGCCTATTTTCACTTTTCAGACATAGGCGAAAAAAGGGTCGTTAGACCCTCCAAGGCTATACAGCCTTTTTCGTCTTAGGTTTTTCGGAAACGCTAAGTATTTTATGCCCGACCTTTTCGAGAGTAGCTATCACCTCTTCTTGGGTATACCCCTTCGGTATAGGTACTACTCCTATGTTTGTGTAGATCTTCACTTCGCTCTTCATGCTGCACCTCATCGGTATTAGTGAGATTGTACCTCTCGTTAGGTATTTCTCGGATTAAAAGTTTTTTGCCGGATTTGACAGAGATGTTAAGAACGGTGACACGCAACCGAGTTGCCGTTCTTACGAAAAATTAGTCGACAAAAAAGAGAAACAGCAGCCCCTTGTGGAGGCTGCTGCCGAGCTTACACAGCTCTATCCCTCTTCCCTAACTGTCCTGCTCTCGTCGACAGTCTGCGTACCAAGACTGTTCCAGAGCAACTGAAGGCATTACTCCTACTCTGGATTCGTACTCCTGCCACTTTGCAGTAGTACATTCAGCGATCTCCATATGGAGGTCGTTACTTGCCTTGGCTTTAGCGACTACTGCCGTAATACCGAGAGTTGCGACAAACGCCGCAGTAAAAAGTTTCAACATCTGCATGCTCAGCTCCTGCTTAAGAAAGTGCGCCCTGTTGTTATCGGCATTGTCAACCCGGACGCCCGGCTGACTGCGTACCCTGATCTATTCGTCGCCAGAGAGACGGCGGGCCATCGCCCACTCCTTTGTATACCGGATTTTTTACGCTGTTCCGGCGGCAGCGCCCGTCTGTCTTCCCGGACAGATTAGTTAGGTACAGAGTCTCCAAACTTATCGACTTGATCGATTTCGTTCTGAGCCTTTGCATCTTGACCCCAATCCTGCTCAAAGATTTCTTTGAGAATCTTATCTTGCTCAGCCCTCTTTTTGATCTGAGCTGACGACTTGCGTGGTGTACGCAAACGGGTAACTACACCACACCCACCATTAGCGGAATCGCAAACTCTGAAGTTACCCCTAATAGAGGTAGGCGTTCCGCAACCACAATAGACAACGCGCATTCGTACCTCCTATACGTATTTTCTATCACTACTCTTATGGTAGAAATAGTAAGCCATTTTCACCTAGAGGACCTCATGTGGGATTTAACGACACTAAAAAAGTTAAATGAGCAGAGAGAAAAGCTGCTGAAAGAGCAGCGCTTATTGAAGGAGGAGAAGGGAAAAGTAATTCCCCTTAAAGAGAGGTCCAAACAACCTGCGTAGCAGATGACCTTCTTACAATGGCTTACGGCTAACGCTTACAGAGAAGACGGCGTGGGGGAGATCGCTAAGAAGCTGATCGAGGATAAGTCGTATCCTATATACATGTTTGATATATACTCAGTACACGAACAGGTATTGAATCGAAGAGGCGCTAGTAAAGAAGATCACCGACTGTTGCGAAAGGCCTGGGAGGAGTATGAGTCCCGGCATCGAAACTAAGGGGGCGTTCTGCGCAATTTCTTCAAACCATACAAAGACATAATTGTCTTTCATGACTATCAGCCTTTGCTCCTGTTCTGGAACATAGCAGACCTATTCAATAATAGAGTCATCTGGTCCACCTACTGGGAATGGAAAGAGCAGGGGCAAGAGTGGGCATATCTTCAGTACGCCCTCTACTTTGTAGTTGCTTTGGGGATGCTATTTAGCCTCCCAAACATAAAGTCGTGCGTTCGATTTGTGGGGGCGTACATACTCCTATACATCATTACGATGACCAGGTTTATGTACCTGTTCTTCACTAATCCCGATGTGGCTAACTCCCCAGATACTCCTAGGGCAATGACCGTAACGGTAGTGTATTTTTGTTTATGGGTCTGGATCTACGTTCGTATGAAGGTAGAGCTAGCCCACAAGAGAGCATCAGATGGATAAGCCAACTACTATTGCAGTTATTGTCGCGTCGGTTACCGGGCTGCTGAGCGCTGGTGCGTTCAAATTTTATGAGTTTGTGCTGCGACAACGGCGTGAGGTAGAAAAAGAAGAAAAGCAAGAAAGGGCGCTTTATAGAGATGACTTACTAAAGAGGGTGGAAAAACTAGAGAATGAAAGAGAGGAGCATCTTGAGCAGATCATTGAACTCAAGACCATGATGAGCGCGGTCAAGGTCGAGGTTGAGTTCATTAGACGCGAGAATGAAATACTAAAACTAAAGCTGGATAGCCGGCGGTAGGAGATAGGATGCCTCCTGAATTTTTTACAGAGCTTCTAGATTTTGGAGCTTTAGGGATCTTCGCAGGGTTCTTGGTATGGCTCTACATAGGTATGCAAAAAAGGCTAGACGCCTTGGTAGAGCGGTTCCAAGACCAACTAGACAAGATTAATACAGATTACGACGAGCGCATCGATAAGATGAGGGAGCGGTATGATCTCGTAATACGGGAGGCGCGGGATGAGGCCTCTATAGAGAAGGAACTGTCCCAAAAGCTAGATATCGCTATAGATAAACTAGATGAGGGCCTAAGTAGTATGAGGGAGCAGTACAAAGATATGGAAATTGCTCGAAGACTTAGGGAAGCGAAAAAGAGTAGGTAAATACGGCCTACTCTTTATGTGGGATTAAACGATAGAGCTTTTGATGTCTCTACCAGGTTTAAAGGTCTTTTTGATTACGCTAAGACCCTCTTTAACGTCCCTAAACGCGACCTTCCCAAAGTATTTGACGAAGTCTCTCTCTGTTAAGGACGTAAGCTCCTCAACAAAGCGGATGCCATACCTATTCAGTTTCTGATCAGTCCGAAGGTTGAGTTGTAGCAACCTTAAGGGAGTTCTTTTTCTTCTCATACTGCTCCTCCTTATCTACAGGACTGGTATGAGTTAAGTCCTGTGCCGTAGTTAAACTTTTCCATACTCGGTCTCCCGCGTATACAAATCTGTTGGTTCCTGTTCCGTACGTTTCTAGGACGTCTCCTACTGTGACCATTTTCTGATCTACAAGGCCATCCAAAAAGGGCACTACTTGTGCCCTAGGGAATAGATAGCCAGAGTAGACCTCTTCGCAGTCCTTGAAGATTTTGTACTGCATCCGCATATTCAACCTCAGCCGCTAAAGTCTACCTGTTTGCCTGACGCGACTTCTTTGCAATCTTCTCAGCTCTCCTACGCTTAGCCAGCTTGATGGCTCGTTCTCGGGCCTTTTCAGGACTCATCTCCTTGTCCCAAAACTTGGAGATTTCTTTAGCAGAGACTCTACTAGATGGCTCCCGATGGCTCGTAAGCATACTACGGATACTGTTGGCCTTCTCTCTCCATCCTGCAGCGGTCTTAGCCAGACGGTCTGCAATGGCTCCATGGTCCTTGTCGCTTGCTTGCAACTTTTCGATCAGGGTAGGTTTAGTATCCTTCTTCTTGTACGGAATGTTCCGGGTATCAAGACGCTTCATAAGAGTTGCCTTGGTTTCGTTTTCATATTTAGGGTTATCGCCCATGTGTGCCTCCTACGCATTTTTGGGTTCAGTATACTTATGCGAGATTTCGCGCACTGTCTTACTATAAGATAGTTAGTAGATTCGCAGCATCTGGGTAGGCATATGAGTACGTTTACGAAATACTTTTCTTACGAGATCGAAAAGATTGCAAACCTTACTCCGGACGTAAGGGGCGGCACTGATTCTCTTGATATAAGGCTGATGAGCGCAGCAAAGACGAGACGTAAGGCTAAGAAAACTACCGTAACTGCACCTAAGCCCGTCCAACACAGTCCCGTAGTTAGTCCAGCATCTACGGGCACAGCAGCTCCTCTCCAAGTTCCGCAAGTAACTCACCAAGCCCCTACCCCAGTTATGCGAGGCAGTGGCGAGGCAACTCGAGGAGCTGTGTCTCCCGGTACTACGCCCGCAAAGAAAGAAGATAGTATGTGGACATCTGACTACAACCAAGAGGTCACACGTACTCCCGAAGTAAAGGGTATGAAGCTGGATGACGGGAGTAGTAGGGAGGACGATTTTAGATTTAAAAACGTCGGAGATCGTATGATAAGTCCTGAATACACTATTCAGGGAGAAGGTGCAGCACCAGCGGTAAGGATGAATCGCGAGGAGTGGATGACGCAACAGAAAGACCTAGCCAAGCTACAAGGAGAGGGAGGGCTAATGGATCCTAGGTACGCGCCACCGCCTGACGATCCAGCCGCAAGAGGTACAGCGTACACAGATACCATTGACCCTGTTCAGGGAACGGCCGGGAATAGGTACGTGCTTCCAGATAATGAAAAGGCTCTGTACGATGCCTGGATGGAGGCTGGAACCCCTGATTTTGACCCTGAGCTACTTGATCCCTCAAGCCCAGGCGCAGGAGAGGGGTTTCTTTATCCCGGTACTAACAAGCTAACTGGTGGAGTCTATAACGACGCTTTCCACCAGCAGGGAGAGTTTGCCGACTTAAACCCTTACGGATTTAGTGAGTCTGAGCTGCAAAGTATGGACAGCTTGTCTAAGAAGATGATGGGCCAATCTAGCACTACTAGGGCTGCTGCATCGAGGATGGAGGGAGCTAATGAGATGGCTGGGGCTATCTTAGGTTCTGGATCAAACTCGAAGGGTGAAGATGTATTTGAAATGGGTGACCGTAGGGCGATAGACGCAACCTCTTCATCCATTACCGATGATCCGGTGGCCTCGGTAGCAACGGATGTATTTGGCAATCTTGTAGACAAGAACCTTACGGATGCTGGAGATCCTATGGGGCTTACGCCACAGCAGGCGTGGGCTTACCAAGATCTAAAAGATCAGCACGGAGATTCTATGATGCACCTAGCCCCCCTCAATATCGGAGGCGAAAACCTACCCATCGGCCTACCAGTATTTACCGGGGCTGTCTTTTCTGGCGCGCAGGGGATCGCCGCTAGAAGGGGTTGGAACTACGACGCTCCAGAGGACACCGGCATATTAGGTTTAGGAATGTCGGAGCCGGAAAAGAGAGTAAGGAAAGAACTCGGTCTCAAAGAAGATGACGCCCTACCTGCAGACTTTTACAAGAAGAATAAAGACGGCGATCAGTACATTAACCCCGATTACTTAACTGACGCAGAGCTCAACGCGAAAGTACACCAAGAGCAGAAGGCGAGGGATTACGATCTGGGGACAGCTAAGGGGTGGGCAAATAGATCTAGAGACGTCCTTGATCTCGCTTCAAAGGTAGTAGGACAAGGCCCGCTAAGTGATGCCCACTCCCCAGCATACATAGCAGCGAACATGCCTGCTGAACCAGGCGCCGCAGAGCAAGCACAGGAAGCCTTCCAGAAAGCTACGGGCTCCACACTTAAGAGAGGCGATCCTGGGTATGAGGAGGCCTACATGAAGTACAAGGAAGATCAGTTGGACAAGTACATTGCAGAAGGTGGGGGATACCAAAGTTCGGGAGAGGCGCTTAGCGGCTTTAGCCCTACAGGGAGCTCCGCCACTGATGACTATCTTGCTGTAGCGATGGGGCAGAAAGCAGCTCCGGCTGTAGACACGGCTTGGCTGAGGACAAAGACTGAGATGCCTCTTAAGCAAAGACAGGAGTGGGCCAGGGCTTACGGGATGGGTCCGGGCGACGTCGACTGGCCCACTGAATGATTTAGTTAAGTAGATATAGAACAGGTTTTATTGAACAGATAATGGAGAAACAGATGCCCACCTTCGATACTCTAGTAGAGTCAATACACAAAGCGGTGCTTAGCGCCACGGACATAGCTGAGAAGCATGAGTTAGCTAGTATGGAGAACGAAGAGTTCTGGTACTGGGTAACAGATAACAAAGGGAACCCACTAACAGACGACGAAGGGAACCCCATATACAAGCCGAAAATGGTCACGCTCCGAATGCCTGTATGGGAAGACGGTAAGCTTGTGGAGAAAGACGTACCTGTACCCATTCAGTCCCTTACTACTGGGCAGTCACTAAGGATAGGAGAGTTGACTGTAGAGATGGAGGTCGAATTACAGGGGCTGGATGACTCAAATCCAGACAGTAGTTGCTTGATGGTAAATACGTCTACCGGAGGAAGCTTGTTAAAGAAAAAATCAAGCACGGCACGCGTAAGTGTTACATTTACCGGGCAAGACCCTCCGGAGGGTTACGCTCGAATAGACAATCACCTGATAAAATTAATACCGTAGGAGTTCGTTATGGCTGATTCAGGCCTTGTAAAGATGTCAGACCAGTTCGGTGGCTTGCCAATGGAACAGCTTATCGGAGGTCCTCTTAAGGCAGCCTGTAATGCTCAGACGCTTTTGGCTAAGGCCTCTAGTGACTTCATTAAGGACGTTGGCCTTGACACTGACGCTACGGGTAAGGTGATGACTGCTCGCACCGTGGACTTCAGCTTTGAGAAGCCGGTTCAGGATGCTGCAGGCAATACAACAATGCAGAAGAATGACCTTAAGGTCCCGCTGCTTGCCATTATCAACACTCCTTCTTTGTCAGTTAAGGAAGCTGAGGTCCGCTTCACTATGGAAGTGAAGTCATCTACTTCAACCAAGACTACTTCCGATAGCAAGGCCGATCTTACAGCCAAGGCTAAGTACAACGCCGGTCTGTTTTCTTGCGAGGTTACCGTACACGGTTCTGTAGCTAACCACAGCGAGAACAGCCGTAAGAGCGACAACAGTGCCAAGTATGACGTGAAGGTCGTGGCTCGTGATGACGGACCCCCAGAAGGTCTTATGAAGGTTCTAGATATGCTTAACGATGCAATCGCACCTACTCAGGGCGTTGCTCCAGCCAAGAAGTGAACATGATACTAAAGAAAGGAAGTAGAGGACCTGGCGTAAAGGGCCTACAGGGATCTCTTAATGAAGCAGGGTTTGGTCCTTTGGACGTAGACGGTATCTTCGGAGCCGGTACTGAAGCAGCTGTAAAACGATTTCAGAGTTTTGCTGGTATAGGCGTAGACGGAATTGTAGGGCCTAATACTTGGGCGAAGCTTGAAGGGGAGACCGAGAAGTCTCAGCCTGAAATCTCCGATGACCCTCCTCCCCCTATCTTAGCTCTGCAGAGTTTGGGGTACGCAGTCTTTACCGATGGGCAAATCAACACAATTGGTATTCGCTCAGACGACCCTGTGGCGAATAGCTTTAATGATGAAATGCACCTCATATGGGTAAAGAATGGCCTATGGCAGCACCATAAGTACCGATGTACTTGTGATCCCGGCACATTCTGGCTTGAAAATCCAGGCCGATCCGAGGGAACGGCAATACTAGTACCCGGTCAATATCGAGACGTGTATAAGTTCGATATGCACCGAGGTAAGTACAAGGCACTCTGTCAGCGCAACGGAAAGGTTAACGTCTGGCGCGATTCAAACAAAGACGGTATGCTTGATTGGGAAGAAGGAAATGAAGGAATTCCGGGGTATTACGGGATTAATATTCATCACGCCGGAACGAACAGTACTAGAGTAGATAAGTGGTCGGCTGGTTGCCAGGTTATTGCGCGTATGGTTGATTGGAATGAGGCTCTCTCAATTTGGGAAGACTCGGGAGCAACCACATTTACTTACACTCTCATAACTGAAGACGATCTTCCAAAGGATATCTCATGAGTAACTTAGACGATTATAGGGGCCGACTACTGGCTAGAGCCTTTTACGATGAGCTTGAAAAGATGGCGAGCCCGTACCAATCCAATGCCGCCGCCGCTCTCAAGCCCGCCGTTACTCCCAGTAAGCCGAAAATAACTCCACCAGGTAAGATCCCTACTACAGGAAGCTTTGCCCCCAAGCCGCTTAAAATTCCTAGCACTAACATGGCAACCAATACCGCATCTGCACTAAGTGCGGGTGCGCAAAAGGTTACGTCTAACGTAGGTAAGTAGGCATGGGCCCCGGGATAGTAGGCGGCTTTTTGGACGAGCTGGAGAAGCTGGCCAATACTATGGCCAGTTCTGGCGCTGCAGGTAATCCTCAAGGTGCTATTAAGCAGGTAGCGACTAACCCTGCGGGGTTTAAGGGCGTGAACGCTCTTGCGACTGGGGCTAAGAGTGTGATGTCAAAGCTCAATAAGCAGCCTGGCGTTAGGCCTGCACAACCTCTGCCCCCTCCACAACCTCCGGTAGCGTAATGTACCGATTACGGAGCGATATTTTATCTATATTCTTCCACGGAGAGTTGGAGAAGATATCTGCGTTAGCGACGATTCCTACGGTTACTCCCGGAGCTTCTTTATCCGCTAGCAGTACCCCCGGGGTTCCAGCGAAATCTTTTGCCATAAAGCTCCCCAAGCCAGGCAAGGTAAAGCAGCCTAAAGCCGTTAAAGGCCCAAAGCCGATTAAGCAGGTAGTATGAATATTTCAGTGTCGACATTGTTTAGCTACACTTCTGAACTCCGTAAGATTGCCGAAGAGGGTAAATCCAACAGTGGAGATCTAGGGCTTACCACGGCAGCAGCTGAGTCTTTAGCGGCTACTAAAGAAGTCAAGCTTGGCAAGAAAGACGATAAAAAGTTTAGTGCCAAGGTAGTGACCCTAAAGACTCCCAAGGCTGATAAGAAACCTAAAGAGGTTCAGGATTCGCCAGCAGTGGAATCGCCCGCTATAGCGTAGTGCGATAGTTAAAAACTAAAAGGAGGCATAATGCCTGAGAAGCTCAAAAGTCGTAAGTTCTGGTTTGCACTACTTGGTGCACTACTTCCAGTTATTGCTCAATACTTTAGTTCCGAAGTTGACCTTAATGCCGCGATCCAACTTTCCGCTGGCGTTGTCGTTGCTTACCTGTTTGGTCAGGGGTACGTAGATGGGAAGGCGCTTGAGGGAGTTCCCCCCAAAGAGTAACTTTGGTACTCTGTCTGTAGTGATGGCCGCAGTAGCTTTATTGGTTATCTGCGGCCTATCATTCTTACTTATTTGGAGTTCGATGTGAGCCAGTTACCTACTATAAATGAAGTAGCAGCTCTTTCCTATATGTCGGAGATGCGTAAGATCGCCTATCGACAAGGGGTGGGGTATACCGGTTCTAATATGTCTGGTCCCGGGTTTGGCTCAACTGCAGCCATGAAGCCGATAGCTCAAGCTGGAGCTATGGGCGCAGGAGTCAGAGGCTACAAGAAGGGCGGCGTAGTAAATAAAGAGTCGGTAGTTAGGGTGGCGGAAGATGACACAGAAGAAGTGATCCTGCCTAAGAATAAGATGCGTAGTAAGAAAGATAAGAAAGTTTATAATTACGTACGAGATAAAGTCAGATGAATGACGGGGTACTTCACGGACTGCTCAGTGAGATGGAGGAAATAGAGGACTATTTCTTTCGGTGGGGTACTGATCTTGAGAAAGCCGCTACTGCGGGCAGTAGGGAGCAGAAAGATAGCTTAGAGAAGGTGGCAGGTATCAACTCCCACACGGCCCTTCACAGGTATATTAAGGGGTCTGCTAGCCCTAACGAAATCAACCACCTAAAGAGCCAGGGCTTGATTCCTCGATCCGGTAAGTCCAATAAGGGCAAGAAAGAGAAGTCATCTAAGCATATGCATAAGCTCTCAGCTGCTTCGCCCAGCAAAGCGGAAATGAGAAGGAAAAAGCAGAGACAGAGACGGCTTATGGATAGGCTAGATAAGGGCCTACTTGGGGGATTCATGGTCGGAGGACTAGGCCCTACTGCATACCTAAAGGCTACCGGTAAGATAGGCGTGCCTAATTTCTTCCCTTACCGAGGGGCAGCAATAGGCGGAGGTCTTGCCGGTCTTTACCATCTACTTAAAGAAAGAGAGAAGGAGAAGGTCGCTTTAGACAAGGTCGCAGTAGGTGGAGATGCCGGCTTCACTATGAAAGATATGAAAGCGGGCACTCACCGTATATACAACCCAAAGGGCCACATGAGAGTGCCTGTGCGTAAATGGGTAGTGGGCGGCTACGACAGTAAGGGCCGCCCCAAAATGGGCTACACCACCGTTCAAGAAGACCGGGGCGGCTTAGGCGGGTCTACGGACAGCGAGAAGTGGACTGAGACTCCCTCCGCTAAGCCTACTAACGAAAAAGAAGATTCGGCCAGCGCGTAGGCCCGAAGGTTTTGGAGGCCGTATGGATAAGAAAAAGGTCTGGTTAATAGTACTGGCGATAGTAGCAGTGATTGTTTTAGTGGCAGTCGTATCGGGTTGGGCGTGGACAGCAGGAGCCGCAGCAGCAGGGGCAGCAGCCGCAGCTAAAATTGCTGCCGAGCTGGCTACCCGCCAAAAGAGCAAGACTACGATAGTAGAGGCGGAAGAAGATGTAGCGGAGGCTCTTGAAACAGTGGAGAATCTCTCCGAGAAGATAGATGCCGGTGTGGTCGAAATAGAGAAGGAGATTTCTGATATGACTCCAGACGAAAAAATAGCTCTAGCGAAAGAGTTGCTAGTAAAGGCAGATACGTGATTGCTTTACTATTTGTACTCTCCACTGCGGCAGCAGACGATAACGTAGTTTTTGTGCCTTCTGGCGGTTCAGTGACGGCTCAAGTACCTTCGTACCTACTTCCAGACTCTATGTTCTCCAAGTGTTTGGCGGACTCACAAACTCTTAGAGATATAGCTAAGCCTGGCTTGGAGCAGTGTCAGGCAACTTGCAGCTCCGCATTAAGTAGTGCCCAAACAGCTCTTAGTACATGTAGAGAACAGTTTGATTTAGATGAAGATCGTATTGCCGATTTGCTAGGTAACGTAGCAGGCCTGGAAGCGAAGACGGCTAAGCTGAAGTACCAGCGTAACGTGGCGTGGGCAATTGCTGGGAGCCTACTAGCTGGCTCTGCAACAGCAATGATACTAGCGAATAACTAAAAATAGGTGTTACGTTCCATGATCTCTATAGGAGGAGACCATGAGACTTATTACAACTATTCTATGCTTACTACCTTTCGTTATTGCTTGTAGCGATGATAAATCCGATGACAGTGGCGATACTGCGGAAGTTGAGGAGTCCGATAGCGGCGAAGCCGGAGATTCTGGCGACGCTGAGGATTCTGGCGACGCCGAAGATACTGGTGATTCCGAGGATGACACGGGCGAAGCTGGTAGCGACACGGGCGAATAAAAGGTGAGTTAGGGTCGACCAGCAGCACAATGCCGCCGGTCGACCCGCTCCCTACCCTACGGTTGCCCAAATGCTCCAGTAAGTAAGAACTCGCTGAGCTTCGTCCCTAATTTCACTATCTATCTCTTGGTTCCCTGCCCATTTGCAGAAGGCCCAAGCAGAGGTTTTCTCGATAGGAGAAAACGATGGATCATCTTTTGCGACCTCGAGGTATTCTTCCGCCGTTGCGAGGATATCAAGATCAACATTTTCGTACGCTTTGTTGGCCCCAGCTACATTTTTCAGAAACCTGTTAGGGCTTACCGGTGGGCTGTCAGGGCCTTTAGAGCCTATAGTAGTGACTAGGACGTGCGTGTATCCAGTGTTCTTAATGTCTTCCCTTTCTTCCGAAGTAGTAGCTTTGACTACCTCGGGATCGTTTAGGTAAGCGTCAATGGTGTACACAATAGCGGTCACGCTATCCACTACCCCTACGTTGACTTTACTCCTATCGATACATAGAACGTCCTCTATGGTACCCATATGGTTGTGCTGACGTAGGACAGACGTATGTTTTGTCAGCAGTGTCCTCTTAGCTACCCCCGGAGTTACTAGCCGTTTAGCGCCCGGTACAGGAACTTCTCCTTGCCCTGCCTTTTTCCCCTCTGCGGGGAAGGTAAACGTACTTACCTCTTTACTCAGTAGGTTGAGGTAAGACTCCTTATCTTCAATCAGTGTGCCTACCGCCGACGCATTAAACTGCGCTTGTGCGATAGGGTGTACCATGATGTTCATTTTGCACCTCCATCATCTTTAATATCTAGTCGGTGCGGAACTTCTCTAAGGCGGTAGGAGGATATCTTTTTCTCCTCTATAAGCTCTTCTAAGGTCGCCCTAAATCTGCCCCACGCTCTTTGCATGTAGTCGATCTCCGTATCGTCATCGAAGATCTGGTGTAGATCAAATTCATCTATAGGAAAGGCTACCTGTATAGTAGCTATCCATTGATTTTTAGTGTTTAGATAGTCCTTGGAAACTATCCAATCCTTACTAGCCATTTAGACCTCTTCTATGACGTAGAGGTTTTCTCCGTCATTCATCATCTCGAGATGGTCAATTTCTCTTTCGCAATCTGCGTATGAGCGACGCTCTTTATCTTCTTCCTCAATCCTCATGTAAGGAACTACTTTCCACAGCTTTAGCAGCCTGCGCTCCTCCGTCTCATGAGCATACTGATCTTCGGCATCTCGCCTATCCTTATTGGCTTGCTCGTAGCCTTTATTGAACGCGACTCTAATGATGTCCGAGACCATAGCTCGAGTAGCTACCGTATCGCTCCTATCGAGTTCTGGGTGGCCTTCTATTTTTTGTACTTCTTCTAGGACTTTAGCTTCTATAGCTTCTGCTATGTCCGCCGCCTCTTCTTCGTTGCTAACGTACCTATCCCAGCCTTTGCTGGGGCAATCTGTACTCATAGCTATCCTCCTAAGTCTCTTTTTATATCTCTTAAAAGACTTTCTAAGTTATTAAGATGCCCTCCTGACGTAGTCAGGCACTGTTTTCGTCGTATCGAGTCTCCCCTTACTATTCGGGCAAGGTCGATAGCACGACTCAGCTTAGCTAGAACATCGATGTCTGCTCTGTCGACTTCAGCGCTAGCTCTGTCTGCTTTTTGTACCAATGTTCCATGGCTTTCGTTTTCAGCGCAATTGTGCATGATTCACTATTCTTTAGGGCCTCCATACGTGCCCTATACTGCCAAGCGGCAGAGTCTATTGAAACAACCCTTCGGTTGAGTTTTGGTAAGGAGCTCCCCTTTACGCCAAACAGGTGCATACCTACGTGGGTCGGAAGTACGGAGCTGAGTCTATCAATAATATTTAGTAGACCGTCAGGACCATTAACTGCTCTCCTGCATACGGACCCTATGCCTACTAAAGAAGGCCAAGAACCTCCAAGAACGTCATCGTACATACTGGCGCAACGTACGTAATCTTCTGGAGACCATCCCTGGAGAACAGGCATCGGATCACTCAGCCAGTCGGCGCCAGATGTTCTCCAAGTGCGAGCTACCTTTAAGCAGTACGCTAAGTTGTAGGCGCTTGCCCACATTCTGGCATCTATGGTGTGCTGGCTATCAGCTATTTCTGGCTCACAGCAAAAATCCATTTGCGCCCACCAAGTCCAAGAGTGGAGACCGGCTAGTTCGACGTATTGTTCGACAGACCAAGGGTAGTGGCCATAATGTGCCATAGCTACAAACCCAGCACTGTCCAACGCTACGTCGAGCTCACCTATTGCCATTCCAGGCTCTCTGAACCTACCGTTCTTAAAGTCCCATAAAGACGACGCTGATATGAGGGCGGGCGCCTGTAAGTTTTCGCAAGCTATCGGGAGAGATCCAGTCGACTTCGGTAACCCTACGCGTATCTTCATGAGACCCTCTCCGCTTTACTCGAAGTAGGCATCTTTGGGAAACTTCCCATAACAGGGGAAACTAGAGAAGATTTTCCATGTAGGTCATCCCACACTTTGCCGTACGAATGCTCCTCTACTGCATGCCCCCAAACTTCTACCTTATTCAGCGCGTAGCAGTATTTAGCTTCGTAGCCGCTCTCGCGATTCCATTGAATATTGGGGCAGCGAAAATAATATGGGCGCTCTATCATAGGCACCTGCATCTGCTTACCACAGGCTGCACATTCCGTATTTACGTAATGCTGTTTACCCGGCAAAGATCCCTTAACTATTAAGTTTGTATGGAAGATATCGGGAGGGTACTCGAGACTGGTTTTACCTTTCCTAAGCCCTCGTACGCGCTCTTTGGCCAGAGGCGTAAGGGACCAGTATGCGGGGTGTGCCCACTTTTTATATGTACCATCCCATACTTTCGTACCGTAGCCGGGTGAGACCTCGTCTGCCCAGGCGATCTCTGAGAGATCTTTACTGGAGATATCTATCTTTGAAGGTTTTATAGCGCCTTTTCGGTGTAGGTCTATCATAGCGTTTCGTGCTCTAAGCCCGTACGCCATGAGCTTACCATTATCTCGTACCCACTCTATGCGGCGTGATTTTTGGTGGTTATAGCCAGAGTCCCATGAGCAGTCCCGGTGTTGACGTAAAGCCCAGTCGGGGTCTCCTCTGTATTTCTCAAAATCACTGAGTATGCGCAGTATCCATCTCTCGTCGTTATCTAGTGGCAAGAGAGTGGATGGAGGGGCCATAAACATGCCCATCCTTTGATGCATGTTGCAAAACTCTTCCCCTTTATCCGGGAGGAGCTCACATCTGCTGCCTCCCGTAGAGACAGCCTTACAGCTCTCACCCTTATTCAGCTTCTTCTTTCCCATGCTGTCCTCGGAATAAAAACGGAGAAGAGGTCACGTTCTCCGCAAATATTGCAGGCACAGCAGTACTTACCTTAGGGTATTCCCAAGGGTGATCTGCTGTGCCTGCTTTGTAGCCTTCGTGACAGGCTGCAAAAATAGTGTCGGCTCCTGTTTTTAGGAGACCGATGAAAGAGTACGCCCGGCAGGATTCGAACCTGCGGCCCACGGCTTAGAAGGCCGTTGCTCTATCCAACTGAGCTACGAGCGCTTATCTAAGGTGTAATACACCTGGTCTGTCTGATTTTGGAGGTTTGTAGTCCTTCAGTATTACCCATTCTGTAAGAGCTACAATTGCTAAGATAGCGAGTATGAACAGTATTCCATTTACTGCTTCTTTAGTTATTTTGGCCATCTTCTAAGCATACCTCGTGAGTGCCGGCAATCAGTGCGATTACCGTTCCGTCTTCTCTATCTAAAGAGAAGTGCCCCATTGCTTCTGTAGAGCCTTGTGGCCCTATCCTGTTTTCCGCTAGGTAGCTTCCGTCTAGAAGCCTCCAGATAATTGTCCACGGCATTATGAATCCTCTTGACCTTCTATAAGCTTGTTCAGCTCCTCCCAGGTCATTGAGAGTATCGCATCTGCCAGCTTATTTTGAGCCTCAGTGACTCCGTAGTACCCGGAAGACGTTTTTCCTATGTTTCTTGCAACAACCTTTTTGCTGTCTTCGTCTAGGATGGCCACTCCATTAAACTCAGAACCTACTAGACCAAAAGCGTTGTACGCTTGGTAAGTAATGATCCTGAACGTCCGGTCTCCATGCACTACTGTTTTATCGAAATCTACGCCCATGAAAGGGCCTATTTGCTTTTCTTTGATCATATAAACTCCGTTGAGGGTGAGAGCTTAGCGGAGGTGCAACTACGCTAACGCAACATTTTTTGCTCTTCTTACCTGTTGCCGACCCCACAGGAAAATGCACCCCCTTAGTCATTAAACCGACTGTCGGGGGGTGCGGCGACAGATGGAGTGCTATCACTACTCAACGGGGATTGCCTAGCCCCTGGCAGAACCGACTTTAACGGCGCAGTGATAGCAAACTTGGTTGTGGTGGGTCGTCCGGGACTCGAACCCGGGGCCTGCGGATTAAAAGTCCGATGCTCTACCAACTGAGCTAACGACCCTTACTACTCTTCGGTAAGTAGAATCTGCCGTTTGTGGCATCTACTTCTGCGTTAATCTGATCGGCTAAACTACTAAACTTATTTGAGTGTAACCATTTAATAATTTCGTTGTAGCCTTCGAACGACACTCCGTGATCATCGTTTAGCAGGGTATTGAGTAGGTTCTTTAAGTCCGCCTCGTCGCTTAGCTCAAAGAGTTCATCGGCCATTTCTAGGTCCGAATTGAATGCTTCAGGGTCTGTTCTATAAGAGAGCGCTAAGGCAGATCTTGCAAACTCCTCCAGCATCTCAAAGTTCCAGCCGCTTACGATATGGGCTGCTAGGTCCCTACAGTTTGATTCTGTGTTTCTAGCTACCAGCCTGGATCTACTGTAAGCCTCTAAAGAGTCGAACAAGCTTCCGTTCTGTCCTGGATCGATAGGCTTCCCGTCATACGACTCAATGCACTTCTGAAATTCTTTTACTTTTTCGGCCCTTTCTTGGCTGCTTTGAGCAAAAGTATCTTCGTTGCAAGCGTTTAAGAATAGGCTTTTCATAGGCATAGTCATGACAGCGCCATGTTTCATGACTAGGTATGCCCATACTTGATAAGTAATGTGAGGCTCAAAATCTGTTTCTAGAGCCATCTTAGCTATCTCGTCCTGGTGATCATCCAACACTTTTGCGGTAAACACGTACCCATCGCCCATAACCTCTACCTTGGGATCTAGGTTTCCGGGCCCTGTATACGGTACTGCACATACCCGTGCGATATTGTTTACTTCGTCTAGAGGACTATCCCCCTCCATTATTCCTACTCCTCCCCACCAACCCATCACTCACCTCCATATGCTAGCCAGCTGTGGACTAGATTATGCGCGTTAGGGTCGTTGTTTGGTACTTGTTTAAAGCATTTACGTAAAGTCCAGCCGAGCCGTTTAGGTTCGTGCAGTACGGTTTGTCGGACGTCATCAAGCAGGGCATCTTTTGCGCGCTGAATAGCTTCAGGCGTGTTGGGCACTGTATATGTTGCAATAACTAATGACACGTCTACGTGTTCGGGCTTCACTGTTCACCTCCTATGTTGATAATTTCTACTCCAGATCTGTCTGCCAAAGCCTCCTCATAGGAGGCTCGCTTTTGCCTAAAGTGCTCTACTACCCCTGGCGGAACATCAGGACTTGCTGCTATAGCCGCCAC
>MDSZ01059091.1_pt1 | contig 18079 bp, 16 predicted proteins | sample 811201 | NCBI WGS metagenome assembly MDSZ01 (sample SAMN05326647, study PRJNA326480) | marine metagenome | isolation source: seawater | place: Indian Ocean: North | collected 2010
AGAGAGTCATCAATTAATATTATTTTTTTATCTTTTATTGAACTTTTATTTGCATTTAATTTAAGTTTAACTCCTAAACTTCTAATTTTTTGTGCAGGTTCAATAAAGGTTCTACCAACATAATGATTTCTAATTAAACCTAGATCAAAATTTATTTTTGTTTTTTGACTATATCCGAGAGCTGCTGCATTTCCAGAATCTGGTACTGGCACTACAAGATCAGCATCAATATTATCTTCAGAGGCTAGTTGTTCACCAAATTTTTTTCTGAATTCATAAGTAGTTTTTCCATTTAAAATACTGTCCGGTCTTGAAAAATATATATACTCAAATACACATGGTCGTGATTTTTTATTAGGGAAGGGTTTTATACTTTGCAACACATTATTCTCTATTACTACTATTTCACCATTTTCAACTTCTCTTAAAAATTTCGCACCAATAATATCTAGCGCACATGTTTCTGAGGTAAGAACATATGAATTTTTTAACTTTCCAATTACTAAAGGTCTTATTCCTAAGGGGTCTCTTACTCCTATTAATTTATTTTGTGCTAACATTACCAAAGCATATCCACCTTGAATTTGAAAAATTGCATCCGTTATTTTCTCTTCAGTTGTAGTTCTTTTTGATTTAGCAATTAATTGAACAATTACTTCAGTATCTGACGTTGAGTAAAAAATAGCTCCATCTTTAACAAGTTTTTTTCTTATAGATAATGCATTCGTCAGGTTTCCATTATGAGCAACTCCAATACCGCCAGCATGTGTATCTGCAAAAAAAGGTTGAATATTTCTAAGAGTTGTTCCACCAGTTGTACTATATCTATTATGACCGATTGCAAATTTTCCAGGTAAATTTTTTAAAACCTTTTCGTTATTAAAATTGTCACCAACCAAACCAAATTTTTTTTCAGAATAATATTTATTACCATCATATGACACTATTCCACATCCTTCTTGTCCTCTGTGTTGTAGGGCGTGAAGACCTAGAGCCGTTAATGCAGACGCATCTTCAAAATTACAAATTCCAAATACTCCGCATTCTTCTTTTAATTTAGGATTATAATTCTTGAACTTTTTCTTTTGCATCTTCGTATTCTTTTTTGTTAGGAAATTCTTTTATAAGATAGTTACTTCCTTTTTCAACTAATTGAAAGCTAAACGATTTATCTAAGTCAATTGGCCACCTGTCAGAATTATATATTATATCTATAGTTGCAAAAATACATACAGATATTACATAGCTTCTTATAAATCCAAAAAAAAATCCAAATACTTTATCCAAACCACCTATACCAGTATATGTTACAGCTTTACTGATTCCCTTATTAATTAATAAAATTATAAAAATAACAATAATAAACAAACATATGCCTAAAGTTATGTCCAAAACATATTCATTATCAATTATATCGCTTACATATGGTTTTGTTTTAGGAAATAAGAATAATGTAATTACATAAGCTAGCAACCATTTTGAAGCAGATAATAAACTCAAAACAAATCCTTTTTTATAACACTTCACTAAAGATAAAATAGTTATAACTATATAAATTATATCAAAGGAGGAAATTTGTTTGATAAAATCAAAAATTTCTTCCATTTTTATTTAATTTTAAGAGGTTTAAATTTAATTAGTAATGCTGGCAAAAGTGTCAAAACAGACAACATTGCTAGCAACATCGCTATACCTGTAAAGACACCAAAATAAATTGTAGGAATAAAATTTGAGAAAACTAAAATTGAAAATCCGAAAATAATTATTATTGAAGTATTCAAAATTGCAACTCCAACAGTAGAGTGACAATGACTTACTGTTTTTTCGTAATTTCCAATTTTTTTAAATTCTTCTTTAAACCTATAAATATAATGAATACTATTATCTACAGCTATACCAATTGTTATCGCTGCAATTGTAATAGTCATCATATCTAAGGGAATGTTAAGAATTCCAATAATTCCCAAAATAAAAAAAGCAGCAATGAAGTTTGGAATCACACCAATCAGAGAAAGTTTAATATTTTTAAACAATACAATAAACATTATAAATATACCTATTATTACAAATCCAAGAGTTAATATTTGGGATTTAAATAGACTTTGCAATAAATTATTAAACAAAATTAAAACTCCAGTTAATTTAAATTCATCTTTTTCAAATCCAAGTTTATTTTCTAAATCGTAATTAATTTGATTTATCAAATCATTCCTTTTCAATTCTGGCAAAGAATCTTTTACTCTTAAATTTATTCTAGCCTCGGAGTTTTCTATTGAAATATAAGGATCAACAATCTCTCTTTTAATTGTTTCTGGAATTTTAGAGTATAAAACACCCATTTCTAAAGTTCCTAAAGCTCTTCCGTCGTTTAGTGCGGTTGCGACCTCTATAATAGATGAAAAAGACAATACTTTTCCTACACCAGGTAATGTCTCTAAATATTTGTGTATTTTATCAATTTTACTTATTTTATCTTTTGTAAACCAATATTTTTCATCATTATCTTCACCTAAATCATCCCAATCATCATCTTCATTTTCTGATTGATCAACATTACTTTTTGGAAATTTAATAATTATATCTAAAGGTGTTGTTCCTCCTAACTTATCGTCTATTAGTTTCATACCTTTATAAATTTCAGTATTTTTTTTAAAATAATTTATAAAACTATTTTCTACTTCAAGCTTACTTATTCCAAAAAAACTTAAAATAACTATAATTAAAGTTATTAGGAAAATTTTAGCTTTATTATTTGATGAAAAATTTGATAAAAGTGAGGTAATTTTTGATTTTTTATTTTCTTGGATCGATACTTTTTTGTCCTCTAAAAAATTTAATAAAGTTGGAAGTAGCGTAAATGTTACAATAAATGATGAAAAAAGACCCAATGTCATCATCCAACCAAAATCAATAACAGGTTTAATTTCACTAAAAATTAAAGACAGAAAAGCACAAACTGTAGTTAATACTGTATAGATTATAGGCCAAACCATTTTTTGTGTAGTTATTAGTATTAATTCACTCTTTTTTAAATTTGGATTACCTTTCTTCAATTGTAAAAATCTAGTACTCACATGAATATTCATTGCCATAGTTAAAATCAACATAAGTGCAATAAAGTTTGATGATATAACTGTAACTTTCCATCCTAAAATACCCAGTAATCCAGTCATGATTATAACTGAAAGTAGACAACTTGAAATTGGAACTATAATCCAAATTAATTTTCTAAATACAAGCCATAGAGTTACAATTACAAATATAAGTACACCTAAACCAAAAACAATAATATCGTTTTTTATAAATGTCATCATATCATCTGCAATCATTGGTATTCCACCTAAGTGAATTTTCGCATCATCTTTATAACCATTAATTACCTCCCTTATTTCTAAAATATTTTGATGATTTTTATTTTTTATTTCGTCTCTGAAAATTTCCCTTTCTTTTTGACTTTTAAAGGTAGATTCTATTATTTTGTCTTTAAGATATACAATTATACCAGTTGTCAAACCATCCTCACTTATGACAAAATTTCTAAATACTGGACTATTTAAAATTTCCTTAAATCCTTCTTCTCTATCAATGCCTTCACTTTTTAGCGTACTAAAGTTTTGAAGCTTTTCTGTAAGAGTTTCATCTTTGATATTTAATAAAGGAAGGTCTAATATTGTAACTACACTATGAACCCAGTCTAGACTTTGAAGTTTATATTTTAAACTTAAAAGGTTATTTATAGAACTATCTGATGTAATTTCTTCTTCAGGTGTAAAGGTTAATACTAGAAATTCTTTCGAACCATATCTTTCATTTACCTCGTTTAAATATTGTAAATCTGGATCACCTTCTATTAGAAGAGTCTCTGAAGATGCATCTAACCTAAATTCTTTAGAATAGTAGCTAAATAATAAAAAACAAATAATTAATAAGAAAAAAATTATCCTAGGCTTTTCAATAATATTTCTTTTATAAATTTGGGCTAACATTAATAATTAGCTTATATATTTTTAATTAGGAATTTTGAAGATCTTTAAATTTAGTAAACATTGCTTCAAATTCTAGCATAATAGTGCCTGTAGGACCGTGTCTTTGTTTTTGAATAATTAGTTCAGCTAAATGTGAAACTTCATTCATTTTCGCTTGCCATTCTGCATGCTCAACAGTTGCAGGTCTAGGCTCTTTATTTGTTAAATAATAAGCTTCTCTATACACAAACATCACGACATCTGCATCTTGTTCAATTGATCCTGACTCTCTTAAATCAGAAAGTTGTGGTTTTTTGTCATCTCTTTGTTCTACAGCCCTGGATAGTTGTGACAAAGCTAATACAGGTACACTTAACTCCTTAGCAAGAGCTTTTAATCCTTGAGTTATTTCAGATATTTCTTGAACTCTCCCGTCTCTTGCAAAGTTTGCTTTCATTAACTGGATATAGTCAATAACAACTAAGTCTAATCCAAAAAGTCTTTTAATTCTTCTTGCTCTATTACTAAGCGCAGCTATAGATATAGCTGGTGTTTCATCAATATACAGTGGTAATTCAGAAATATTTTTCGATGTTTCAATAAATTTATCAAATTGTTCCTCTGATATTTTTCCTCTTCTTATATCATTTGATTTAATTCTAGCTTGCTCAGCAATTATTCTAGTTGACAGTTGTTCTGAAGACATCTCTAAAGAAAAAAATGCAACACAAGATTTCTTTTCAGTTTCTTGAATTTTTTTGGCTGCGTTAAACGCAATATTGGTAGCCAATGCAGTTTTTCCCATCGAAGGCCTTCCTGCAATAATTATTAGATCTGATTTATGAAGTCCACCAAGTCTTCCATCTAAATCTGTGAGACCGGTTGGAACCCCAACTATTCCCTCCTCATTTTTGTATGCACTTGATGCCATTTCAATAGTTTGTTTCATTGCTTCATCAAATTTAATTAATGAAGAGTTAAAATTTCCTCTCTCTGCTAAATCAAATAAAGTTTTTTCTGTATCTTGTATTATTGTTTTTCCATCCTTATCTAAATCATTAGCTTTAGCAGAATGAGCTAAATTTTCAGAAATTTTTATTAATTCTCTTTTTACGAATAAATCATAAATCAGTTTTGTGTATTCCAATGTTTGCCTAGAAGAAGATGAGAATTTTGTTATTTTAATTAAATATTCTGGAATATTTAAATCATCTTTTTCATTTTCGAAAAAATTTTTTAATGTAATCGGATTTGCCAACATACCACTAAAGATAAGTTTTTCTATTGCAGCGTAAATTTTCTGATGCATTGGATCGTAAAAATTTTTACTATTTACAAGTGGTGAAATATCATCGAATATTTCATTTGATACTAATATTGATCCCAATACAGCTTGTTCAGCTTCAATATTGTTTGGCAGTTCTTCAAAACTTGATTTGATTAAGTTGAGCTTTTCCATAAAAAATAGAATATTATGTTTAATTAACTTAACAACTTAATTCTATATGGGGAAAAAAATGTATAACTATTTTACAGTCTCTTCAGGCAGAACTTTGATTTTAATTATAGACTCTATTTCAGAGTGTAAATTTAATAAAACCTTAAATTCTCCAATTGATTTAATTTCTGTGACAGGTTGAATCAACGAAGAACTTAAATCTATATTTTCTTTTTCTTTTAAAATTTTAGAAATTTCTGTAGGTTTAACTGAGCCATATAATTCTTTATTTTCAGTTACAAGTTTTTTTATTTCAAAAGTTTTATTCTTTAATTTTTCAGCAATTTCTTTTGCTGCTTTTTTCTTTTCAAGATCTTTTTTACTTAAATCAGACTTAATTTTCTCAACTTCTTTAATATTTTTTTCAGAAGCAAATAATGCTTTTTTTTGGGGGATAAGAAAATTTCTTGCATATCCTCTCTTTACATCAATTATCTCGCCTATATTTCCAAGTTTTCTTAAATTTTCTAGCAATACAATTTTCATAGTTAGTTTTAAATCAGAGCCAAATTTCTAGCTCTTTTTATTGATAAGGATAACTCCCTTTGTTTTTTTAGAGAAACAGATGTAATCCTTGAAGGTAATATTTTACCATTTTCTGATGTATATTTTTTTAATAATTTTATATTTTTATAATCTATTTTTGGAGCCCCTTTACCAGATAATGGACATTTCTTTTTAAATTTAAATTTCTGATTTTGAAATATACTAAGTTTAGCGAAGTTATTTTGATTTGAGCTATTTTTTTTAAATTTTCGATTTTTCATCTTAGTTTCTACTTACTTCTTTATCTAATTTTTCCTCACTTTTTTTTTCAAAATAATTTGTATCTAGATCTATTTTTTTTACTCTAATAGTTAAATATCTAAGTAGGTTTTTATCAATCTTCTCACTTTTTTCTAACTCTGAAATAGTTTTACCACTACCTTCGATTTTAAAATGAATATAGTTCCCCTTTTTATTTTTCTTAATTAAATATGACAAGTTCATCAGACCCCATTTTTCAGTCTTTAACAAGTTTCCCTCGTTATTTTCTATTATCTTTTTATATTTATCCTCAACTTGTTTTAATTGTGAGGGACTAATATCTTGTCTAGCAATAATTGTATGTTCGTAAAAATTCATTCTTTAAAAAAAAGGAGGATATACTATTATAAATTTTTAATTACAACATAAAAAATTATAAAATTTATAATGATTTCATTAGTTTTCCCAGGTCAAGGATCTCAGAAAGTAGGTATGGGATCTGATTTTTACAATAAATTTGAATACACTAAAGTATTATTCAAAAAAGCTGACGATATATTGGGATATAAAATTTCAGATTTAATTTTAAATGGACCTAGTGATAAATTAAACCAAACTACTTACACACAACCAGCAATATATTTAATTGGATGTATTATTTGTGAAGTTTTAAAGAAAGAAACATCTTTTTTTGAAAATAAATTTAGTTTTTTTGCTGGACATTCTCTTGGAGAATATACAGCATTAACAGCAGCTAACTCAATTTCATTGGAACAAGGTTTAACATTATTAAAAAATCGAGGTGAAGCCATGCAGTCCGCAGTTCCTTTAGGCGAGGGAAGTATGTTAGCTGTATTGGGTGTTGAAGCTCAAGAAATTATAAAAATAATGGATGAAAACTCTGAGAATATTAAATGTTTTGTTGCAAATGATAACTCAAAAGGTCAAATAATTTTAAGTGGAAGAAACTTAGAACTAGATAAATTTTCTTTGATGCTTAAAGAAAAGAAAATAAAAAATATAAAACTTCCTGTTAGTGCACCTTTTCACTGTGAGCTTATGAGATCAGCAACAATAAAAATGGAAAAAATTATTAATACGCAAAAAATAGAAAATCCAAGATATAAAGTAATTTCAAATGTTACAGCTTCAGAATACAATGACACTTCTGAAATTAAAAAATTATTAATTAAGCAAATTGAGAGCCCCGTTAGATGGAGAGAAAGCATTGAGTATATGATTTCAAATGGATCAAATATGTTTATAGAGATAGGGCCTGGCAAAGTATTATCTGGTTTAATTAAAAGAATAAATAGAGATGTAAAAGTATTGAATATTGATGCAGTTGAGGATATTCAAGATATAGAAATATGATTCATTTAGAAAATAAAAATATAATATTAACAGGTGCAACTGGAGGAATCGGAAACTCAATTGTTGAAACACTTATTTCATTAAAAGCAAAAGTTTTAGTCTCAGGTACTAATGATAAAAAATTAGAAGATTTAAAAAAGAAATACAAAAATTTAATTGCTTTAAAACAAGATATTTCTATTCATGATGAATTAGAAAACTTTATAGAAAAATGTGAATCAGAATTGGGAGGTAAAATAGATATATTAATTAATAACGCAGGAATCACAAAAGACAATTTAGCAATACGAATGAATAAAGAAGAATGGGATAAAGTCATAAGCGTAAATTTAACCTCAACTTTTCTTTTGTCTAAATATGCAATTAAAAAAATGCTCAAAAAAAAATATGGAAAAATAATAAATATTACATCTGTAGTTGGGCACACAGGAAACCTAGGTCAAGTAAATTACTCAGCTTCTAAGGGTGGTGTCACGTCAATGTCAAAAAGTTTATCCCTGGAATACTCTAAAAAAAATATAACTGTTAATTGTATAGCTCCAGGTTTTATAGAAACAGCTATGACTGATAAGATAAACAATGAATATAAGAATCAGCTAAAATCAAAAATTCCATTAGATAGATTTGGTTCACCTCAAGATATAGCCAATTGTACAGCATTTTTATGTTCTGATTTATCTAATTATATAAATGGAGAAACAATTCATGTTAATGGAGGGATGTATTTTAGTTGACAAATATAAGTAAATAACTATTAACGTTAAAAAAGGAAAATTACCATGGCAGATGATGTTTCAAGTAAAGTAAAAAAAATTGTAGCTGATCACCTAGGCATAGATGAGGCTAAGGTAACAGAGGAGTCAAGTTTTATTGATGATTTAGGAGCAGACAGCCTAGATACAGTTGAGCTAGTAATGGCTTTTGAGGAAGAGTTTGGTTCTGAAATTTCTGATAGCGAAGCAGAAAAGATCTTGACAGTCGGAGATGCAATTAAATTTATAGAGAGTAAAGCTAATTAGAGTTTGATGTCCTTGTCTAAAGACGGAATAATGATAATATTATCATCACCGTCGGGAGCAGGGAAAACAACGCTAGTTAAAAAAATTTCAAAAGAAAAAAATTTTAAAATTTCTGTATCACATACCACAAGACAACCAAGACCAAATGAAATTAATGGTGTAGATTACTTTTTCATTACCGAAAATGAATTTCAAAAATTAATAAATGAAGGTGAATTTTTAGAATATGCAAATGTTTTTAAAAATTTATATGGATCAACAAAAAAAGAGGTTTTTAAAAATCTCAAAAATGGTCACAATGTTTTATTTGATATTGATTGGCAAGGAGCAGAACAAATTAAAAATCAATCTTTAAGTTATAATGTAATATCTTTCTTTATCTTGCCCCCATCTAAAGAAATTTTACATCAAAGGTTAATATCTCGTGGAGAAAATAATGATGATATTCTTCAAATGAGAATGAAACAATTTGATAAAGATGTTTTACATTGGGTTGATTATGATTTTGTTGTAGTAAATGAGGATTTAGATAAATGTTATAATGAAATTATTGGATATTTAGATAATTCTAAAGACTACAAAAAATCAGAAATAGAAAAATATATTCAAAAACTAATTTAGATTAAGTTCGTTTTCATACTCTTTTGAAATTTTAAAAAAAGTGGACGAGTCCAGATTTTGAGGTCTTGTTTTTGGATCTAAATTAAACTTTTCAATAATTTTATTAGAATTTTTAAAAAGGATATTTAAGGGTTTTCTAATCATTTTTCTTTTATTTTGAAAAAAGATATTAGTCACTTTTTCTAAATTTTTTGAATTATTAAATTTAAAAAAATCATTTTTAGGTTCAAAATATAGTAATGAGCTCTTTACTTTTGGTTTAGGAAAAAAATTTTCAGGTTCAATATCAATTATTTTTTTTGCAGTTAATTTCCACTCTGTTAAAATTGTTAATCTTCCATATTTATTAGTATTAACTTTAGCAATTAATCTATCAGCAACTTCTTTTTGAAACATTAAAACTAACTTTTTAAAATTTTTATTTAACTCATTTAACCTAATCAAATTGATTAGAATTTTTGCAGATATATTGTAAGGTAGATTTCCAAAAACTACGCATTGAAGATTTGAAAATTGTTTCCAATCAATATCTAAAACATCTTCATTGATTAAATTTAGATCTGATTTGTATTTATCATTTAATTTGATACATAAATCTTTATCTTTTTCAATTGCATAAATTTTTTTTGGTTTTTTTTTAATAATTTCCTCAGTTAAATTACCAGTGCCTGGGCCTATTTCTACTACAACAGTTTTATTTGTAATTTCTCCTAAATTTACAATTTGTTTAATTATATTTTTATTTAATAAAAAATTTTGACCGAGTGATTTTTTTGGAACGCTATTCATTTTATTGAATTAATAAAATTAAATATATTTTCTAGAGAATTAGTATTTGACTTATTTTTTCCTAACATTTTTTCGTTAGGTCCATGATCAACAGATAATCTTAAAAAAGGGAGTCCCAGAGTAATATTAGATGCATCGAATCCATAGATAGTTTTAAAAGGTGTCAAAACTTGATCGTGATACATTCCAATTACAGAATTATACTTTGATATATTTTCTTTAATGAAAAAAGTATCAGCTGAGAAAGGACCATTAACATTTATATTTTTATTTATTAATTTTTTAATTGCTGGTCTTATAATTTTATCTTCCTCATTATGTTTTAGGCTTGTTTCACAATGTGGGTTTAAACCAAGTACAGCAATATTAGGTTTATATTTAAGATAATTTTTATAAAATTTATCAATAAGCAAAACACTATTAATAATTTTCTTTTCAGTAATAATTTTATTAACATTTTTTAATGGCACATGTGTTGTTATCGGAGTTACAGAAAATTTTTTATTAAATATAACCATTGTTGGTTCTTTCGATAATTTTTTTTTTGATTTATTAAAAATATATTCAGTTATCCCAGGAAATTTAAAATTTAAAAAATCTTTTTTTGATATAGGGCCATTAATAATTATATTACTTTCATCAACATTAAGAATTCCAAGAGCTTTAGCAAAACATTTCGAAATATACGATCTAGATTTCATTGATATATTTTCAAACGGCTTATTAAATTCATATTTAATATTAATTAAATAAATTTTTTTTTTTAATTTTTGAATATTTGTTTCATTTTTATTTATTTCGATAAAATTAATTTTTCTTTTTAAATATTTTAATTGTGAATTTATTAAATTTTTAGATCCAATTAAAATTATAGGGAAATTTATTTTCTTTTTTAATGAAATTTTATTCAATACTTTAGATAAAATTTCAATGAAAGTACTATTAGGCTCACCAAGAACTATTAAAACAGGTTTTTTAATTTTCACTTACAAAAATCCTTTTTTTTATTTTATTAAAATAAATATATCCAAGTTTATTTAATTCTTTTTCCGTTTCTAAATTTATTAATTTTTTCAATTCAATTTCAATATCAATCTTTTCCTCTATTTTTCTTTTCTCATTTATTTTTATAATTAAATAACCGTTTTGAGTTTTAATTGGAGATGTTATTTGTTCTTCTTTTTTAATTTCTGAGTATATATTTTTAGATATTTGGCTAGATTTGATCCAACCTAATTTACCCCCATAATCTTTACTATCCGAAATACTATAAATACTTGCTGCAGCTTCAAAACCAGATTTTTTAATTTCTTCGTAAATCTCATTTTTTGTATCTTCCAATGACAAATTTGGTTTAATCTTAAATAAAATTTCACTCAAATTTAGCTCCTCAATTTCATTTTTCTGATTCTGAATTTGTTGCTTAAGTTCTTTAACATTTATCTGAACTTGTGATTTATATTTGTTATAAATAAATTCTCTCCAAAGATTATCAATAATGAAATTTTTTTCAAAGTATTTGAATTTAAGATTATTTTTAGCTAGTTCTTGTAAAAAAATTTCCTCACTTGAGTAATTTGCATTTAAAATAAAATTTTTTAAAAAACTTTTATTTAACTCTTTTTCTTCTAAATCAAAAAATTTTTTAAGTTCAATTTCTTTAATTTTTCTATTTTTTAAAGAATTTTCAGATATATTTTCTATTTGTGATAAAGAGAGGTTCTTCAAATTTGGGTTTAAAAATAATAAAAATTTTTTTTCATTTTCTAAATCAACATTAGTAATTATTTCATTATTTAATTTATATATAATTTCAGATTTAATTTTTGCATTGGCTGAATTTTTAAATAATAATAAAATTAGCACTAATACAAAAATTCTTTTAAACTTTAAATTATTCATTAAGATTAGGTGAATTTATAGATCCGAATGGTTTAAAAGAAATTTTAAAGAAAATATTTTTACCAGAATTAACATCCTGATCAGTATAGAATTGTTTGTTATAAACTAAAGATGCTTCCAAACAATCGTTTTGATAACTATAAATTAAGTTATAATAATTTGTTAAATCCTTATCTAGATTTTTGTTTGTTTCAAAACCTAATGAATTTTTTTTATCTATATTTAGTTTTGTAAAATTAGTTAAATAGCTCTCATCACCTACAAAATTACTTTTCTCCATATACTCAAAAGTAGTTTGTAATTTATCCCCAACATAATTTGCTGATAACAAACTATAATTGCTACCACTTAAATTTTGTTCTAAAGAGAAATTATAATTAATAGCAAGATTTTCGGTAATATTTATTCCAGAATAACCTATAATATCTGAGGTTTTTTCTCCAAGTGATGAACTTCGAGGCAGGTCATCATCTATTTTATTTCTTATATTTATGGCAGCACCAAATTTTAGTTTATCAATGTTTGATTTTGTTTGATATTTATGTTCAAATCCTAAAGTAGCTGAAGCACCCGTTTCTATTGTATTGCTTTTAATCCTGTCAATTTGTAATAAATCTTCAAATGTTACAAGTGTTTTTTCATTCTTTAGGTTTGAGCCTTTATTTGGACTATATCTTAGTGATGCAATTGGTGTTAGGAATTTTTTTCCATTTAAGTTTTCTTTTATCAATGGATATTTTAGATTTACTAAAAAAGACCCTATTAATTTATGGTCAGTATCTTCTTTATATACAGATGAGTAGTCACCATAGGTATTTACATTTCTAAGTAAAATATTGATTTCATTTTCTAAATTATTAAACTGACCATAATTATCAGAGGATAGAACTAAGTCGTTAATGATATCAGCTTCATCTACATTAGTATCAAACTTTCTATAATTACCAGATGATTTTAAACTTACATTATTAAAGGTACCACCTTCAAAAGATTTTTCTTTAATAAAATCGTAGCTCGGAAATAAATATTCATATCTATCACTATCTATTTTAGTTAAATCTTCAAAAACATTAATATTAGTAGAAAATTTATATTCATCTGTGAATTTTTCATAAGAAATTTGTGAATTTAAAGAACTATAACTATCAATAATTGGCGACTTAACTTGGTATTTTTTAAGATAATTGTCATTTGAAACTGTTTGTATTTTCATTTCATAAAAAGAATCTTCAAAGTCACCTATTAAAGTTGAGAAAAAATGTGAATTAGATCTATCTTTTTTATTATAACTAAAATCAGTTACTAAATTAGAATTTTTAAATGCTTGTCTATATTCAGCTTGTGCAAATAAATTATTATTTGCAAAAACTCTTGGAGAAATCGTTAAATCTTTATCATGATCAATAACCTTATAATATGGTATCTGAGTAGAAAATCCTAAATTTTGATTATTGTTAAATTGTGGAAAAAGAAATCCCGATTGTCTCTTAACAGTTGGATCTGGATGAAAAAAATATGGAAAATATGCTACCGGTGTATCATAAATTTCTAACCATGCGTTTTTATATTCAATTCGCTTTTTTTCATTTTTGTGAATAATTTCATCTGCAGATATAGACCAAGCAGGACATTTTCCATCAATTTTCTTACATGTTGTGAATATGCTTTTTTTCATAGTAGTTTTTGACTTATTAGATATTAAGTATCTACCAATTAATCTTGGATCATTTTCGGAATTTCCAAAAGAATTTTTATTAAATGTAAATATAAAATCAGATCCAACTAATTCATTTAAATCAAAATTAACAATACCATTTTTAAATTGAAGAATATTTTCTTCTTTGTCAATCATTTCTAAATTTTGCGATTTAAATATTTTTTTATTGATGTCAAACTCTAAACTTGAAAGATTAAACTCGTTTTCTAAATCATCTTCTATTTTAGTTCGATTTTCTGTGAAAAAAACTCTTTTATTCTTGTTAAATAAAACATCTTTAGTGAGGATTGTAAATGTATTGTTATAATTTATTTGTGTTATTCCAAAACTTATTATTTCACCAATCGTAGTTTTGTAAATTATTTTTTGAGAGTTAATTTCGTAGTTATTATAAAAATCTTTGAGTACGATATTATTGTATATTTCTAATATCTGATTTTTTCTATTAAAAATAAGTTTATCACTTTTTGCTTCATAATTTTTATTTCTGTCTATTAAATTTACATTCCCACTTATTTCTATAACTTGGCTTAACCTATTATATTTAGCTCTATCTCCTGTAATCTGTATATCCGAACCATCATTCATGGCAACAGAACCAGTTGCAATAATTAAATTACCTTTTTCTTGTATATCAACTATTTCAGCATCAATGGAAACTTCATCTGCTGCAAAACCACTTTTTTGAAAAATTAAAAAAAATAGGTAAATAAATATTAAAATTTTAAAAAGCAAACTATTTTTCATTTACGTTTACAATCCCCATTAAACAAATCAAAAATAAAATTAAATTCGGCATCCATACAGCTATACTGGTAGGAACTTTATTATTAGCACCCAAAAGTCCAAAAAAATAATAAATATAGTAGATTATTACAGATAATAATATACCCACTATAAGTATTAAAGTTTTTGATTTTTTAAAATTTATATTAAACATTAATAAAGACGAAATTATTGAAAAAATCACTAAACTTACAGGAATAGAAAAAATTTTGTTTATATGCATATTTATATCTAAAACGGCCATTCCAACAGACTCAAAATCTTTTTTTTGTTCGAACAATTCAATAATATTTAAGGACTCTAAATTTGAAAATAAAGAATTTATTTTATAATAGTCAAAAGTAGTCCTAAATTTTAGGTTATTAAATTTCTCTCTTTTTCCATCTGCATCTACTATAGTAGCACCATAAATATCCCAAATTTTCGAAGTAATCTCAGCCTTTTTTGCAATAATACTATTCTCATTTTTAAATTCATCATCATATACAGTTATAACAATATTTTTTAGAACATTTTTTTCTATTTTTTCTGAGTGAATAATTAAAGTTTTTTCACCAACCTTATCTTTAATCCATAAACCATTTTCATTTATAACAGCAAGATATTTATTATCTTGCGTATATTTATTTTTAAATTCTAGATATGAATATTTCATACTTGAGGAAATCATATGAAAAATAGTTATTATGAAAATACCAATTAAAAAAACTATAAAAGATATAAATGATATTATTTTAATATTATTTACACCGTTATTTTTAAATATTAATATTTCAGAATTATTTTGGAATTTAATAAAAAAAAATTGAGTAGTAATTAAAACAATAAAAGGAAAAATTTCAAATAAAACTGAGGGTAAATTTAAAATAGTTAACATTATAGCATATGAAACTCCAATATCCTCTGTATTACTAAAAAATTTAATTTCTTCCAATATATTTAATACAAAAATTAAAGATGCAAAAATTAAAGTAATATAGAAAAACCTTGAAATAAAAGTATTGAATATATGTTTTAAATAAATTTTATAATACATAAATTAATAATTTTTTTTAGTTAAATTAAAAATACTTATATAAAGTAAAATAAATATAGTTATAGGCACCAAAACTAATATTAAATTATTTATAACTGAAATATCAATTAATTCAGAATTTATTTCTGAAAAAAATAAACATATCATGCCAATTAAAAAAATTAATACTCTATTAATAAGATACTTTGGATTTTTTTCATTATTAAATATTAATATTGATGCAAGCAAGCCTATTACAATGATATAAACTTGTTTTATTGATCTCTCAAATAATTCTTTTGCGCTTTTAATGGATGAATCTTTTGAGCAGTGAAAAATTGAAGTACTATAATTTTTTTTACTACCAAAAAAAAAGTTATTAATACAAGAGATTAAAATATTCGAATCTAATTCTTGTAATTTTGGAAATGTTGTTGATTTAGTTTTAAAATTCGAGAGATTAAATCTTGTACTGTTAAATTTAATTACTTTTGAGTCATCAAAATCATTATTAGAAAAATCTAAAATTTGACCAAAACTTAAATTTAAATATTTTTCTGGCCCATTTTCTATAATCTTCCCTGATTTAGCTGATATAATTTGAGTATTAACTTTATTTACAGCATCTTTTAAAAAAATGTTTTCCATATTGCCTTGTTCATCTATCTTTTCTACAAAAATTGTAAAATCTTTTACCGTATCAATAAATTTTTTTTCTGTAATTAAAGATGTAAATAAATCAATATTTGAAGTTCTTATAAAATCTCTAGAGTAATCTTGTAGTTTTGGAATTATGAAATATGTAATACATATTTGTAATATTGTAAAAATTATTGATATTTTAATTATAAAATGTACCAGTTTAAGTTTACTTATCCCATTTGTCCAAAAAATTAAAATTTCGTTATTAAGTTGATATTTTTGAATTATATAAAATAAACTTATAAAGTAAGAAAAAATGATAACTTTAGAAAAAATTTTTGGAAAGTTTAACGATATAAAGGCAAAATATATTTTAAAACCGTGTCCATCATTTGATACTAAATCCAGATAATTCACTGATTGAATAATCCAAGTTATTAAAGATAAACTAAAGGAAACTAGCAAAAAAAAGGACAATAGATCGAAAAAAAACTTTCTAAAAATTATCTTTTCCATTGAAATTTTCTTTTTTGAAACATATAAGCTACAACCTATACTATATTTAATATAAATGACTTTAAAAATAAATTATTTAGATAACAAAAAAGATACTAGCAAGAACAAGGCTTTTTTTGTTGGTAGAACCAGCAAAATCCCAGAATTTAGCAGCGAAATAGATGATAAAGCTATTAATAATATTCTTAAATTTAAAAAAGGAAGCAACTTCGAAGAAGATAAAATATTTTCTATAAACCATGATCTGGATAAAAAAATAGTTTTAATTTTTGATGTAAAAGCAGATAATGAACTAGAATATGAGAAATTAGGTGCGAAATTTTACAATTTTTTAGAAAAAAATGATATTCATGATCTTAAATTAATTAGTCCAAAAAAAATAAATCCAATTCACTTTTCATCTTTTATACATGGGGCAGAACTTAAATCATACGAATTCAATTTATATAAAACAAAAAAAAAATCTAAAAATATAAATTTGAATATCGATAAAATTAATAATTCATCACACTCAAAAAAATTAAACGCTATTTTAAAAGGGGTGAATTTCACTAGAGACTTAGTTTCTGAGCCAGGAAATATTTTACATCCGGATGAGTATGCTAGACGTTTATCTCAATTAAGTAAAATTGGACTTAAAGTAAAAATATATGATGAAAAAAAATTAAAACAGATGGGATGTAATGCTTTACTTGGAGTTGGTCAAGGAAGTATTAGAGGCTCGTATTTAGTAACAATGGAATGGAACGGTGATAAAAAAAGTTCAAATCCTCTTGCTTTTGTAGGCAAGGGTGTATGTTTTGATACAGGTGGAATTTCATTAAAGCCAGCAAAATTTATGGAGGACATGACATATGACATGGCAGGTTCTGCAGTAGTTGCAGGTTTAATGAAAAATTTTGCATTAAGAAAAGCTAAAATTAATGCGGTTGGAGTTGTAGGTCTAGTAGAAAATATGCCAGGTGGAAATGCACAAAGACCAGGAGATATTGTAAAATCTTATAGTGGAAAAACAATAGAAGTACTTAATACAGATGCTGAAGGTAGATTAGTATTGGCTGATGCATTAACCTTTACAGAAGAAAAATTTAAACCTAAATTTATTATTGATCTTGCAACATTAACAGGAGCAATAATTGTTGCCTTAGGATCAGATCATGCGGGGTTATTTAGTAATAATGATCGATTATCCAATCAATTACATGAGACAGGTTTAAAGGTTGATGAAAAAGTTTGGAGACTGCCTTTAAATAAAAATTATGATAAATTAATGGACTCAAAAAATGCAGACATGCAAAATATTAATTATGTTGGAGGAGCTAGCTCAATAACTGCTGCTCAATTTTTACAAAGATTTATTCTTAATAAAACTCCTTGGGCTCATTTAGATATTGCTGGAATGGCCTTTTCCAAATATGGTGGCGCACTTAATTCAAGTGGTGCAACAGGATATGGTGTTAGACTATTAAATAAATTAGTGGAGGAATA
>MDSZ01096271.1_pt1 | contig 18079 bp, 26 predicted proteins | sample 811201 | NCBI WGS metagenome assembly MDSZ01 (sample SAMN05326647, study PRJNA326480) | marine metagenome | isolation source: seawater | place: Indian Ocean: North | collected 2010
AAGAATAACAATAATTTTGAAAAGACGGATTGTATATTTCATCTTTTTTAGATTGTAAAACCTGAAAATGTTGACACTGTGCCTTTTTATATTTATAATATGTGTGTAAAAATATGGTATCGATGCATTTAATATTCTTTATTTTGAATTTAAGTTTCAGAGCAGCGTTAATACAAATAGTACCTCCCTGAGATATACCAATAAGTGAGATCATTTCTGGAGATATTATTTTACTTTCTTCATTTATTATATCTATAATTTTATTAGTGTTTTCATTAAATTCTAAAAAGTTTATTATATCATGTTTAATCAAATTATCATATCTAGTAAAATAGTTATACCAAGATATACATTCTTCTATTTTCCCATCTGGCCATACTATTTTCATTTTCTTAGCAATTGGAATTATAAATTTTGTACCTATCTTTTTAGACTTAATTTTATTAACGATGTACAATATATCATCTATATCTTGATTCATCCCATGTAATATTATAATAGTTTGACAATGAGAATATTTAGGAAATATAGTTCTAATGTCCATTATCCTAAATATTACTTATATAATAATAAATTATATTTTCATTTGAAACACTTACATTTAAAATTTCTAGCTCAAAAGGTGTTGTTATATTGTATATCAATTTTTTTTTCATAAGAGTGTTGTAGTTATCTGTGTTTATAAATATATTATTATCATCTAAAATCATTATTTTACCAGGGCCGTGATTTATTTTTTTATCACCAATTACAGAATATTTATTGAATTTATTTTTATCAAACTGTGTAGATATATTCACTGATTTTTTGTCTTTTTCTTCTGATTTGAAGTCTGGAATTATAGATTTTGTAAACATGTAAAGTTCTAATAATATTATAATAATTATTATTGATAAAATTATGTACATTGATATACATTTTACACATTTTATTTTTATATTAAAAATTACACAAAATTAATTAACTTAAAGACATTCTGTATATAATAGTATCAAAGAAAACGTAATGGCCCACTCGATTGTACTACCGAATGAATTTGAGACTGACGCGATTAATTTTTTGCCACCCAAGCCGAATAAACTAGGTGGGCAGAGTGTTCTTGTAAATTATAATCCAGCCGGAACTGAACAACGAAATGGTGCATTTATTTTGCAAACATGTCGAGTACGAATTCCTTTTGGCATCGATTCGTCTAAGCCCGATAATGGTGGACCCACGAGGTATCACGTTTCACTTTCTATGGCAAACGATGAAACTCAAAACGAACAACTTAAGCAATTTACAACTAATTTGCGATCAATTGACGAGAAGGCAAAGATGCATCCACAAGAACATGCTACCTGGTTTGGAAAGAAGCTAAGTGTAGAACTTGTAGATGAGTTTTATAAGTCTGCAGAAAAGTTTCCAAAGGATCCTAAGTGGCCTTCTACTCTCAAGGTTAAGCTTCCGTTTGATAAGAATGGGGTTCCTCAGTTTGTTCTTTACGATGAGAACAAGAAGCCCATTGAAATCGTAGACTCAGATGGAAACGTGAATACATCTGCGATTCCCAAGGGTTGTGAAGCTGTATGCCTTGTTCAGTCTACTGGTGTATGGTTTGTAGGTAAGACCCAGTTTGGCGTGGGTTACAAGCTACTCCAAGCAAAGATTTATAAGAGTAATAAGCTTTCTGGGTATGCAATTGTAGATTCCGAAGACGAGGCTGGCGAAGAAGACGAAGATGTAGAGTAAATGATTAATAAATTCATAAATATTCAAAAAAAAATTGAGTTCTAATAAACTATTGTATGAAATTATAAGTGAGAAAATAACACAATCAAACAAAACGTGTTCTCTTAGGAGACCCTAAAAATATGTTAATTAAAAATAATTTGTTTAAATTGCTCCTGTGTAATTCAGTGATAGAAGGGTGTCCATTGTGAGGTCCAGTCCCTGGTTCGATCCCAGGCACGGGAGCAGTTTAAAATAGATCTAATTAATACATTCCTCTATAGCTCAGTTGGTCAGAGCGTGCGGCTGTTAACCGCAAGGTCACCGGTTCGAACCCGGTTGGAGGAATGTATTAATTTAATTTTAAATATTTATTAATATTTAAAATGAACAGTATATTTTTTGGAAATATTTTAATTCATGTAGCCCTTATGGCTACTTTCTTAACTATCTTCTTCTTTACTGTAGCCGCTAAAACAGAGGCGGATATAGTAGTATGGCAAAATAAATCATTTAAAATTACAATATAGAATTTTATTTAATATAAGCTCCCATAGTGTAGTGGTAATCACTGTAGACTTTGAATCTACAAACCAGGGTTCGAATCCCTGTGGGAGCTTATATTAAATTTTAACCATTTTAATAAATTTTTAAGTGTTATAACACATTTGTTTATTTTTTAAGAATAAAATACTTTCTTAATACAAAATTTATTTATATAATTAGTACAGTTAGAACAGGGTTTAGAATTTAAATAATTTCCGATTTTATTAATTCTAATTACGATGAGATCACATTTCTTGAGTTCATTTGCACTAATTTTCTTAAGGGCATCTTTAATTGCACTTACTTCAGCGTGCAAAGAAAGTTTATCATTGCAATTAGAATTAATATATGTATTGTATCCTTTACCTACTATTTTACCACGATAAACAATCACACAACCATGGTTAAAATTCATATCAGATTTCATTGCTTGATTAAAAGCCTCGTCTATAAACAGTCGTTTGATCATTTTACAAAAAATAAATAATTTTAGTTTTTAAATACTTTATTTTTCTGTAAAATTACTTAACTATACCAAACGCCGTTTTAATATGATAATTGGGTGAAATTTTTTGAAAAGGGGCAAAACTAGGATTCGAAGAATTATTAAATAATAAATATGCTACGACAATTAAAAATAATATAAAAAGCGCTATCAAAATTAGTCTAGTATGATTATTAACGTTTCCAGTATTATGTAACACATTATAACTATCGGTTGTTGTTCCTACTGTACTACTGGTTGTAGTATTCTCGACTGTATCAGATTTTTCGTTTAAAGTGGGAGACATATTATTTAATATTAAATAATTATTTTTAAATTCTAAAAATTACATATTTTTAATTATATTAAAACTTTAAAATATAATTAAAAAATATAAACATGTCATTACGCCGTGAAATTTTCAAGAAAAATGCTGCAAAATTTATGAATCTTTGTGAAGATAATGTAATAATTTTAAATATGGAAAAAGGTATATTTAATTTCGCAATTGAGTTTTGTAAAGAAAATGGATACCCTTTGAAATGGTCTAATGAATATTTTGTTAAAAATTATTCCATGAACGCAAGAAGAATTTTAGCCAATATAAGCTATACAACAAATGCCCCTGTTTTAAGAGAAAAAATTAAAGACGGAATTATAGAAAGTTATAAGTTAGTTAAAATGACGCGGGAAGAATTAAATCCTGAAATATGGGAAACTCTTAGGAAAAAAACCCTCGAGCAATCAATTGTTAAAAAAGAAATTCAAGAAGATGGAATGTTTAAATGTAATAGATGTAAATCAATGAAAACGATTTATTATCAAATGCAAACACGAAGTGCAGATGAACCTATGACTACATATGTTACATGTACTAATTGTGATTTAAAATGGAAATGTTAGTTATTTTCTTCAATTAAATTACAAATATATACCCTAACAATGCACATTAAAAATATAATAAGATTGTATTTCAATTAATTAAACATTTAATTTAATTTAATTTAATTTGTTTAATTAAATGGAGTCTGAATTATCTTCCGCGTTGTTATTTGAATGCGGAATATGCATGGATAATAAAACTATCGAGTGTGTAAATTTTTTACCTTGTATACATTTTATTTGTATAAATTGTTATGATAAACTTATTAAGAATGAGTGTCCTTTTTGTAGAAATGTAATAGAAATAAACGAAGATTCTTATGATGAAAAAGAAAACGAATACGACGACGTTGAATTTGAAATGTTAGTGCTTGAAGAAGACCATAGAGTAAAAAGAAAGAATAAAAAATCGAAAAAGCACGAAAAAAGAATAATGAGATTAATAGAAAACAATAAAGAAGTTTTTGTTACTATTAACCACAATACTTTTAGGGTGCTATCTAATTTAATAGAACATTAATTACTTTTACACATTGTTTTACATCTTTTAATTTTTGGGGGATTTTCTGTGGTATCAGAAATAGTTCGTTTCATTGTAAGGGGAGTTACTGATTTGATATCTGAATTAACACTTCCTTCGGGAATGTAATTATAACTCTCTCTTTGGCTTGACATAGATCTTGACGCTATTTTAAAAGCCATTTGCATGTCATTAAAACAATTCACGCGATGCGTAGCGTGTTGACTAATATTATCGGTTGTTATACAAGATGATTCAGTACCAATAAAAATCATACTAATTGTATAATTTTCGTCTATTGTTTTCTTCATATCATTTAACTTTTCTTGTGTATAAAATTTACTACTGTTTTCATAACCATCTGTTATAACAGTAAGTGTAATATTTTTGTAAACTTTATTTTTAATAATAGCATCATATGCGTTTCCTATAGCATCATATAAGGCAGTTGTTCCGCTTAGTACAATATCGGTATCATCTATAAATTGTACATTTTTAAATTTGTCTTCTATAAACAATTCAACTGTATCATTAAAAGTAAATACAGTAAACAGATTATCGGACATCTCATTTTTTTGAGAACTTATAAGTTCATTAAACCCTTTTGTTATATTTTTTTTATTATCAATCATAGATCCGGATTTATCTACGACTAAAATGTCCCACGAAGTCATTTAAAATTAAATATATTTTACCTTTATACGGTTTTAAATTAGATATTAAAATATAATATAATTTAAATGTTGTCTAATTTAAATGTCTTATATAACTAGGCACTTTGTAAATAATAAATTTGGTTATAAAGGAGCAACAAAAGACGATATTCCTCGAATCAAAAGTCTTAAAATACCTCCAATGTGGTCCAATGTTAAAATAGATAAATCATCTAAAGCTAAAATACAGGCAACTGGTTATGATTCTAAAGGTAGAAAACAATACATTTACAACAAAGACTTTGTAGAAAAATCTAAAAAAAATAAATTTAATAAAATGAATTCATTTGATTATAATAAGTATTCCAGAGTAATAAAACACCACATCGCAAAAAAAGATCTTTCAAGAGAGTGTGTAATAGCAAATGTAATTAAATTAATGGAAGATTTGTGTATACGGGTTGGAAACGACTCTTATAAAAAAGAAAACGGTACATATGGAATATGTACTTTACTTAAATCTCATTTTAAGAACAATACGTTGTCTTTCATAGGTAAAAAGGGCATATTACATAACAAAGTAATAAGTAATCATGATAGTATATGTTTTATAAACAGAGTTCTTAGAATAAAAGGCCCATACTTATTTTATGATATAAATTCTAGTAGAATACATTCTACTGATTTGAACGATTTCTTAAAAACAAAAGTTCAAACTAATATAACATGTAAAGACATTAGGACTTATTGTGCAAATAAAATTTTTAGCAAATTTATGAATAATATTAAAAGAAGTGCTACTGAAAAAGAAAGAAAAACTAATGTATTAAAGGGAATAGATTATACAGCAAATGAACTAGGAAATACTAGAAAAGTTTGTAAAGATTCTTATCTGTGTCCAAATATTATAAATAAGTATTTGTAATTTAAGTTATACATTGATTTTTAAAAAAAATGTATAATATAAAATGAAATTTATTAAATGTCTTTTTATATTATTAAATTATGTAAACGCATTTCATTTTCATATGATAGAGCATTTACCAACTATTAAACAAATATCTCATAGTTTACCATACGCTACACGTGTTAAAATAGTTGAAGAAGCAACAGGTATATTACCAAAATTAGATTTTTTTGGCCATGCTGTATTATCCAATAATGAAAAAATGATAGATTATGTAATTCACACTCCTTTTACGGAAGAACAAAAAAAAGCAATTATACTAAAAGTAATTCTTCTCTGTAGAGAAGGAGACCAAATGGGCGGTAAAATTTTATTAAATTATTATAACTTAATAGATAATATATTATGAAACCAAATTTTCAACAAATTAGAGCAATTTCTTCTGGTGTAGAAATGGCAGTCCCTGTAAATTTAATATCTGATATAGTACACGTAGCCGCTTATAATTCTCATATATCAACCGAAAGTTTTATAATAAACAGCGTTCTTGCATTTAATATCTATAAATTTGATAGATATAGAGACGCTCAGGATACCGAAGATAAAGATATATCAATATTTTATGATTCTATACTTAAAAATAAAAATAGTATAGAATTTTTACTATTTTCATCTTCAGTTTGTACAATTGTTTTATTATTTTATTATAATTTATATGCAATTTTACCGATTTATTTGTCTTCATTTATGTACAAAAACATAAAAACACTGGATTTTCCTTTAAAACCTTTTTATGTATCTACATTATGGACAATATCCACGTGTATAATCCCAGAATACAATTATCCTAATTTTATTGCATGTATTTCCGTTTTTATGTGTATATTTTCGTTAACAAATTTGGCAGACATATCTGATTACGACGAAGACATTAAATACAATGTTTCCAGTTTACCAACTAAACTGGGGACAAAAGAGACATTGGATATATGCTATTTATCTAGTTTAATATCTACATTATCTTTTACAAGTTTAGAATATTTTTCTAACAGTATTTACGACTGTATTTATATATTATCAAACGTAGTACCCTTTATTCAATAGAATATGATAATTCTGTATCTTCAAATACTTCATTTAAAGTTTCATCATTTAAATTGTTATTTATAAAAAGATCTATGATTTCTACTAGCTTTGATTTATACAAAGGAAGTAGTTCTCTATTTTTATTACCTTCTGAAAAAGATGTATGCATATAATTATTATAAGGCTGATCGAGTATGTCGCAGTGTCCAAAATCTTTAATAATTATTTCTGTTTTGTTTTGAAAAACATTTGTATCCAATTTGCATAAAGGTATAAACGGAATTTTAATATTAGGAATTAAGAGCATATTTTTTTTAAGTTTATCAAATGACCACTTATAGGATTTTTCTGCCTTAATTACTAAAACATCGGCGAATTTATTGATATTTGGAAATTCTTTATTAACTAGTTTATTATTATCAACTGGATCTAATAGAATTACTTTATTTACATTAAATCGAGAACAATGATTTAATAACGTTGTAGCACCAGAAGAATGACTTATAGCAATTGTTCCAGGTGTCGTAATGTCATTGTCTAAAAGCTGAGTAATCATATCGTTATTCGGGAAATAACTAATTGAATTTTTAATTGGTTTTACAGATGAAATTTCATTTAATTTTTCCATAAAACCTCCGTAAATTAAATTTGGCATTAACGAATTTCCGCCTGAAAAAAAGAGAGCATTAGGTTTTATTGCAAAACCTAGAATAGTTAAAACTGCATTAACGATATACATCTTATTTAAATTAAATAAAAATATTTTTTAAATTGATTTAAAACAAAGAATTATATATTATAATAAATGTTTAATCTATTAAGTCTTACATTAGGATTTTTAGCTTCTTCTAATTTTGTAAGAAGATCATCTAGTATTAATATGTTGGAGCCTTATGATTTAGTTAGAAACGTAGGCAGGCAGCCTATTCAACAACTGTCTTATAATAAATTCATGGATAGTATTAAAAACGTGGACACTGCAGCAATAGTAGAAGACAAAAACGTAGCAATTTTACACGACAATTTGGATAATCTTAATCTTTATAAATATCTTCCTCAAAATACAGATAACGTTGTAAATACACTAATTAAAAATCATATAGACTTTCAAGTTTTTGATTTAAGCAATCAAGGATTTCAAGTTCCGTTTTTAATTCAGCTTATTGGTTTCTTTATTATTTTTAATGTAATTAGTTTTTTAATTCAAAAAAATTCTCCAGGAGGAGATGCAATGGCTTTTATGAGAAAAAAAGACGACGTTAATATGAATCTAAGTGTTAACACTACCTTTCAAGACGTTGCTGGTATTCCAGAAGCCAAAGAAGAACTTTATGAAATCGTAGACTTTCTAAAATATCCAGAAAAATACAACACAGCAGGAGCTAAAATTCCAAGAGGAGTTCTTTTAGAAGGAGATCCGGGTACCGGTAAAACACTTTTAGCAAGAGCTGTCGCAGGAGAAGCCAATGTTAATTTTATTTCTGCTAGCGGTTCTCAATTTGTAGAAATGTTTGTTGGCGTGGGAGCTCAGAGAGTACGTGCTCTTTTTGATAATGCTAAAAAGAATTCTCCTTGTGTAATTTTTATAGACGAAATTGACGCAATTGGTGGGAAACGAGGATACGGTCTTAATTCAGGTGGTAACGATGAACGAGAGCAAACACTTAATCAGATTCTTACTAATATGGATGGTTTTGAAAAAACAGACGGTATTATTGTATTAGCTGCCACAAATAGAATAGACACTCTGGACCCAGCGCTACTTAGATCTGGAAGATTTGATCGTAAAGTAAAAGTTACACTTCCAAATAACGATGAACGCAAAGAAATAGCAAAAATTCATTTTAGAAATAAAAACGTTAATTTTAGCTACGTAAAGTTAGCAGATCTTACATCGGGGTTTTCTGGAGCAGACCTTGAAAATTTAGCAAATGAAGCTGCTATACTTTCTATTAGGAACAATCAAACTGTTATCGACGATGATCTAATATTACAAAGTTTTGAAAAAGCCACAATTGGTTTACCCAAGAAATATGACACGCGGAGTTTAAGTGTTAAAAAATTAATTGCTATACATGAAGCTGGTCACGCATTGATAATTAAATGTTTTCCCGAATATTTTAACCTTCAAAAAGTTACAATAAATGCAAATACGGCTGGCGCAGGTGGTTACACATTATTTACTCCAAAAGATTTTTATAACGAATATCCTACTAAGGGATTTTTTATGGCTAGAATAATGGCTGTATTAGGAGGTAGAGCCGCTGAAATGTTATATTCAAATGTTAAAATTAAGGGAAGTTTAGATATAGAATATTCACATGTCACCACTGGTGCTAGTAACGATTTCATGCAAGCAACAAAAATCGCAAGTGATTATATAAGTCTTTTCGAGTCTTATGTTATAAACGACAGGTATTCTCAAAATTGGCAATATAACAAAGAAGTTAGAATTAAAGAAATCATAGACGATTGTTTAGAAAAAACTGTTACAATACTAAAACATTCTCATATAGAATTACAGATACTTAGAAATCAACTAATTGCAAACAATACAGTTTCTTTTTAAAAAAAAATATTTGTTTATAAATTAGGCGAAATGTAATATGTAATGAATAAAGAAGATTTTAATAGAAAACCATTGAACTTAAAGTGGTTTCCAAATTCCACGAGAAGAGAAGTTAAAATGACATCTAGATTTGCTATTAAAAACGGAATACAACAACCTCCTCCAATTAAAACTAATCAAAGAGTGAAATTACCGAAATTAATTAAATCTCCAATTGAGTGTGTGAAAAAATCCCCAGTTGGTAGGGTTATTAAAAAATGGTTTCCAAATTCAACCGGAAGGGATGTGCCGATGACATCTAGATTTGGTATAGAACACAATAAAAGCTGTGAATTCTTAAGACCAACTCCCGTGGTTTTGCCTTGTGAAAAATCCGTCAAAATTAAAATATTACCTATTTCGCCAATTTCTCCACCACTTAGACCTCCATATAAACGTGAAAAAAGTTTATCAAAACGGGGTGTGTGGGGAATGAATTTTTCGTAGTGATATTGTGTATAAAAACAAGTTATAATATATAATTGTGTTTGTTTTTACAAATTTTTATATATTATAAATTTAAATGTTAAAGTCCTACGATAGCTCACTAATTATTGATAGTGAAAAATTTAATAAAGTTGTTAATAAATTACGCGATTTTTTTAGAAATAAAGGATTCATAGAAGTACATGCGCAGAATAGATTATCCATATTAGCAGCATGCGAAGATCCTTTTAACTTAAAGACATTTGATTATGCAGGTCAATTATGGCCTTTGCCTCAAACATCACAAATGTGGTTAGAATACGAAATTCTTAAGAAACCCGATGTACCAGGATATTTCTCTGTTTCTACTTCATATAGAAGCGAACCTAATCCAGTTCCAGGGCGACATGATTTAATATTTCCAATGTTCGAATTTGAATGCAAAGGAGACATGAATGATCTAATTAATATCCAGAAAGACTTATTAAGATATTTAGGATATACATGTGATTTTTATGAAAACGATTACACTTCTATTGCAGAAGAATTCGGTGTAACCGAATTAGAACATGAACACGAAGAAAAATTATACACCGATAAATCCCCTGTCGCTTTTATTAAGAATTTTCCAGAATTTACTTCTCCTTTTTGGAATATGAAGCGAAATACCGAAAATAACACGGGAAAGAAAGTAGATGTAATTCTTTCTGGTATGGAAACTTTTGGTTCCGCTGAAAGAGAATGTGATGTAAGTATAATGAGAAATCGTTTTGAAACAATTATGGAAGGAAATTATAGAAATAAATTAATTCAATTATTCGGAGAAGAACGTGTTGAATCTGAATTAAAGGAATATTTCGAATTAGATTTTATTCCAAGAGTTGGAACAGGTATAGGAATTACAAGATTAATTAAGTCGATGGAAAAAGAAGGACTCATATAAATGGCATATTAGTTTTAAAATTCATCACATGTTCGTGCATGAATATATGTTCTGGTAAATCTGTTCTGTGTTCTTTCCAAAAATCATTAGTTATATTTACAACTTTAAGTTTTCTAACAGGGTGCATTATTTCTTTTTCATTAAAAGTTAATGAAAGAGGTATGGAAGAATCTCTAAAAAAACAATTATAATTAGACTTAATAGCAAAATCTTTTGTCATTTTAATTAAATTTAAAGGCTCTCCTACGAATTTCAATATTTTATTGTTTGAAATAATATCATAATTGAGATTCTCTTGTTTGTAATTAAATTTAATTTTTATTTTTCCATTTGGACCTTTTATTCTATTTATAGGATCCCATTGTAATGTATTAGATACACAATCAAGTACTATAAAATGAAATTTTTTTTCGTATTTTGCAATAGTCATTATTTCAAGTCTTGACCCTTTCATCCAAAAAGACTCTATATTGTAACAATTAAATAGAAGTTTTGGTTCTTTACATTCATTGTCGTCTGAAATTTTAATATCCGCAAGTTCCATACCAGGTGGAAGCATGTTTTGAATAACTGGTTTATTAATTATATTATAACTTAACCACAAAGAATATGGCTTAATTTTAAGATTTATATTTTTCATTTAATTTAAATAAAAGATAAAAGATATATTTAAATTGATAATGTTAAATTTAATAATATATATTCTTACATTTTTAATTGTTCCAAAAAATGTAATACTTCATTTAGAAAAAATTCCAGACGGGATAACACACACTGGTATATCATTTCAGACTCCATTTATAACAAAAAGATATGATTTTAGGGCTTTTAATGAAAACAATACATGTATGACAACAGGGTTAGATCGCCAAGACCCTAAAATTATTTTTCCGAATATATATAACGAAGGTTTTGATCCAAAAACCAAAGAATACCTCGAGAAATTTTTTGATCAAAAACCTAAAATAATAAAAATAGACGTTAATCTAGGAACTACTTTAAAAACATTTGATGAAATTGAAATGTATTCAAATAAAATAAATAATAAATATATATTTTGTATATACGATTGTAGACATTATACTGATAAAATGGCAGTTTGGGCAGGTGTAGGTCACATTCCTATATGGAGACTTAATCAATTTTTTAAAGAAAAAAAAACTCAATTAATTATAAATGATTAAGGTAATTAAATTAAGTAAATTAAAGACTGGTAAAAAAAAGTATGAAATAGTCTTTGAAAAGAATGGTAAAAGATACATTAGGAAATTCGGGGCAGCTGGTATGTCCGATTTTACTAAACACAAAGACAAAAAAAGAAGAGAACGATACATCTCTAGACATTTAAAAGATCTAAGAACAGGCGATCCCATGGCTCCTGGGTATTTATCTATGTATATTCTTTGGAATAAACCGAGTTTAAAAGCAAGTCTTGCAGACTATAAGCGCAGATTGAATGTTTATAATCGTACCGGAAAATTTCCAAAAGAAATATCCGGTAGTAAAAAATTATCGTTTGGTACATCATCCCTAGTTCCAGTAAAGGGAACTATGTTTGAAAAATTACCGGATGAAATTTTAACAGAATATATACAAAAACCTAGATCAGCCACTGTAATTCAAAGATACACAAAATCTAAGCAGAGACTCATAGATGCTTTAAAGACAAAAAAATTACGCCCGGTTTGGAAAAATTTAGATTTATTTAGTAAAATTTCATTGTCTTGGTATAGACAAGCAACCGAAAGATTAAATAAATCAGATTTTGAATACAAAAATCTCTGGTGGGAAATAATAAATTATACATTATTAAATATAAACCGTATTTATTCTTCGCCTGAAATACTAGATGAATTGCCAATAATGAAACAATATTATTTTGAAAATATACAAATAGCGGTTATTGAATTATTAAATAAACTCGGTTATAATTCTATAAGATCAGACGACGTATTTTATAACGAAGATTGGACCCCAGGTGTTATTAAATGGTGGAATTCCACGAAATTGGCTTTTGGTACAATAGAATTTGAAAATACAACGTTAAGAAAACTACCAGTGGATGTACAAAATTTAATTCAGCGTGAAGTTTCAGCGAGTGATATACAGCGTGTTTTTATGAAAAAGAACTCAAAAGAATATTTACTTAAATTATTGCAAGTTAAAGCTTCATCTAAAAAAGAAAAAAGATTTAGAGAAAAATTATGGCTAAATTTAGATATATATGATGATTTTACTGTAAGTTGGTTACAAAAAGCGTCGCTAATTCTTAAAAAGGATGATTTTAATTTTATTACTAAAAATTTTTGGTGGAAAGTAATTCAATCTTTATTAGAAGATTTGATAGAGATAGAGTTTGAGATGGACTCGTGGGAGACTATCCCTAATTTAACTGATTATAATAACTATTTATTGTCTGTAAAATATATCATTAAAATATATAATAAAGTCATGTCCCATCCAGAGTTTCTAGCCGTTACTGAACGTGATTATTATACAAGTATAAATACAAGGGCATGGCCCGAGACGTCCACACAAGTCGACGTTTACCGTTATTATTTTGGAGCACAAAAATTATTAAAATTTTGGGACACTTCTTATTGATTTAAATTATTATATTTTATATAGTTTAAATGATTCCAGTAAATGTTATAAATAAGAAATTATATTCTTCAATAAAAGCCAAAATTAAAAAATCGATCAAAGGTCGTAGATGGGGAGCATATGATTCTGGGCGTTTAGTTAGAGAATATAAAGCTAAAGGGGGTAAATATAGAGGATCTAAAGGTAAAACTAATCTTGGAAGATGGTATAAAGAAAAATGGGTAGATGCATGTGCTTGGCCAAAAAGAAAACCTTGTGGTCGTAAGACAAAAGAAAAGATAGCTTATTGTAGACCAAGTAAAAAAATAGACTCTAAGACACCAAAATTGGTACAAAAGTTAACAAAAACTCAAATAAAATCCCGTTGTGCCAAAAAGAAAAAATCTCCGATGAAAAGAGTAACAAAGTTTGGAAAAAATCAAGAAGTTATAGACAAAATGCGTCAGCAGATGTTTAATCAAATAATGGCTGCCGTTGACGTGGTAGATGGAATTAAAACTACAATAGAAAAACGTTGCAAACGAGGCTTTCAAGATTCTTTTTGTCAAAGTATATTTACAGATTTACTTTTATCTATTTATTTCACTATCATTAATAAATCTGATATCACTAATAAAAGAAAACAAAACATAATTGAAATGGATAAGTGGATACCTAAAAATTTCAAACCAACAAAATTAAAAATTAAAATAAATCAGCACGAAAAAGTAAATAATCTAGTGTATTATTTACAAGATCACACATTTGGTACATTTAAAAACGCCAGGATAGCGAGTTTAATTTATGAATACATACACTTAAAATGATTTAAAAATAAATATAATTTAATTATAAATGAATGATATTTTACCTGCTTTGGGAGCCGGAATAGTTTCTACATTCATTTGTAATCCTCTGGATACTCTTAGAGTAAATTATCAACTTAAAATTCCATTCGATTATAATTTAAATAATCTTTACAAAGGTCTTAACTATGGAATTATAGCCGTACCATCTTTTTGGACTATTTATTTTCCGTTATATAAAAAATTAAAAGAAACAGATCTTTCCAAACCATTGTCAGCTTATTTATCATGTTGTGTAGCAAGTACAGTTACTACGCCTTTTTGGGTATTACGACAACGGGAACAAACTGGGAAACCAATTGATAAAATGAATATTTCTAAATTTTATAGAGGTCTTATACCTACTTATATAATTAATTTAAATTTTACAGTACAAATACCGTTGTATGAATATCTTAAAGATAGATCAAATAATTCAATCTTTAATACATTTTTAAATACCGCTATATCAAAAACGGTCGCAACATGTGTTTTTTATCCATTAGATACAATTAGAGCTAAAATAAGAAATTCAGATTCAATTAAAAATATTAAATTTATAGACTATTATAGAGGTATCGGTATATATCTTCTAAGAAGCATACCATATCACGTGTCTGTATTTTGTACATTTGAATTCATAAAAAATTTAATATAAGACATGGCTTGTAAATAACAATCAGCAAGATCATCTTTTTTCTTATGTTTATCAAAGAAATTTTGATGAGAATTTAAAAGTTCTCTTGTATGAACGATTCCTAGATTTTTATTTTGGCGATATTTATCCTTACTTTTGTGTTCTATTTTAGTATCGCAACATTTAAGTTTATATTTAGCCGGGTAAAATATTACCTTACAATTTTTATTAAGTTCGTGTTGTATTCTTAAGATAAAATATACATATAACGCAGTTGATATATTTCTCATCTTTGGATTAAATGACGGTTGTTTTTCCAATAGAACTATATCAGCTTCTGTTAGATACTCAAGTGAATCTATTTCTTGAATAACTCTTAATGTCTCATTTTCTCCAGAGCAATCTAAAACATTCCAATCAAGTATACATTTATCAGAATCTAACATACAATATGCCAGGTTTTTAATGCCAATATCAAAAGAAAGAATAATCATCAATAATAAATATATATTATTTATTTTTTATATGGTTTAATCCCAGTGACAATATCTTCTATATCTTCTTCTATATATACTGTCTACTGCGTCAGAAAATGGAGAAATATACATATTGTCTTCATTTTCATTTTCATTTTCATTTTCATTCATTAATTTAATTTTTTCATTATCTAAATTATCATCTTGAAAACAACTTAAAAAACAACCCATTATTTATTAATATTAATTAAAGGTTTTATATCTAAAAGTTTATTTTTATTTTTATCTGTTTTTTTAATTTCATTAATGTCATTTATGTCCCATGATATAAAAATTTTATCGTTACCTAATATTACTGTACAAAATCCTTCCTTTTTAAATGTATAATATAGAAATGCCGTAATGTCCGCTACATTATAGACTGGTGCACCGAAAATATAAGAAGGAACAGTATAGACACATCTCATTTCTCCGTGTTTTGCCAAATGAGTTATTTTTTCTGTAAGTTTATTTAAAATGTCTTGTTTAAGCGTTACATAACGAGAGTGTTGTCTCTTTTGTAAATTTATAACTTCTTTTAAAGAAGACATCTATAATATTATAAAAGAATTTAAACTATTTAAAAAAGCGTGGGTTCTTTCTTATCTTCTTCATCATCTGAGAATTCTTCTTCAGAATCATCTTCTATTTCTTCTTGTTTATTTATCTTAAACGCGTTGTCTTTCTTATTTTTAAGATCTTTAAAATCTTCAATTTCTGGATCAGGCTCCGGTTCTGAGTCTAATTCTTCTTCTGGTTTATTAAATGGTAATTCATCTTTTAGAGTACCCGGTTCTATTTTTTTAGCAACAGGCTTCTGGATAGGTATTATAGGTATGTTTTTCTTAACATCCGCGTCGTCATCAACTTCTTCGTCTGAGTATTCATTTAAGTCTGGTTCTGGTTCAACAATTTCTTGATTATCTGGATAAGTAGGTTCTTCGTTATCAAATACCCCAGATAAATATTCACTAAGAATGTATTCTATTGGTATTTGATTTGCTATAGTTTCGTTTATAGACGTGTTGATTATTTCAAATATTTTAGTTTTATCGTCTTTTATTATATCAGGGATGTAATAAATACATTCAGAACAATTGATTATTATTTTATGTAAAAATGTATTTAAATTTGGTACTTTTATTTTAACAGATTTATCATCACTCTTGAGTCTAACACATGCTAAAATCTTAACATGGCTAACAAAAATAGCTGTTACCAAGTCCATCAAGTATGGATATTTAGAATTAACAGCATGTAGTTTTTCTTCAAGTTTAAAACTTGCCCAATTTGGAACAGCTTTTAGTTCTTTTTGAAAGTTAGAGTATGAAACAAGTCTACGAATGTTATTTTTTTGAGACTCTGTGTATATCTGTTTAATTATATCATATATACCACCCTGAATAGTAGATATCAATTGTTTTGTATATTCTTCTTTTGCTGCAACTAATACATTAACATTGAGGGTTTCAGCCATGTTTATAAGATATAATTATTTTTAAAAGTTTAATTTAAACTTCAAAAAAATAATTATATAATTATAAATATGTGTACTATCTCTAAAAAAAGAGTGAAATGGAGTATAGAACCTGAATTTATAAAACAGATTAAGACATCATTAAATAACGACAAAGATGAAAGAGCCGGGGTCCTTCTGTTTACAGACACTAATTGTAAAGATGGTGTTTGTGATAAAACCAGCACCAAATTTAGGATAAATAAAGGAAACGGAGCGAGTGTATATACACCAAGTGGTATTATAAATTTTCATACTCATCCAAGAAGTGCTTATTTAGGCGAAAATGCTGTTTATGGTTGGCCATCTGGAGAAGATATGCGTCAGTGTATAAATTTTGCAAAAGATGGTACATTAATTCATATAGTATTTACATTAGAAGGAGCTTATATAATTAAAGTTAATAAAATACTTAACCAAAAGGATGCAAAAATATTGGAAGAAATTTTTAAAAACACGCACATTTACAGAAGTGCAAATCAATCTACACAACTAAAAAATTTCAGGAAAACTTTTGGAATACCTGGTAAAACAACTAAAGAAATATGGTTGAAACTTGCAAATGGATTAACACTAAATAAATTATATACATTACATAATTTATTTAACAACAAAAGATTGAAGGTACCCGATAATAATGAGAATATTTTTGAAGTAAGTTTGTCACCTATAAATAATACATTAACTTTTAGTGCTAATTATATACCTGAAAAATGCCATATTAAATCTTTTGGTAAGTCTCTTTATTAACTTCTATTATTTCCAATGTTTCATAAAAATTAATTAACAGTCCTTTTTCACAATTCATATTTTTAAGATATTTCCTTAATTGCATTATTTCCTTATTTGCAAGTCTGCTATTTTGAGATTTAAGTTCAAGTATATAATCTATTTTCCCGTCTGAATTATATATTACCATATCAGCTCTTTCAAAACCAACATAAACTCCTTTATAAAAAATAGGGCATATAACTTCAGTTTGAACTATATATCCATTTGAATTTAATTCTACGTATAGCGCATATTGATATATATTTTCTTTATAATGATTACCAAGTTCGGTATCAACTGATCTAATACATTCTATTATTTTATTCATAATAAATTATATAAGTTTTGTCTTTAAATTATTCTTTTTTGAGCCTATTTTTACATTCTTCAAATGTTTTATCCAGAAGTCTTTTGTTCCATTTAGCCTTTTGGAAACGATATTCATGA
>MDSZ01216464.1_pt1 | contig 18078 bp, 18 predicted proteins | sample 811201 | NCBI WGS metagenome assembly MDSZ01 (sample SAMN05326647, study PRJNA326480) | marine metagenome | isolation source: seawater | place: Indian Ocean: North | collected 2010
TTGTATCGAAAAAATAAAAGACAAAATTATAGATCTTTCCATTAACACTACCTCTCTTGGAGAAATGTCAAATGAAGTTCAAGATTATTATATTAGTCATTTGGAAAGAATTACAAAAAAATATTTATATAGTGTGAATAGGGCCAAAACACGAAAAGATAAATATGATGCTAAGGGATTTTATGATTTAAATTTTAATTCAAGATGGAAATCAATAATTTACAAGTTTTCCCACACATATCATATTGAGTTTTTAGGAAAAAAAAATGACTGAACTTAGAACGCTTAGAGAAATTGAAAAAGTATTTAATAAAAAATTAAAAACCAAAGTAAAAAAATGGGTAGATGGATCAGCAGAAAACGGTTATACAACAAAAAAAAAACAGAGATATATTTCGGAAAATTTCTTTAATACCTAGAGTATTAAAGGACATTAAAAAAGTAAATATAGAAAGTAATTTTTTTGGTCAAAAAATTTCTTCACCACTTTTAATTGCACCTATGGGTGGTCTTACTCAATTTAATAAGAAAGCAGAATTATTAATATCTAATTCGTCAGAAGAAAAATGTATACCCTACTTTTTTCCAGATAATTCTGCATATTATTTAAAAGAAATATATAAAAAAAATAAAAAATATTTACAAAGTTATTTACACTTAGATAGCGATTTGGAATATTGTAAAATGCATTTAGATCAAGCAGAAAAATATAATTGTAGAACTATTGGTATAAATGTAGATTCCCCAATAAGACCTGTAAGTTACAATAAAATTGATACAGGTTATGATGCAAGAAAATTTGTTTTAAGACTCCCGAGATATTACAAAAGAAAAAAATCAGAACCTTTAAATTGGAAAATTTTGGAAAAAATAAGAAAATTGACTAAAAAACCAATTATTCTTAAAGGCATTCTTTCAGAGGAAGATGCAATATTATCTTCAAAAATTGGTGTAAACTCAATTTGGGTTACAAATCATGGAGGAAGAGTATTAGAATCAGATTTAACCTCTTTGGAGCAACTTCCTAAAATTAAAAACAAATTATCAAAGAAATTAAAGATCATAGTTGATGGAGGTGTCAGATCTGGGAGCGATATAATTAAGTGTCTTTCATTAGGTGCAGATTATGTGGCAATTGGAAGACCGATAATATATGGTTTAATTGCCAACTCAAATATCGGCGTATCGAGAGTTTTAGAACTGTTTATGAATGAACTTAAAATTTCATTGAGACTTTGTGGCTTTGAAAAGATTTCTGACCTATCTAATAAAAATATAGTAAATAATTTAAATGAAAATTAAATTTAAAACAGGAGACAAAATATTAAAAAAAAATTCAAATTGGAATTTTAAAGGTAATGTTTATAAGTATTTTGATAAACATATTAAAAAGTCTGTTCCAATGTATCATGAGACACAAGATTTATATCTTCAAATAAGCGATTTTTTCTTACAAGAAAACTCAAAAATTATTGATTTAGGGAGTTCAACAGGCACCTTTTTATATAATTGCAGTAGAAGACATTTTAACAACCAAAAAAAAATTAAATACGTTGGTATAGATAATACATCTGAGATGATTAACTTTTGTAAAAAAAAATATAAAAAAGAGAAAAATTTGATATTTAAAAAAACAGATATTTTCAAAACAGATTTAAGTAAAAGCTGTATAATTTCTTCGTTTTATACTATTCAATTTATTTCACCAAAAAAAAGGCAAGTAATAATAAATAAAATTTATAAATCATTAAATTGGGGTGGGGCGTTTTTCTTTATAGAAAAAGTAAGAGGCAGTGATGCAAGATTTCAAGACATAATGACCCAAACCTATAATGAATACAAAATTTCACAAGGTTTTAATCCTAATGAAATTATAGCTAAAAGCAGGTCTTTAAAGGGCATTTTAGAACCCTTCTCAACATCTGGAAACTTGCATCTTCTTAAAAGAGCTGGATTTAAGGATATTATGACTGTCTTTAAATATGCATGTTTCGAAGGTTTTTTAGCTATTAAATAAAATAATGCAATCACTAAAAAATATTTTCTCTTTATTAGAGAAAAAGGAGAAAGTTAAATTTTATAAACTTTCCTTTTTAGCAATAACAGCCTCTATTTTAGAAACTGTGGGCATTGCATCAATATTCCCTTTAATAAATTTATTAACAGGGAAAGGGGAAACTTTAAATTTTTTAACTAATCTCAACATTAAATTTAATTTTATTAATGATAATCAAATTGTTGAATTAATCATAATTATATTTTTTATATATTTATTAAAAAATATTTTTTTAAGCTTTTTTTATTGGTTTGAGAATAAATTTTCTTATGTTACACGATTTAATTTAGGAAACAGATTGTTTGCAAATTATTTAAATAGCCCTTTTAGCTTTCACTTAGAAAATAACTCATCTTCTTTAACGACAAAAATAGTTCAAGAAACTGCTTTGTTTGGTAGTTCATTGATGAGCATGAGTGCACTTATTACTGAAACTTTAATAGTAGTTGGAATAACAGCTTTATTGTTAATCGTCAAACCCTTTGAAACGATTTGTGTGATAGGAATAATTTCTATTTTTGGTTTACTATTTTATATCTTTACTAAAAAAATTATTTCTAATTTAGGTAATCAATTGGTAATTGCACAAAAAGAAAAAATGAAAGTTTTAAATGAGAGTTTAAAATCTATTAAAGAAATTATAATGTTTAGAGTAAGTAATTATTTTTATAAAATTTTTAGTTTGAGAAGTATGGAAGCCGCAAGTCACGGTTATAAAATGTCGTTTATAAATCGATTGCCAAAAATTTGGTTTGAAATGGGAGCATTATTTATAGTTTCCTTTATTGTTATTTTCTATGTTACAAAAAATGATAGCAATTCAGAAATTTTAGCGACTTCAGGAATATTTTTACTCTCTGCTTTAAAAATAATTCCATCTATAAACAAAATATTAATATCTGTGCAAACTATAAGATATTCATCAGCTGCAGTTAATAGCATGTCCGTTGATTTAAATAACAAAAAAACTTCTATTGAAATAAAACAAAATTCATCAGGGGACCAAATTAAATTTAATAAAGAGATTTTATTTAAAGATATTTCGTTAAAATATAAAAACAATCAAGAGGAAATATTAAAGAATTTTAATTTTAAAATTGAAAAAAAAGATTTTATAGCTATTGTTGGTAAAACTGGATCAGGCAAAACCTCTTTTCTAAACATTCTGATGGGTCTAGTTAAACCTTCAACTGGGCAAGTCTTAATTGATAATTTTGATATAAATAATAACCTTATTAGCTGGAGAAAAAAGATTGGATATGTCCCACAAAATATTACCTTAATAGAGGACACATTATATAAAAATATTGCATACGGAATTAGTCAAGAGTCAATATCTCAAAAAAAATTAGACATAAGTATCCAGCTATCGAAACTTTCTGAATTTTTAAAAAATAAAAGTCATAATTTCTTAATAGGGGAGGATGGATCCAGGATATCTGGAGGTCAAAGGCAAAGAATTGCTATAGCAAGAGCTTTATACCACGATCCAGAAATTTTGATATTAGATGAACCGACTAGCTCATTAGATGAAATAACTTCTCAGAAATTATTCCAATCCCTCTATGAATTAAATAAGTACAAGACAATAATAGTTGTAAGTCATGATATAACTGATTTTAAAATATTTAATAAAGTATTTGAAATTAAAAATAAGCTAATCAATCAAATTAAGTAAATGAAAAAATCTTTTTTAAATACAGATGTAGTATTTTGTAAAAAATGTGTTGAGTCTAATCAGAGATTTGTTAGTTCAATTCAGCATTTAGATAATTCAAAATCCCATAAATCTAGAACAAATTTTAATGATGATAATATTTGTAATGCTTGTTTGTATTTTGAGAAAAAATCTAAAATAGACTGGGAAAAAAGAGAAAAAGAATTAATCAAAATTTGTGACAAATATAGAAAAAATGATGGTAATTACGATGTTCTGATACCAGGTAGTGGGGGCAAAGACAGCGTATGGGTTTCTCATATAATGAAGCACAAATTTAAAATGAATCCACTTACAGTAACTTGGGCACCTCATATGTACACAGAAATTGGATGGAAAAATTTTCAAAATTGGGTTCATAGTGGATTTGATAATTATCTTTTTACACCAAATCCAACCATACATAGAAAATTAACGAGATTAGCTTTTGAAAATTTACTTCATCCCTTTCAACCTTTTGCAATGGGTCAAACTTATTTTCCAGTAAAAATAGCAGTAGAAAGAAACATAAATTTAATAATGTACGGAGACGCACAAGCAGAAAAGGCTGGTGATGGCGATTTATGGAATGAGGGAGCAAGCATCGATCCATCTCTATTCACATACGAAAATAAAGACAAGCTCTTTTTTGGGGGAGTTAAATATAGAGATATAAAAAAAATGGGAATTAGCGATTTAGACTTAAATCCATATTTACCACTTGAAAAAAAAGTGTTGGAAAAATTTGAAATAACACCTTTAGTTTTACCGTATTATATTAATCAAAATCCACAAGATAATTTTTATTTTGCAGTTGAAAAATCTAATTTTACTCCAAATTCAAAACGGACTGATGGAAGCTATACAAAATATTCGAGTATTGATGACAAGATAGATGACCTCCACCATTATACTTGGTTTATAAAAACTGGCAGAGGTCGCTGCACAGAAGATGCTGCACTTGAAATTAGAAACAATATAATCAATAGAGACGAAGCTATTTCTTTAGTTAAACAATATGATGGCGAATTTCCTAAAACTTATTTTAAAGATATTTTAGAGTATTTAGGAATCGATGAAAAAAAATTTCATGAAATAATTGATAAATTTAGACCAGAACATCTATGGAAAAAAGAAAATAAAAAATGGGTTTTGAAAAAAGCCGTTTGGAAAAATTTAGATGAGTAAAGAAAAGAAACATTTGATAATTATTACATTTCAACCACTGACAAAATTTATATCGGAAAGATTTGGTTTAAAGGTAAAAAAAAGAAATTGGAATAAAAAATATCTTTATATTTTACCTCTTTTAAATAAAAAATTATTTAATCAACTCGAAAATTCAGGATTTAGAAATGTTAAAAATAAAAATTTTTATACAATTCAATCTTTCTCTTCGTTATTTGATCACATAAAATATTTAAAAAAAAATTTTTTTTATATAAATTTAGCACCTGGTTTTGTTTCTTCGGCAATTATTGAGATAATCCTGAAATTACATAAGGGAAAAAAAATTGTTTTACAACATGGTTATTCTTTAGGTGAGATAGATAGCTATTTAAAAGCTTTTCATGAACTAGCAAAATTTGATTTAATTTTTTCAATAAAAAAAACGTTTTTTTCAATTATTTCTTTGTTCAAAAAATCAATTTTAAAAATTCTTTATGTTTCCCCTCACCTTTATTTTTGTGGCAATCAATTAACTTATGAAAGAGCTCCAGTAAGTAAAGAAAAAAAATTTAAAACAAATTCTTTCGATTATAATAAATTTTTACTTACAAAAAAAAATAATAATCAAAAAAATGATATAGTTTTTCTTGACTCAGCAATTGAAGATAGTTTTGAATATAATTTACTTGGTTTAACTAAAAATCATTTTAATAAGACTTTGTATTGGCAGGCAATATTAGAGATATTCAACAAAATTGAAGATCAAAATAATGGAAAAAAAATTATAATAGCTTCGCACATGAGAAGAAATATAAATGATCAGCCGATTAAAAGAAAATTTATTTTTGATAAGACAATTGATCTTATAAAAAACAGTAAGTTAGTGATTGCTCATAACTCTTTATCATTGCAATGGGCTATATTATTTAAAAAACCAGTAGTTTTAATATATGTAGAATGCTTTAAATATTTAGCGATAGAAAATACAAGAGAAATTAAAAATTTAGCAAAGGCCTTAGATTTAAAAATAATATACGTAGATAAAAATTTTCAAGTAAATTTGAAAAAAATTGGTTCTTTAAAAAAAATTAAAGTTAATAAAAAAAAATATTTAAATTTTGTAAAAAGATATACTAACTACCCTAATCTATCTAAAAAACCTAAAGATCAATTTTTAACAGTTCTTGAAAATATAGATAAACTTTAAATAAAAATTTTTTATGAGAATTATAAGCAGGCTTGATGTAAAAGGAAAAAACCTTATTAAAGGTATTAATCTTGAAGGCCTAAGAGTTCTTGGAGACCCAAATGAATTTGCTGTTAAATATTATTTACAAGGTGCTGACGAAATTCTTTTTGTAGATAGTGTTGCAAGCTTATATAACCGAAATAATTTAATAGAAATTGTAAAGTTAGCATGTAGAAATATTTTTGTACCATTTACAGTTGGCGGTGGGATAAGAAATTTAAAAGATGCAGAGAAATTATTTATTTCCGGAGCTGATAAAATTTCTTTAAATACAGCTGCAATAGAAAACCCTAAATTAATCAAAGAACTTGCCAAAAATTTTGGATCTCAAGCGATCGTAGTATCTATAGAGGCTAAGCGGGTCAACGAAAATAAATGGATAGCTTATACAAATAATGGAAGAGAAAATACTAACAAAGATGTAATTGACTGGGCTAAAAAAGCAACAGATCATGGTGCAGGTGAAATTCTTTTGACATCAGTCGATAATGAAGGAACTCTTAAAGGTTTTGATGACAATCTTGTAAAAGAAATTTGTAAAAACATTTCATTACCAGTAATTGTAAGTGGTGGATTTGGAAAACCTGAACATATAGTTAATCCCGTTAAAAAATTTGGTGCGGATGCAATTGCAATTGCTCACTGTCTTCACTATAACAAATTTAGTTTAAGAGAAATAAGAGATTTTGCTTTAAATAAAAATATTAAAGTGAGAAAATTTAATCAATGAAAAAAATTGTAGTAATAGATTACGAGTGTGGAAATTTACTCAGTCTTTACAGAGCGATTGAATTTATTGGCCACAAAGCCGAGGTTACAAAAGACAAACAAAAAATTATGAACGCAACCCATTTAATTCTTCCTGGAGTGGGTGCCTTTGGTCATGCAATGGATAAACTTGAAAAGTTTAATTTAAAAGAAACTATTAAAAACTATGCAGATTTAAAAAAACCATTGCTAGGGATTTGTTTAGGTATGCAGGCACTATTTTCCAAAAGTAATGAATTTGGAGTTACAGAAGGCTTAGATATGATTAAAGGCGAGGTAATTAAAATTGAGTCATCAGATAAAGATATAAAAGTTCCTCATATTGGATGGAACGAAATTTTTCCAACTAATATTAATGAAAATAGTCTTAAAATATTTCCTAAAGAATTACACGGTAAAAATTTTTATTTCGTACATTCTTATATAGGAGTATCGCAAAATTCAAATCATACAAACGCGGTAGCAAAATACTCAGATATTTCAATACCAGCTATTGTATCTTCAGAAAAAGTATATGGCTGTCAGTTTCATCCAGAAAAAAGTGGCAAAAACGGTATTACATTGATAAAAAATTTTTGTAATTTATAAATTTGATTTATGGCTAAAATTAAAATTGGCATCGCAGGATTTGATAAGAATAAAGAAAAAAAGTTAAAATCTCAATTCAAAAAAATATCCTTTATTATTCTAAACAAAAAAAACTTTACAAATTTTAAAGATCTTGATGCAATAATAATTTTTACTGAAGGAGGTATAGCAAACTGCATAGATGATTTCTTCCTTAATAATCAATATGAGGGTTTTCATAATCTAAAGTGGTTCCATTTATCAAGAGCAGGTGTGGAGGAATATTCTAGTAGATTTAATGATTTAAACTTTATGCTTACATGTGGGAAAATAATTCAAGGTCCAAATGTATCTGAGCATTGTTTAGCATTATTACTTTATATATCCAGAGGACTTAGGTTTGTTAAAGATAAAAAAAAACTTTTAAAGAAAAGACCTTTAGAACTGTATAATAAAAATGCTTTAATTATAGGTTTGGGGGGGATTGGAAGAATGATAGCGCAAAAATTAGACTCATTTGGTATCAAAGTTTCTTCGGTAGATGTAAATTATACTTCTCATTCTCATTATATAGAGAAATCTTATTTATTTGATGATTTTCAAAATATTATAAAAAATTTTGATATAGTTATAAATTCATGCTCACTTACAAATAAAACTTTAAATTTATTTGATAAAAAAACTTTTAATAAAATGAAAAAAAATTCTATTCTTATCAATATTTCAAGAGGTAAATGTGTAAACACAAAAGATTTAATGAGCTATTTGGATAAAAAAAAATTCTACGGAGTGGGATTAGATGTGATTGACCCAGAGCCTTTGCCTCAAAATCACAAAATAAGAAAATATGAGGAGGTATTTTACACAGAACATACAGCTGGTTGGTCTGAAAATTTGGATAGGAGATTTGAATTAGTATTAAAAAATATAAAAAGGTTCCAGAATAAAGAAAAATTGATAAATATAGTTAAGGAATACTAAATTGATTTCTGCAAAAACAGTAAAATCCTTTGAGGATTTATACGGTAAGGGATATAATAAGGAATATCCTAGTATAGAATTAGTAAGAATTCATAAATCAATTATTAATAATAATTTTAAAAATGTTTTAGATTTTGGAAGCGGTCACGGTGCTAATGGAATTCATTTTTTAAAACATAATTTTAAAGTTACCTTCTGTGATATATCCAATAAAGCCATTAAACAATCAAAAAAAAAGATAAAAAAAATTAAAGAAATAAAGTACTCAAACTGTAATTTTATCCATTTAAAAAATTACAACCAATTTCAAAACAAAAAGTACAAAAAAAATTTTAATTTAATAATTTGTATGAGCGTTATTAACAATTTAAGCTCCTTAGAAAAGATTAAGTCTTTAATAAATCTTTTTTCATCAATTATGTGTCACAAAGGTATTTTAATCATAGACACAAATTATTTAAATAATAACTATCCGGTACTACGAAAGATAAATAAAAATACAATAATCACTTCTGTTGATAGAGAGAAAAAAAATCCGTTTAAGATGACCTTTCCAAAAAACAAACAACAATTTATAAACCTTATTAAGCAAACAAATTTTAAAATTAAAGATATTGGCCATTATTCATTTAAAATATTAAATAATTTTGAAAAAGAAGATATTTTTATCTTAGAAAACCAATGAGAAAAGTAGATTTAAATAAAAAATACAACTTACCTGAAAAAGTAATATTTTGTAAGCGATGTGTCATCTCAAATCAAAGACCTAGAATTGAGTTTGATGAAGAAGGAGTTTGTAACGCGTGTAGATATTTTGATTATAAAAAAAATATTAATTGGAAAGAAAGAGAGAAAAAACTAATTAAACTACTTGATTTGCATAGAAGTAAAAAGGGAGAATACGACTGCGTAGTTCCTTCCTCGGGTGGAAAAGACTCGGCCTATGTTGCCCACGAACTTAAATCAAAATATGGCATGAACCCTTTAACTGTTACATGGTCACCATTGGAGTATACAGATATTGGATTTAAAAATCTTAACAGTTTTAATAATAAAGGTTTTGATATTATTTTAGGAATGGCTAACGGGGAAGTAAGAAAAAAATTATGCAAAGAATCTGCTATTGAATTAGGTGATCCGTTTCAACCTTTTATATATGGCCAAGTGCTATTCCCAATAACGATCGCTGTTAAATATGGTATTAAATTGATTTTTCGAGGAGAAAATGCTGAAGCAGAGTATGGCGGGCTGAGAGAGCAATGGGACAAAGATTCAATCTCTGTTGATGAATTTAATAAAATTTATTTTTCAAATAATCCACTTAACTATTGGTTAAAAAAAGGATTTACAAAAAAAGACCTTGGTTTGTTTGAACTCCCAGAATTTTCAAAAATTAAGGAACTAGGAGTAAACTCATATTTTTATGGCTATTTTAAAAACTGGTCCAATCATAACAATTTTTATTATGCCGTTCAAAATACAGGCTTCCAACCAAACACTCAAAGAACTGAAGGCACTTATACCAAATATTCTTCTATAGATGATAAACTTGATACCTTCCATCATTATTTTGCTTTATTGAAATTTGGCCATGGTAGATGCACATCTAATGCGGCAAGAGAGGTTAGAGAAGGATTTATAAATAGAGAAGAAGCTGTTTCACTAGTAAAAAAATACGATGAAGAATTTCCTAATTTATTCTTTAAAAATTTTTTGAGCTATACAGGATTAACTGAGAAAGAATTTTACGAAATTGAAGATCTGTGGAGAAATGAAAAACTTTGGAAAAAAAAAGGAAACAAGTGGGTAAAAAAGTATCCTGTCCAAAACTTATGAATATCTTACTAACTAATTCAGGAAGAAGAACATATTTTATTAATTTTCTTATAGAATTAAAAAAAAAAATAAAATCAATTAACATTCATATTTGTGATTGCAACGAAAAAAGTGCAACATTTGGGATCAAAAATATCAATAAACACAAAACTCCACCTGTAAAAAAAAATGGCAAAAAATATATTTCTAATTTAGTTTCTTTAGTTAAAAATAATAAAATTAAATTAATAATACCTCTTTCAGATTTTGACATAGTTTTATTGGCAAAAAATAAAAAAAAATTTAATAATTTAAATTGTGAACTGGCTGTCTCGTCAAAAAAAATATGTGAAACTTTTTCTAATAAAGTTAAGTCTGCGAAATATTGTAAAGTAAATAAAATTTTATTTCCCAGAATTATACCTCATAATAAATGTATTAGTTTTAACAAATCAAAAAAAATAGTAGAAAAAAAAATATATGGTAGTGCATCTGAAGGAATAAAAATCTTTAAAAAGAAATCTTTTATCTTTAAAAAAAAAAATTTTTTTTATCAAGAATTTATTAAAGGCAATGAATTAAATTTTGATATTTTAAATGACCTGAAAGGTAATTATTTAGGTGCATGTGTTAAACAAAAATTATCTATGAGATCTGGTGAGACTGATAGTGCTAAAATTTTAACTCAAGGAAAATATTACAAATTGGCCAAATTAATTTCAAAAAAAATAAGACATGTTGGTAATTTAGATTGTGATGCAATTGAAGATAAAGTTGGAAATATTTATTTTATAGATTTTAATTTAAGATTTGGAGGAGGTTATGCTTTCACCCATGTTTATGGTTTAGATTTTATTAAAGCTTTAATTTCGTCTATTCTCAATAAAAACTATAAACTTAAAAAAGTAGGAAGCTCCATGACTTTAAGCAAAGGGGTAAATATACATAAGATTAATGTGTAATAAGACTTATATAATAGCTGAAATAGGTCCTAATCATAATGGATCATTTTTTTTAGCACAAAAAATAATTAAAAAATTAAAAAATTCAGGAGTAAATGCAATTAAGTTTCAATTAGCCAATCCTGATTTAGTTTATAGTGACGACGCATTTTTGGCTAAATATCAAAAACATTCTGGAGTAAGTTCGATAAAAGAAATGAGTATTAAAAACCAATTAACAAAAGAGCAACATTTAAAACTCTCCATACTTTGTAAAAAATACAAAATAGATTATTTGTGCTCTGCTTTTGATTTAGATAGTCTTAATTTTTTAATAAAAAGAGTGAAAGTACCGATTATAAAAATACCATCTGGAGAAATTACATCGATTGATATTTTAGAAAAAATTTCAAAAATAAAAAAAAAGATAATCCTATCAACAGGAATGTCAAAAATTGATGATATAAAAGCTGCATTAAAAATTTTAAATAGAAATTTTAAAAAAGAAATTACTTTATTACACTGCGTAAGTTCCTATCCTGCATCAAACAACAATTTAAATTTAAACTTAATAAAAAAAATTGAAAAAATCTTTAATTTACCCGTGGGCTACTCTGATCATTCTTTAGGACCTAGAGCATGCTTAGCTGCGGTTGCCTCTGGAGCTAAAGTAATAGAAAAACATGTAACTTTATCAAGAAATTTAAAAGGTCCAGATCATAAATCATCAATGAAAATAGAAGATTTTAAAAATCTAATTAAGGAGATTAGAAATCTTGAAATTATGATGGGCAAATCTATGAAAGGTATTTCAAACAGCGAAAAGGAAATTCAAAAAGTTGCAAGAAAAAGCATAGTAAGTACAATTGATTTAAAAAAAGGCACTATATTGAAAAAAAAACATTTAATTTACAAAAGACCAGGAATAGGAATCTCTCCAATGTTAATAAAAAAAATAATAGGAAAAAAAATTATTATAAATTTAAAAAAAAATAAATTAATCAAAATGAATTATTTAAAATAATGAATACGGTTGTCATTATACCTGCCAGAGCCGGCTCTAAAAGGCTTAAAGGAAAAAATAGACGCAAGCTAAAAAAAAAGCCCTTAATTAATTGGACTATAGATTTTGCACGAAAATTAAGTTTTGTAGATGATATTATATTAACCACTAACGACAGAATAATTATGAAGATTGTTAAAAAATATAATATTAAAGTTTTAAAAAGATCAAGCAAACTTTCAAAAGATAAAACAAAAACTATTGATGTTATATTTGATGTCTTAAAAAAATATGAGAAAAAAAATTATAAAATTCAAAATATTATTTTATTACAGATTACATCACCTTTCAGATCAAAAAAAATAATTGAGCAGGCATATAAAAGGTACATTAAAAATAAAAAGAAAAAGTCAATTATTAGCGTTAATAATACAAAGGATACTAATCTAAATGGAAATTTTTATATTGCTAGTAAAAAATTTTTAAATAAAAATAAATCATTCATTTCAAAAAAAAATACCATACCCATTAAGCTATATTCAAAACGTTTAAAGATTGATATTGATACAAAAAAAGATTTTCAAATTGCAAAAAGCTTAATAAATTAAAATTCATGTTAAAACAGAAAAATAAAAAACTAAACATAGATGAGACGAAAATTACAAAATTAGTCTTCAGTTTATTCAAGAATAAACCCAAAGGACACCACGATCCTTTATTTATAGGTAATGAAAGAAAATACTTAAATCATTGTATAAAATCTGGTTATGTTTCTTACGTAGGAAACTTCGTGAAAAAATTTGAGAATAAAATAACCAAATTCACTAAATCAAAATACGCAGTTGCGACATCTTCTGGCACGTCAGCCCTTCACTTATCTTTAAAATATTTCAATGTAGATCATAATGATGAAGTTTTACTCCCTAGTTTAACATATGTAGCAACTGCAAACGCAGTAAAATACTGCAATGCAACTCCCAATTTTGTAGATATCGAAAATCAGACAATGGGAATTTGTCCCAAAAAATTGGGCAACTATTTAAAAAAGATTGTGAAAAAAAAAGGCAAGTTTTCTTTTAACAAAAAAACAGGAAAAAAAATCAAGGCTTTAATTGCTGTACATCTTTACGGTTTCCCTTGTAAAATAAATGAATTACAAAAAATATGTAAGAAATATAATTTAATTTTAATTGAGGATGCAGCAGAAGCATTTGGGTCTTTTTATAAAAAAAAACACTTAGGAACATTTGGAGATGCCGGTGTTTTAAGTTTTAATGGCAATAAACCTATCACTTGTGGGAGTGGAGGAGCAGTTATTACAAATAACAAACATTTTTCAAAAAAAATAAAACATTTATCTACTCATGCCAAAGTTAACAATTGGTATGATCATAAGCATGACGAAATAGGCTATAACTACAGAATGAATAATTTATCAGCAGCAGTGGGATGTGCGCAGATTGAAAAAATCAAAACAATATTGAAAGCAAAAAGAAAAAATTATTTGTGGTATAAAAAAGCTTTTAAAAATATAAGCGGAATTAAGATTTTAAAAGAGCCGAAATATTCTAACACTAATTATTGGCTTATAACTGGATATCTTAAAGATCATAAGTTAAAAAATAAACTTCTTAAAGCATTTAAATCTAAAGGTTTAGGGTTCAGAACAACATGGAGGCCACTTCACTCTTTGAAAATATTTAAAAATTGCCCCAAAGATAACATGAGTGTTTCTAATGATTTTTTTAAAAAGGCAATAAATTTTCCAAGTGGTCCAAAAATAAATATTTAATGAAAAAAAAATTAATTTATATTTCAGCTGGTCGATCAGACTTTGATAGACTGTACTTAATACTAAAAGAAATAAATCATTCCAAAAAGGCTGATTTAAATATCTTTTTGTGTGCTTCTTATTTTAATAAAATATTTAAATACGATATATATAAAATTAAAAAAGAATTTAAAGTAATTAACAGTCAAAAAAAATTAAAAAAACTGAAAGACACTCCATCCCAAACTATTATGAATTTAGTAAATGATATCTCTGATCTTCAACATTATGTTAGTAAAATCAAACCAGATTTAATAATTATTGCAGGCGATAGATACGATATACTTTCAAGTGTAATTATTTCAATTCCTCACAACATACCGGTCATACATTTTTTTGGTGGTGCTATTACTGAGGGGGCATCAGATGAGCTGGTGAGGCATGCAGTTACTAAAATGAGTCACTTACATTATGTCTTATTAAATGACTATAAGAATAGACTATTACAAATGGGGGAAGAAAAATGGCGAGTGAAACAAATAGGAATGCCCAATTTAAATAATAAGCTAAGTCTAAATTTTAAATCCAAAAGAGAACTCTCCAATGAATTAAAATTTGATTTCAACGAACCTTATGCTCTTGTAACCTTTCACCCTGTTACTTTAGATTTAAAAAATACAAAAATTCAAGTAAAAAATTTGATAAAAGCGATTAAACAATTAAATATGAACTTTATTATTACTTACCCAAATTCTGATGTTAAGTTTTATGAAATTATTAAATCATTTAAAAATAATTTCAAAAATAATAAGAAGATTTTATTATCACATTCATTAGGTGAAAAGAAATATTTTAATTTAATGAAATATGCAAAGTTTATACTTGGAAATAGTTCTAGTGGTATTGTTGAGGCTTCGTCATTTAAATTGCCCGTCATCAATTTAGGAGATAGGCAGAGGGGAAAATTTTTACCTAAAAACGTTATTAATTCAACTTACAATTATAAGGATATCTTAAAAGCAATAAAAAAAATAAAAACTAAACCATTCCAAAAAAGAATTAAAAACATGAAAAATCCCTATATTTCTAAAATAAGTTATAAAAAAATTGCAGAAAATATATTAAAGATTAAGATAGACCAAAAATTAATCAAAAAAAAATTTAAAACTATTCATTAAAATGAGCAAAAAAATTTTAATCACGGGTGCCACAGGGTTTATTGGCTCACACTTGACCGAGTTATTTGTAAAAAAAGGTTATAAAGTCACCGCTTTTGATAGATATAACCCAGAGTATAATTTAGGTAACTTAAGAAATTCAAAATATTTAAAAGATATAGAATTTATTTTTGGCGATATAAGAGACTACGACTCAATTTTTAAGGCAACAAAAGGCAAAAGTATTCTTATCCATCTCGCAGCGTTGGTAGGAATACCTTACTCATATTACTCACCATTAGCTTACATAAAAACTAATGTTGAAGGCACATACAATGTTCTAGAAGTCTCAAAAAATTTAAATATAGAACAGGTTATTGTTACATCAACAAGTGAAACTTATGGGAGTGCTCAAAAAATTCCAATGGACGAGAAGCACAGAATAATAGGGCAGTCTCCTTATGCAGCATCAAAGATATCGGCTGATCAGTTGGCAATAAGTTATTGGAGATCTTTCAACTTGCCAATAAAAATAATAAGACCATTTAATACTTATGGACCAAGACAATCTTACAGAGCTGTTATTCCTTCAATAATATTACAAGCAATAAATAATAAACCAATAAAACTTGGAAATATTCAAACGACTAGAGATTATACCTACGTTAGTGATTTATGTGATGCTTTTTTCAAATTTACCAAAGTTAAAAAATTATACGGGACGCCAATTAATGTAGGGTCCAATAAAGAGTTCAAAATAAAGGAAATAGCAAAGTCTATAATACAAAAAGTTAATCCTAGTTTAAAAATTAAAATAGATAAAAAAAGATTTAGACCACTTAAAAGTGAAGTTGACAGATTGAAATGCGATAATTCTCTATTTAAAAAAGAAATAAATTGGAAACCTAAAACTGGCTTTGAAGAAGGTTTAGATCTAACAATTAAATGGTTAAAAAACAATAAAAATAACTTCTTCGATAACTACGGTATTTAATGAAAAATTACTTAATAAATAATAAAAAAAATATAAGAGACTCTTTGATACAATTAGAAAAAATTGACCAAAAATGTTTAATTGTAATAGATAATCAAAAAAAAGTCGTTGGAACATTAACAGATGGCGACATTAGAAGGGCATTACTTAGAAAAAATAATTTAGAAACTAAAATTTTAAATTTTATTAAAAAAAAACCAATAAGTGTAAAATTAAAATCATCTCTTATTAATGAAATTGAAATAAAAAAAAAAATTAATGATTTATTGCTTGTTATAAAAGATGATAATATTGATGTCATACCAGTAGTTAGTCATAAAAATAAAATATTAAAAATTTTATTTACCAAGGATTTCAAAAAAATATTAAAAAACAATAATAATTTATCAAACGTACCAGTTTTAATAATGGCAGGAGGAAGAGGAAGTCGATTAAAACAATTTACAAATTATTTTCCAAAACCACTTGTACCTGTTGAAGATGTAACGGCTGTTGAACATATAATTAATAATTTTTCAAAATTTGGAACAAAAAATTTTTATATGAGCGTGTTTTATAAAAAAAATTTGATTAAATCTTATTTAAAAGAAAATAAGATTAAAAATATTAAGTTCTTAGAAGAAAAGGAGCCTTTAGGTACTGCTGGCTCTTTGAGCCTCCTAAAGAATAAAATTAAAAATGATTTTTTTTTAATTAATTGCGACAGTATTCTTTCAATTAATTATGAAAAATTTTACGACTTCCACAAAAAAAATAATTTTCACATCACTTTAGTTGCGGCATCAAAAAATTTTAAAATTTCATACGGAGCTTGTGAAATAAATAAAAAAAATGGACAATTAATCAAAATTAAAGAAAAACCCAATTTAAATTATTTAGTCTCTGTCGGTCTTTATTTAATAAAGCCAAAAGTGCTTAAAGCATTAAAAAACAAAAAACCACTTGAAATGGATCAATTAATTACAAAAATAAAAAACCGAGGTGGTAAAATTGGAGTTTTCCCTATCAGTGAAAATAATTGGTTAGATACAGGGCAAATTGGAAGTCTAAAATAAAACAAATACTAAAATTCTTTAAAAAATAACAAGATTAAAATGTTAAAATATGAAAATAATCCTGAAAATAGTCAAAGATATTTTAAAATTAATACTCCCTAAATCTTTAATTAAATCTATACGTAATTTAGAAACTAAATTAGTTTCTTTAAAATACAAAGGTATGTCAAATAAGGAAGTATTTGAAAAAATATATACAGAAAAAGTTTGGATACCAGACGATCAAAAAAAAACTTTAAGTATTATTCAGGACTTGGTTCACATGAAGGAATATTCACAGAAAAATATATTAAAGAAGTAAGTAAATTTTTAAAGTCATTTAAAGAAAAACCAGATGTAGTCGAACTGGGCTGTGGAGATTTTCAAGTCTCATCAAATTTAATAAATCTTACAAATAAATTTATTGCCTGTGATATTTTCGATGAATTAATTTTGAGTAATAAAAAGAGATATAATTATCCGAATGTAACCTTTAAAACACTAGATTTTACAAAAGATGATTTACCAGACGGAGAAATATGTATTATACGATTGGTTTTACAGCATTTATCAAATGAAATGATAATTAAATTTTTAGAAAAAATAAAAAATAAATACACATACCTTATTGTCACAGAACATTTACCAAATAATGAAAATTTTACACCAAATTTAAATATTATTACCGGTCCAAATATAAGACTGCATTTAAATAGTGGTGTCGATTTGACAAAAGAACCCTTTAATCTTAAATATACAGATGAGTCTAACTTATGTAAAATAAGTTCTAAACTAATTAACTTTACTTACTTAAATACACAACTATATAAGTTAAAATGAATTTTTGATAAAAATTTAATTGTATAGTATAAAAAA
>MDSZ01068699.1_pt1 | contig 18073 bp, 10 predicted proteins | sample 811201 | NCBI WGS metagenome assembly MDSZ01 (sample SAMN05326647, study PRJNA326480) | marine metagenome | isolation source: seawater | place: Indian Ocean: North | collected 2010
CTACTCCAACACCAACACCGACACCTACTCCCACTCCAACACCGACACCGACACCAAGTCCAACACCAACACCCACTCCAACACCAACACCTACACCAAGCCCAACACCGACACCTACCCCAAGTCCAAAAAAAATTATCAATAAGCAAGACGATGACAATGTAATTTCGACACCCATGTACGATACGGGTGATCCAGAAATGAGAGGTCCATACTATGTTCCTTGGAAGAAAACAAGTATGGATTTATACAACAAAATTCACAATGATGAAATTGACAAATCAATGTATGCAAATACAAGGTATAAATCACAAAAGGGATATATAGAGGGAAGTACAATCGGAAATGTTCCATTAAAAAAAGAAGAAAAAGAATCAGAAGATAGTGAATCTGACAAAAAAACTGACTAAAAAAATAATTTTCTTGACATTAATTAATTTATTTGCGATATTTTGACGGATGATTAATATTCTAAGTCCCTTTATACTAAGTTGTAGTGCAATTGCACTAATTTTTTTTGGGATACTTGTATATATAATATATAATTTGTATAGAAAAAATACCATATACGAGAATTGGACCGAAGAATTTTTTGTGAAAATCACCAAACTACAAGATGACATCAAAAAAATAGATGACAAAAATTTGTTTGAAACAGATGACGAGGTAGGAACTGTATTTAATGATTTGGCTAATATCATAAAAAATTTTGATCATAATATAAAATCAAACAATAAGGAACTATGAAGTGGACACAGGTAATAAACGAAAACGAAAGAAAAAGTCAAAAATATATTTTGGTAAAGATACAGAAAATGCGATCATAAAGTATAACCAAACTGAGGATATAGTTGAACGTAATAAAATATATAATGAACGTATATCTTATGCTTTTGATAAATTAGCAGAGAACATATTAAATACTTTTAAGTTTTCTTACTTTCAATGCAGTCACTTGGAGGTTCAGCAAGAGGTGGTAAGTAATTTGGTAAGTAATATACACAAATATAAACCTGACAACGGTAAGGCATTTTCTTATTTTAGCATAATTGCGAAAAACTTTTTAATTTTGTATAACAATGGAAATTACAGAAAATTTAAAAAGCACGTAAGTGTAGATGATGAAGAAACAACAAATATTGATCTTGAATTAAGTTCTATACCAACAAATCCTACAAATAAAAAAGAAATATCTGAGTTCTTTAAACTTATGATAGATTATTGGGATGTCAATATTGAGAAAATATTCAAGAAACAAAATGAGTTACAAATAGCTTATGCAGTTCTTGAGATTTTTAGAAACTCTGACAGAATTGAAAATTTTAATAAAAAAGCATTATATCTTTACATTCGCGAGATGACAAACTGCAAAACTCAGAATATTACTAAAGTTGTGAATAAAATGAAAGATATGCAAAAAAGAATACAAATAGAGTATAAAGAAACCGGTGATGTAAAAAACGACTATTAGTAATTAATATAAAAAAATATGTATATTCATATTTATATTTATGGATACTGATAAAGAAATTTTTGATGGAAAAACATTTGCATCACTTGCCAAGGATATTTATTTTAATTCTACCCGTAAATCGGCTCAAATTGATCAGTTGATAAAAGATTTACGCACTATGATAAAAGATGCCGGAAGTGCTACGGTAATTGCACCCATGATTAAAGATTACATTGATGTGTCTGTAAAAAATGATGACCAACTAGTTAAGTTGTCAGCAGTATTGCAAAGATTTTTAGGAGGGTCTTCTTCGTCCGATGAAGAAAGTGGAGCATCAGGTTTAACTGAATCAGAAAAAGAAGAACTTTTAAAAAGTGTCAAAAAAGAAGTTGGTGAAATCGGAAAAGCAGAAACTGTAATCGATAAAGATATTGATAAGATTAAAAAAGAATCGGAATCAATGTAATGGCACATACTCAGACACAAACAAAGTCAAAAACTCAAAATCTTGAAAAAAAGCAAGTTTTAACAGTTCGTAGTGCTGAGTTAACAAATAGTGATTCATCTTTTTTTTATGAGCTTGAAGCAGCTATCGTGATAGATGTAATTCGTGATGAAACACATCCAATATTTTCCGACTCAAATCCAGAAGTTCCTACCGTTGAGGGATCAACTTGGCCTGCAAGCAAACCAGATGCTGGTGGAAAACCATACAATGATTCTACGATACGAGATTATAGTTGGATTGGTAGAGTAAGAGTAAGATTGATAAACAGTCAGCAAACAACACCGGTTGACAAATTAGATTGGGTAACTCCTTTGGAAACGGGTGTATTTGAATATCCACTCGTAAACGAGATTGTTATTGTATCAACATATATGGGAAGAATGTATTATACACGAAGACTTAACACAAGAAACTTTATCAATAATTGTGCAGATTTTTCATACGAACACAGATATGGTGGTCCTGGTGGAATAAGTGCGACAAAAAGTCCTGGTTCACTTGAAGGTGCAAGAAACAAATCTGACTTATGGCCTGCATCGAACAGATATGCCGATCCTCCTGGTAAAACATTTCTTGGAAAATATTTTAAAGTAAACAATAAAATAAGACCACTTAAACATTTTGAAGGGGATACAATTATACAAAGCAGAATGGGTAGTAGTATTAGATTTGGTGGATATGAAAATAATCCATCTGTTGATGTTGGAACTTCTAATGGATACGGTGAGTCATATGCTGACAATTTAGGCAATCCAAGTATTTTAATAAGAAATCGTCAAAAGAAAACAAAAAGACCTGAAGATTTATTTCAATTTAATATTTTAGAAGATGTAAACGAAGATGGAAGTTCAATACACATTACATCAGGTAGAACAGTTTCAAAATTTGTACCAACACTTACACACAAGTATGATAATGTTCCTTATCGCAAAAGAGGTTGTGTCCATAAAACATATAATGGACTCGACGGAATATCAAATAGTAACATTGGGAAAAGAAAAGATATAATCGACACGACCTTTAGAAATTAAAATGGCAAAGAAAGATTCAAATTGTAAAGCGTGTGATGAAAAGAATTCAAATGCACTACCTAAATCTCAGATAGCATCATTTGCGTCTGACAATAATATGACCGGTGCATTAACTGCATCATTTGGAACAGCCGTAGATTCAGGAACAGCATCAAAACTAGGAACACGTTTTGGATCAAAGTCTTCAACTGATTTAATGAAATTTATTGAAACACCGGGTAGCAATAAACAAAAAAGAAACATGACTTCCGACCAAAAAAGTAAACACTTAATTAATTCAGTTGGTCTAGGAAATTTTGGTTTAAATTCAACTTTAGAGTCGGGTATAATTAGTTCAGTTACTTCTGCGAGAGGTGACTCATCTTCATTTCTAAAAGGTGATAAAACAGGAAATTCACTTATAGCTGCATCTGCACTCGGCATTGATGTGCCAAACGGAGATATGCTAGGAATTGGACCAAATGATTCTCCAATGTTTAAATTATTCAAACTAGCAGGTTTCGGATTGAAAATGTTGTGTGCAAGTTTAAAAGGCAAACAACGAGGTGGACCTGGAGGATTTACATCAGATACTGAACAAGCACTCGGATTAATTTTATCAATCGGAATAAACCTCGATCTTCTTGCTAGACTTAAATCAATATTTGACAAATTATTAAATTTAAAAGAAAATTTTTCTTCATTTGGTGTCCAAGACTTAAACATAGCAAATAGTTTATTTAACTTGTGTGATTGGGTTGAGAATATGGAATATGGTTCGGACACAATAGATTCATTTAGAAAAACATTTGCAAATACACTTACTAACAAAGGACTCACCGAGGCAGTCGGAAAAAATTTAATATCAAATGGAACTTATGATACATATGCTAAAAATGATTTTGGATTTGATCAACAATTTAAATCAATAGCAGGTGATATTGATATGCTTAAATGTGATGCTTGTAAATTTGGCCAAACTGATATTAAACTAGGACAAGGTAACAAAACAATTGCACAACTTGAATTCGATCCAAGGACAGGTCTAAATAGAGAACTTGGATATGATGACACACCATCTGAAATACTAAACATTAGAGATGAAAATATTGATTTAGTCAATGACCCAAAAACATTTTCCGAAAAAATAAAAGAAACAAACAATTTAGGTGGTGTTGACTATAATACTGATAATCAGTCAGTTGAGTTTATAAGTGATAAAATTGAACCAAGTAATGCAAATATAGATAATCTGAATATTGATAAACCAGAAAATGAGATTAAAAAAAATTTAAACGTAGAAGAAACAAAGTTTACACAAAAATCAATATCAGCACAAGTCGAGGAAACAAAAGATAAAGTAAAAACTGCTGATTTAGAATTACCAAAATCTGAAAAGAAATCAATTAAAGAACAACTTGGTGTAAAAGAAAAGGATGAAATAAACACGGATAAGCAGATTACAACAAAAATAGATGAGAAAAAAATTGATGAATCACCAAGTAAGATTAGTAACCAACCAAGCAAAGTAAAAGCAAAGAATACAAAGGAACTTGAAACTGAAATAAAAAAAGATGCAAAAAGTTCTCACCAAATTAGAGAAGAAGAAAAGTCTGGAATTGAATATGAATCAAAAGATAAAACTGTCGTATACGATACATATACAGACGAAAAGGGTGACATAAAAGAAGATAAATATGAAAAAGAGGGAGATGAACCTTTTAAAAAAACAAAATCTACTACAAAAGTTAGCAAACCCGCAGGAGGTCCTCCAGCAGAGCAAGATGCTGACGAGGTTAAATCATTTCACACAGGTGAGACAATTAAAAGAGAAGAACTTAAGGGAACTGTACTAGAAGATGCTGATATGAATGCAGTTGGACTTTTGCATCCGAATGATTTAGAGAACCTTAAAGATACAGAACAGGTTACAAAAACACTAGAGGATGCAGAAAAGATATATGATAAAACATTTGCAGAAGAAATAGAAAAGACTGAAAATTTAGTATTATCAGAGCAAACGGATGGCATTATATTCGGAGCACAATTACCAACACTTAATGGAAACCAAATTGTTATAAACTCAGAAAGAGTTTTGATTTCAGCAAAAACACAAGAGTGTGGTATTTTTTCCAAAAGAAAGTTTTTCGTTTCAACTGATGATGAAATTACAATGAATGCAAAGCAACGAATTGTTTTGAAAACGGATATGCATACATCAATAGAATCACCGACAATTCACCTTGGGGTTTACACAACAAGAAACCACCCATCACTTAAAGGGGATTGCACGGTATGGTGGTTACAAGATTTATGCGATTGGTTGTCGGGACATACGCATAGTGACCCTTGGGTAACGACTGGTACACCAACACAACAAGGTTCGTTAGCAGCTTTAAGAGCAAGAGCTCCAACATTATTAAGTGAGCGAATATTTATATCTGGATAGAAAGGTTATACAATGAAAAAAAGTGAATTAGTAAAATTAATTAGAGAAGCAGTCAAAGCAGAACTTAATGAGTCATTGCCAAGATTGATTTCCGAGAATATAAAGCATATAGAACAACCACCGATTTCAAGTGATCCGGTTGAACTTACAAAAAATATACTTGAAAAAAACTCGGATAAACAAGAAACAAAATCAGCACCAACAAAACGATTCAGCAAAAATGAAGTATTAAATAAAATACTTAACGAAACAGTTGGTGGAATACCATCTGAAGCTCCAAAAGTAGGAGACTCACAAACAGTTACCGATTTACAAGGTAATTCTGTTGATGTGGACGAACTACCTGATCATTTATCAAGAGCACTTACCAGAAATTATTCAGATGTGGTTAAGTTGGTTGACAAAAAAAGAGGTAAACTTTCATGAGTAAAGACGTTCCACTTGGTATAAAGATTCCATACTCTAGAGGCAATCAAGGTTTCTTTGATCAAACATTTTCTGATATCGAGAGGTGTCATACAAATTTAAAAATGTTATTAATGACCGCCAAGGGTGAACGTCCTATGATGCCAACTTATGGAAGTGATTTACGAAGTTTACTTTTTAATCCAGGTGAAGACGGATACGATGAACTATTGAAAGAAGCTGTACACGATGCGACAGAAAAGTGGATGCCAGAAGTAGTTATATTAGGGGTAGAAGTAGTAAGAGATTTTTCTACAGCACCAAATTCAGCAATACTTAAAATAAATTTTTCAATAAACGCAATTCCAGATTCATACGAAAACATAGAAATAGAGGTTTCATAAAATGGCAAATGATATATATCAATCAGCATCTGCAAGTAAAAAAGATATTAATTATACTGGTAAAGATTTTAATTCCTTCAAGAAAAATTTAGTAGAATATGCAAAGTCATATTTTTCGTCTACATACCGTGATTTTAGTGAAAACTCATCTGGTATGATGTTTATAGAACTTGCAAGTTATGTTGGTGATGTGTTGTCATATTATATTGATCACCAATTCAAAGAAGGATTTTTGCAATATTCTTCCGAAAGAAAAAACATAATAAATTTAGCAAACTATTTAGGATATAAAATCAGAACATCCGTATCTGCAACAACAGAGTTAGAAGTTTTTCAACTAGTTCCATCAAAAGTGGGATTAAATGGAAAAATGGAACCAGACTACAAGTATGCTCTTAACATTCAAGAAGGAATGGAAATTGCATCAAGTGACGGAAACTCTCCATCGTTTAGAACACTTAGTCAAATTAATTTTAATGAAGACAAAGTAGATTCAAAACGTGAAGTAAGTGTATACGAAAGAGATACAATAGGTCAACCTACATTTTATCTTCTCAAAAAAAGATGTCTAGCAAGTGCTGGAACTTTGACATCCAAAAGTGTAACGGTTGGAGATGCAAGTGAGTTCTATGAAGTTACATTACCTGAGACTAATGTAATAGAAATATTATCAGTAGAAGATTCCGATGGAAACTCATATTACGAAGTTCCATATTTAGCACAAGACACTATTGCAATTGAGGAAACAAACGATTATGAAAATAATCCAATTTACTCAAAGTTTTCTGACTCAGTTCCTTATATTTTAAAATTTATTAGAACTTCTAGAAGATTTACAACTTTAGTAAATCCAGATAATACAACTACCCTTGAATTTGGTGCAGGAAGTGACAAGTTTGACGATGAAATAATAATTCCAAACCTTGATAATCTCGGAAAGACATTAAATACATCCAAGAGTTTAGATACGAGCATTGACCCAAGTAACTTTTTGAAATCTAATAGTTATGGAAGTGCTCCTGCGAACACAACATTGACAATTAAATATTATGTTGGTGGTGGTGTAAGTTCAAATGTAGCGGCAAACACTCTTAACAAAATTCAAAGTATCAAATTCCAAGAAACTACGGATTACTTAGAACCCTCTGAGCAAGCATCCGTTGATACAATAAAATCAAGTGTACAGGTTAATAATCCTCTTCCTGCAACTGGTGGTAAATCGGCAGAAACCGATGAAGAAATAAGACAAAACGGATTAGCATCTTTTTCAGCACAACACAGAGCCGTTACACGTGAAGACTATGTAATCCGTGCATTATCAATGCCACCAAAATTTGGAAGTATTGCAAAAGCATATGTATCCAAAGACGGTATATTAGATACAAGATCACAAACAAATATTTTTAAAGAAGCATTTACCGATGAAGCAAAAGTAACTCCAAATGGAATGAACATAGTGTATGGTGAATTAAACAACCCACTTGCAATAAATCTATATGTGCTTTCATATGATGACAATAATTGCTTGATACGACCCAACGATCTAGTTTTAAAAAATTTAAAAACATATTTAGAAAAATACCGTGTTTTAACAGATGGAGTAAATATAACAAACGCATTCGTAATAAATTTTGGAATAAACTTTGAAATTTCCATATTTGAAAATTTTAATAAAAAAGAAATTTTGATAAATTGTATAAACGAATTATCAGATATGTATTCAACTGATAAAATGTCTATTATGCAGCCTATTGAAATCGGAGAAATTGAACTTAAACTTTCAAAGGTATCTGGAGTTCGTTCTGTTATTGAAGTAGAAATAGTAAATCTTACAACTGAAAATGGTAATTATTCTGAAAATGAATACGACATCAAGGCTGCCACAGTAGGAAAAACAATTTACCCATCTATGGACCCATCTATTTTTGAACTTAAATTTCCTAGCAAGGATATAGTAGGGAGGATTGTTTAATGATTAATTTTATATACCCAACAGAATCATGCACACTTTATAGTCACTACGACGTGCTTAATACAGGTGCAGATGAAATACTTGAAATTGCATCTGAGTTTACACCCAAATCCGGACCAATGATTTCTCGTTCATTGTTATTATTCTCAAATGAAGATATATTTTCAAACTATGCACCCTCCAACAGATATTATTTAAATCTCAGAACAGTACAAAGTATAGAGTTATCAGAAGAAGTAAGCGTAGAAGTTTTTCCAGTAAGTGAGGCATGGGAATCAGGACGAGGAAGATTTGCTGACAAAGAAGTTTTATATCCTGGAGCATCTTGGTCATTTAAAAATCAAAACAATGAACCTTGGCAATCAAACACAAATTCAGAATACGATTCGGGAGGTGGTTCTTGGTTTAATAAGTATAAAGACAAAGATTCAAATATAGAAACAGACATTGATATATCACAACTTTTAAATAAAAATACAGCAGATATAAGAGTAGATATTACAAATCTTGTGGGTTTTTGGAATACGTCAAAAATACAAAATAATGGTTTAATTATAAAGTTTAGAAACGATGAAAAACAACGATGTGGTAATATAAAATTCTTTTCTTCAAATACAAATACGATATACAGGCCTTTTATAGAGATTGGATCAAATGATTTTATATTCAATCCATTTAAAAAAGAGGAACATGATAGAATTGAACTTGAAAGTGGCTCGTTGGATAGTGGTTCATTAGATAGTGGTTCATTGGATAGTGGTTCATTAGATAGTGGTTCAATTGATAATTATATCCACACTACAACTAGAGAAATTTCCGAAAGTTTAAGAGAGATAAAAACCGAAGAAATAGTATTGTTCGTTAAAGATGTTAGTGAAAATTATTCAAAGGCTAATACTGAGAAAATAAGAGTTGGTCTGCGTGAAAAGTATCCTGTGAAGAAGTTTGAGAATCGTATGAGGTATTCAAATGAAAATATTACAAATGAAAATATTTACTTTTCAGTAGTAGACGCAGAGACCGAAGAAACAATAGTAAACTTTTCTGAATTTACAAAAATATCATGCGATGCAGATGGACATTACTTTATGTTTAACTTTGATTGTTTGTCACGTGGTCGTATGTATAAATTTATTTTGAAATTAGAGACCACCTCTCTAAACAAAAAATTTGATGACAACAGAGCATTTATGGTAATTAGTTGAAATGATTGATTTAAAAAATATACCAGACTATCTTAACACAGATGAACTTGACCAGGTAGAACTTAGTAATATATTGAGTGGGATGTCTGTAGATGAAAATCTTGATGACAACGGAAATCAAATAATTGACATGAACACCGATAATACAACAAATAATATTACTGTGCTGACACAAAATATTACAAAATTTTCATCCGATAAAATAGAACAAAACTACGATACTTCATTTTCTGAACTCTTAAACGAAAACGAGATGGAAGAAAACATTATGATAGAGGAAGATATTAAGCAACTAAGTGAAGATCAATTAAAAAGAGAATCTGTTTTGGAAAATCAACTTGATGAACTTTCAAAAGTACTAGAGCGTGAATCGCAAAGAAATGTAAAAATACAAGAAGATGCAGAAAGCAACTACAAAGCAATGAAGGCAGTAATTATAGACCAAAGAATTAGTGCAGGTGAGGGCAAAGAAGAATCAGACTTTCAAGATTCATTTCCATTTCTACCTAAAAATTCATCATCAAATACAGATACAACATTTAATCCATCTCCTTACGCAATTGATCCAAACTAACTAATAGTAACTAAAGGTTATGACTAAAATTCTAAAACATACATTCGCATCTAAAGTTGATGCTGATTCTAATGTAATCAGAAGCATTAGCATGGACTCGGGTGATTTTAATAAAATCAAGGAGGGAGAATCTTCTGGTGATGTTTTTGGTGTAAACTCAAAAGATGTAATTGAATTTTCGGCCTTTACACAACAAAATGAATTAGTTGGTTGGAAGACTATTCAACAAACACCAAATTATACAACAAGAGATGTTTCTTATTTGGATACTGACGGTAATATGCAAAATAAAACTATTTCATATTTACAATCACTGTATCCAAAAACCAATGATGGAAATATTTTAATTTCACCAAAATACGAACTAAGTTTACTTGGAATTGAACAAGGTGAATACAAAGTACGAATTGCTTATAGAAATGATATAGTAGGATCATTTGAAAATCCTTACAAGTTTCAAATAAGTGAAATATCGGGATCAAGAACTGAAATAAAAGCAGTAACACAATCTTTTAAAAATTCTAAAAATCCAAATCAAGTTTCTTTTAACTTTGAATATAATAACTTTATTAATAAACAAGTAGTTGTTGCCCATGTAATAGAAAAATTAAAAGATATATTATTAGAAAAAACATTTGTATCTGAATTAGAGACTAAAGAATTTTCAGAAAAAACATCCGATTATTCACTTTATATAGAAAAAGCAAAAAAGTCATTTTCTTTGACAGAACTAGAGGTGCTTAAAGAACTAGATTCGATTTATGATAATCTAAAAGATAAATACATGAATTTTTTGTATGGAAACTATAATGAAGTTTTTTCAAGAGACACATTTTACACTGACTATATTAAATTATTAGATTATACTTTAAATACATTTTCTAGATTTGTCCAAGAAGATAATCCAGATATAAAATTATTTTATAAGTTTATGCTTATTCAAATGTTTAATGAGTCTGAATTAAATAATATTTTTACAAAAAGATTTGATGACTACCTAACAAGTGGAATGAACTTTGGAAATGGTTTATATATTCCATTTTTGAAGTACACAAACTTTACTGATTCCTCCTTGTCAGAAAATTCAAATGATGTGCTGTTGATAAAACTACTGGAACCACTTGATGAATCAATAGAAGAGGGGGTTAATTTTTATATTTCACAGAATCCTTATTCAGATGACATAGTAAAAAGTATAATTTTACGTTCTATTATAGAAAGTGAGTCTAATACATTTAAACTCAGAGGACCAAATCTTTCTACAAAACTTACATCAAATGCATCAAAAAAATATTCTTTAAGTGATGATGAAAAAGAAAGTCTTAATGAAGAAGACGAAATAAATGCAGAAAATTATTTTAAGACAACTAATACAGAAATAGAGAACTTAAATATTGATTATTCTGATTTTAAAAACTTCGTAAAATTTTCATCAGCAAGAGCAAGATTGGATAATTTTGTTTTAAAACTTACAAATGTATCAAAAATAAAATTTAAAATTAACGAAGCAATAAGACAAATAAACAAAATAAAAGAAGATTTATCGTTTGGAAGACTAACTACACTACAAGCAACTCGTTCAATAGATATTTTAAAAAATGAAGATATTAAAAAATATAATGAGTCAATATCAGAAATTTTTAAAACATTTACACCCTATGATAAGTTTTTATATTTTAATAATGAAGAAGGGTCTTGGCCAAGAGAAACTTCGTTTCACTTAAATGGATTTGAGGGTGAGGTTTTAAATGCAAATGGTTTATACAAACTACACGCATCACGAAAATACGACCTCGATAAAGTTTTTTTAAATGAAGAAAATTATGAATGGAAAATAATTTGGGAATTTTCTGTTTCAAAATGGAAACTATTTAAAGAAAATTCTGATTTTTTTATATATTCCGTTGGAGCAAACCTAAACTCAGGATTTGTAGCAAATGATGTAAATAACAACGGATTTGAAAACCAATCATCTTTATTTAGACTCAATTCACTAGAAAATGAGTCAATGGATAATAAACCAATTTTTCCACCTGAACTCATCCCCACAAGTGTCATAGAATTTCAAAAAACAGATGGATATGCTTGGTATAAAAAAATTGCAAAAGAAGCAGACCTGTATGACAAATATAATGACGATTCTTTACGCAATAGTCTACCTGAGTTTTTATTAAGAACAAACGAAAATGATGAATTTACATTATTCTTGGGTATGATTGGTGAACAATTTGATATATTACTTGTTTATATTGAAAATATGCGTGAAATGTCAAACGCAAGAAACTCTTTCAAAAAAGGAATTCCAAATCAACTTGTTTGGTTTGTTATGAACTCATTTGGTGTAAGATTGTCAGGAAGGACATCAGATGAGCTTACGATTGGTAAACAATTTGAAGAAAATAGAGATAAAGTTTGGAGAAGAATTTTAAATAACCTTCCCTATATTCTCAAGACTGCGGGAACAGAGACTTCAATCAGAACTTTATTTAAATGTTACGGCATACCAGATTATCTTTTTAAAATAAGAGAATATGGAGGAATAAATTATAACACAGATTTAGATGATTCAGATGCTAGTTTTAAGATAAGTACATTTGATTATGCCTTACAAATTGACGATGCAGAACAATATTTAGAAATTCCACTTGGTGACTTAGAAAGCAAAACAGATTCCATTGCAATTGAAATGAAATTAAGTATCGGAAGTGAATTTTTTGAAAATACAAATAATACTGTCATTTTCAACGAAGATATATGTGAAACACTACCTGCAAACATGGGAACGAGTGTAGAGATAGATAATATAATTGACAGTGAGGACGATTATATAATTGGTTCATCTCGTCCAAGATTTTACACAAAAAGTGGATCGAAAGATGCGAGGTCATTTATTCCAAGAGCATGGAAAGAGGAATCGGATGTAATGGCAATATCATGGAAAAACTTTCGTGAGGGTGTTTCATTTTCATACCCAAAAGTGAAATCAGGAACCGAACCTTCATTTGTTACAATTTATTCAGATAGAGCCTTAAAGTATAAGAATGAACAAAATGAAAACGGCGAAGTAATAAGTAAAAAATATTACGACCCATTATATACACTTGCAGAAATTGGAGCACAAAATACACTTAATGGACAAATAGTAAGACTTTCATTTAATATTTCAGAGGATAGAGGAAATAAAAAAGGTAAATACAGAAATAACGAACATACACTTGATTTTAGGTACGAAGGAACAATCGAAGGTTCACATTATACTATTTCTGAATTAAAAGAAAATGGTTATTTAAATAATGATGGATTCTATCCCATATTCCAAACAAATAAAAATTGGGAATTTGGTATTTATAGAAGTGATCAATTTCGTGAGGATTACGGAAAGTTTTATGTAAACTTTTATAATACAGACGGTGTTCTAATATGCCCAAGTAAAATGTCAAATCCAATATTCTTTGGAAAAAATATGGAATATGATGTTTTATTTAATTGTGTTAAATCCAACTTAAACACAGATTCTGAAGTTACTCTTCATGTCAAAAGAATGTATGATTCAGATGAGGTATATTCAGATTCACAAGATCTTATTATAACAGAATACACATCTAAGAATCTGTTACAAACTACTAATTTATATTTTGGTAACTATAATCAACAAACTCAATTTAGTGGTACACTTGACAAACTAAGAGTATATTTATCTGATATATCAGAAGAACGATTTGTAAGTCATATAAATAACAATCAAGGTTATGATATTGATAAATACATAGACTTGGAAAATAAGTTGTTAGTAAAAGTCAATTTTGATCATCCCTACTCACTTACTAATAATAGTTTAGAACCAGGTGTAATCAAAAATTATGGTTTGGTGAGTGAATCTTATGATATTATTGCACACAATTTTAATAAAACAGAATACCCATATCATTTCGTAGGAAAAAACAGAACCGAAATAAGTAATCTTCCTGCAATCGGTGCAAAGGCATTTAATAACAACAAAATAAGAATTGAAACACAAACTAAGATAGCAGAATTAAATCCGTCTGCAAGGGCAACGAGAAAGTCCAAGGACAGAAACACAGTTGACTCTAATTCACTTGGTGTATACTTTAGTCCAACCGACATTGTCAACCAAGAAATAGTAAGATTTTTTGGCCAAATAAATATGGGAGAATTTATAGGTGACCCTCAAGACACTTACAATTATTGTTACAAGAAACTAGAGGGTTTGAGAAAGATATTTTTTAAACACGGATTTGGAAAACTTGATATTCAAAAATATTTTAATCTAATTAAATCTTATATAGACCCTTCTTTATTTGAAAATTTAGAGAAATTGGTACCTGCGAGAGCAAACCTTTTGTCAGGATTATTAATCGAACCTTCGTTATTAGAGAGGCACAAAATCTCACCTCCAAAAATAAAATCAGAATCATTTATTGATTTAGATAAGGGGGATATTTCTGACAAAGAAAAAGTAACAGAAATATTAAACATAGATTTTAATCTAAATGTTGCAAAAAGAAACATTTCTTCCTTTGGAAACGATAGAGAATATTTAAAAACAAAAGATAATTTTTTTAAACTGACACACGACTCTGATATTAAAGTGTTTAATAATAATTCTGACTTTACATATGATTATAATTATTGTGGAAGTCTTGTTGGAGATGATGTAAAAGATTCAGAAAAAGATATTTTTACATTAAACGGAGTTACGGATATAAATGGGAGTTTATACAAAGTAGAAAAAATTAAGAAGTTAAAAAAAATAGGAACTCAATATAGTGGAAAACTTGTTAACTACGATATATTTCTAAACGATGGTTTGCGAATTGTAGGTTTTTCGGGTGGTTTAGAATCAGCAAATGGAATGTACGATTTTAAGTTTAAGGGCAACTCCGGATTACCTGTTTTTACAAACCAGAATCGTAAATGGTGGGTATTCTACTCTACTTTAAAAAATAGATGGGTAATTGCATCGGATAATACAATAGATGGTGGAAAGTATTTAGCACTTAACAGAAATCAGAATTACGAAAATTTTACATGGTTAAGTGGTAATAAGATAATAGAAAGTAACACTAACACACCCGAGTGGTTTAGTACAGGATTTAATAATTCACTAGAATCAGACAATTTACCAAATGATAACACGGATTATTTTGGTAGAGTTAACTTTGTATCAAAGTATGATAGATTTATTGATTGTGATGCTTATTTAAATGGTTGGGTATACGCAGAGTTATTTGGTGTATATAAGGGAACACTTACAGAAAAAATTGTAAACGATAATGGATCGTTTACAAACTTAAATAAACCAAATGATACTTATGTGTTCTCTGGTGAGAAAAAATATTTATTTTTAAATGGTTCATTTAAAGGTAAACTACAAAACGGATGGGTTGGTAGTGATAAAATTCAACAAACAGATTCTGATAAAAATATTAGAATTGTGGGCTTTTTTGATGGAAAAAATTATGAGTCATGTGATGATCCGTTTTACACCTCTGGACTTATAAATTCATTAGTTAGTTTTGATAACCGTGATAAATTGGTATTTGACTTTAGTAATTACAATTCAAACGATGTTCAATTTACATCCAAAGAATTTGATAGTATAAATTTAGTCAAAATTCCAAATACAATTAAATACGAAAATGATATAGATTTTAAATTTATATCCGATTTCAATATAAAGAACCAAGGTATATCAGAGATTAGTGATTTGAGTAGTGGTAAAATAGTTACATCACACAAATACGAATCAATTGATACATTTTATTCACCGGATATGTACGATGTACAAGTTAAGCATAAAATTGAACTTAAGACAAACTCAATACAAGAAGTAAAACTTATCTCTAAAAGAATAAAATATAAAAATGTAAATAAATCAATATCAATAAAAATTAACGGTTCGCATATTAAAGTACATTTTAAGAACAATGAATATAGTGATTGTGAAATTATTTCAAAGGGAGGAGAATTCAAAGAAGGATTAGTTTATGATTTGAATGGCAACGGTAAAAGAATATCAACCGAATTGCTTCTTAAAAATATACATGAAAATATAAATTATACACCATTTGATCAAAACATAAAATATGTTGAAAAACTAAAAGAAAGCCGTATGTCTTTTTGTTACATATATATTGGTGATTTGTTAGAAGAATACGATTTGATGTTTGTTGTTGCATTAGATTCAAGAATAGAAATTAATAACAAATTAAACAATGAAAACTTTTCTGAAAATGCAGAAATTGTTAAAATAGAAAAAGAAACCGAGTTCGAATCAACACCAATGCACTATAACGGACTTCACCAATTCATAAGACAAATCGATTTGGTAAATAAAGGAAGAGGATATACGGGTCAAGAAGAAGTTGAGATATACGGAAAAATGCCTAATAATTGGAAATCTACTTGGCCACAAAAAATTAAAGCATATAAAATTTTTGAAATAGATAACGACACTGGAGAGATAACGGGTGTTAAAGCAGATAATTTTTTAATCTCTGGTATAAGTTGGATGACAGATTTAACATTAAGTTTTTATGATACACCAAAGATAAAAATAAGTTATCCACAAAATAATTCTCGTTTTACTATTAAGGAACAGGCACAAATAAATATTATATCCGGTGAACCAACTCCATATGTTAATGCAAATGTAATACTTCAAAATTATATTGATTTGGAACTCGGAGATACAATTGGAAAGTCATTAAATTCACCAAATATGTATTTTGAAGGACGAAGATTAGTAAGGTATGATACCGGACTTGTACATAGTAAAAGAATAAAAATACAAACTTCTGATAAAACATCTAGTCGCAGATTAAATCCTACTGACGTCATTATTTTTTCAAATGAATCAATAATGAATTTTGAATTGTACCTTGATACAAAAATTAAGGAAGTAATGAGGTCAGATGTTTGTGGTAACAACACTCCAATTTCGTCTGATACATACGAAATACAAATTACAAATTTTTTAGATAGTAATGATGACACCGACTACGAAATTACATACATAAAAAACAGAGATGTTGTAAATAATTTTTTTATTATATTAAATGAAAATGAGCAAGAAAAATTAGGAGAGGAAATTAACAACGAGCAATATGTTAACAGAGTTTCAAAAGTTAATGAAAATAGGTATTCAGAGGGATATATTAGAATTAATGGCTTCACCACAAATCAGTCATCGGCAAATGGATTATACTCAATGAGAAATGATATCTCTTATTGTGATAATTTTGGAAATTTTAATGTACCAATTCCAACTTATACAAATGAAAATAAAGAGTGGATTTTGACCTATGATGAGGAAATAAGTAGATGGAAACTTAGAAATCTCAAAACCTTGGATTTTATTGTATCTACTACAAAGTATATAGAAGATGGTTTTTTAGCAAATCCAAACAACAATCAAGGTTTTTATACAGGACGAGAAATAATAATAAAACCTGAATACAATGTAGATAAAAATGGATTTGTTTTTGAAAACGGAGAAATTATTGGAAATAAGTTTCAAGAAGCAAATGTAAAAGTAAGTAATCGATTTAAAATTGTTCCTAACAAATTATTATTTAGATTAGAAAAAGAAAGTTTTAATAACTTTTTGATGTGGAAAGTGAAAATTAAATCTAAGACAAACGGTAAGTTTTTATACGAAATTCCTATTGTTTATATTAATTCTGACTCATCCGATGAATTATTTATTACAAAGTATAATAATCTTGAGAACAAATTAAAAACACTTAATATTATCCAATATCAAGAAACTAGTGCCTGTAATTTAAATTTCCAAAACGCCGTTGATTGGAAGATAAAGTTACAAAATGAACAAAGTGGAGAATTTTCAGAAAATAAGAAAATTTATACACAAGGCAAAACCTACATAAATTCAACTTGTTTTTCTAAAATTAAAAATGCAGACCTCAATGGAAGATTTAGTTTTGTAGGAGAAAATATTTATAATGAAAAAAGTGCAACACTTGAATATTCCGAGTCAAGTAAATTTTGGAAACTCAAGACAGTTGACAGAGATACAAATTTAGATAGAAATTTTAAATATCCAAAAGCAG
>MDSZ01073042.1_pt1 | contig 18069 bp, 17 predicted proteins | sample 811201 | NCBI WGS metagenome assembly MDSZ01 (sample SAMN05326647, study PRJNA326480) | marine metagenome | isolation source: seawater | place: Indian Ocean: North | collected 2010
ATTTATGAATTGTGACCCTTTATTTCTAAAACTGAGTAATCAATGGGATGTATTATCTGCACCACCTTCTTGGCTTACCGGACATCTTCTGAGGAGCGATTGCATCTTAGCACCAATTCCTGCTGCAGATTATGCTAGAAATTCTGACAAACTAGTACTGGTGCCTGATTTAGGTATTTGTTCAAAGGGTGAGGTTGGAAGTGTTCTATTATTCGGTAATTGTAGTATGTCTGAGATGAATACAATAGCATTGCCATCAGATTCCTCATCATCTGTCGCATTACTAAAGTATATTATCAAACAGCAGGGATTAGATCCTGAATACATAGTAATGGGTCCAGACATAGATGCAATGCTAGATAATTGTGACGGGGCCCTAATTATCGGCGACAGAGCATTAGATGCATCAAAATTATACCCTGAGCAGATTATTTTAGACCTAGGTCTAGAATGGCGAGAGATGACTGGCAAACCAATGGTTTTCGGAGTATTTGCTGCTAGAAGGGACACACCTGTAAATGATGTAAAAAAAGCTTACAATTCACTAATTGAACAATTAGAAATGTTTGAAAATTCTATTGGCCGTAGAAATGAGATAATTCAAATATCCTCCGACAAATCCGGCCTAACAATAGAAAGATTGAATAAATATTTTGGAGAAGTATTCAATCGTTTAGATCAACAACATATTGATGGTTTGAATTTATTCCTTACTGAAGCTTGTGGAAAAGCAGAATATGCTGAATTCCTTTGGCAGTAATATTACCACTCATCATCTTCGGATTTAACTCGTCTAACCTTACGCTGTTTGGGTTTTACTGCCCGTTTCTTTGTAACAATTTTTTGACCAGGAATGTCAAGTTTGCCATCAAGCCTCTTTCTCTTTGTCGACATAACAGGACCCTGTTTATTTCGCTGTACTTTTCCAGATCTACGCTTTATGGTATTGTCTTCATTTACTTTAGAATCATCATCCAGAGTAAATGCAGTGCGTTTATTGGGATTTTTTTCTTCTTGAATCACCATGTAATTTGATTCAACATATTCCAAATCATCTTCGTAATTCATGATAGGCTCTGGTTTACTAATTGTGACTTCATCAGTTATTGTATCAAGTTCTTCAATTTCTTGTGAATGTTGCGTATCTTCATATATTTCATCATCTTTATTATCATCAAATTCCATCTCATCAAGAATTGTCGAGTTTAGATTATACCTCCTAATTAGGTACCAAATGGATAATGAGCAAGCAAAAACGAAGGCGAAAAAATTCGGATGTAATATTTTTTCTATTATTGATTCTATTTGAGTGGGACTTTTTTCAGCAATTGAGTAATTCAATATTGGATTTTCTCCATAATTGTACCAAATATATGATTCTGTTGAACTATCTTGGTTTATCTGTAAGATATATATTGGATGATTCTCAACAATGTGGGTTATCGAAGAACCAGTTACTGATATCTGTTCTACTAATTCTATAGTTAAAGGGAATGAGGCATTTGGTATAATATCAAAACTGGTTTTGAATGCAAATTTTATGTTTTCCTTATCATCCCATTTCGTAAACGATAATCCCTGAATTATTTGGCATTCAATTGTTCCGTTGCTAATCTGTCCAATAGAAAGTTCAATCGAGGAACGCAACTTGTTAATGTAGTCATTCTTGTCCATGTTATGACAAATTGCACGTTCAATCAAATTAGTTTCTTCATAATTTATAATTTGGTCCGAAATTATTGATCTTCTGGATAAGTTCCTAAATGTGATTGTGTCGATTGTGTTCATTGTGTATATGTCATTAACTACTAAAGTGTCACTGACTATTTCCATCTGATAAGATCTTAATGTAGTTGTATCGGGATATCTGCTACATACAGTTTCATTTAAACAATTAAAATCCCATTCATCTAAGTATGAATCACCATCATCATCATCGTCCAATATGTCTGGAATATTATCGCCGTCTAAATCAGAACCTACAGAACCGAATCCTTCAGGTAATGTCGGTACCCCGTAAGCCGCAATATGATTTGAATCTGTAGCAACGAACAATTTGGTTATTACACCTTGATCTTCAATTATGTCAAAATCAAGTGATTTGTGCATTAGATATGTCGAAGAAATTTTTTGAAATGTCGATCCATCAAGCACGATTAACTCAGGACTATTGTCTGATTCAAGAATAAATATTCTATCGGAATTAACGGACCACCTCATGTCATGAGAATCACCTAAGTTTAAACTTTGTAATTCCGAGCCACTTAAAGAATAAGTGTACAAATTTCCACTCAAAGTAATGATTGCTAGCTTTGCATCTAATTGACTAAAGTCACATCCAGTGACTTCCTCACCAACATCGAAACTAACTTCTTGAAATTCGCCATAACTATTCCAAATGTTAATTTTACCTAATTCATCACCTGTTACGATATAATTTCCAGATTTAGAATATTTAACGCAGGTAATATCTGATACATGTTGCCCAGTCAATTGATATGTTACAGACATATTTTCTTTGTTGTATATGTTTGCTCCATTATACATATTAGGTGCTACTATATTCTCACTATTAGGGGACCAGTCAATGTTACTCAATCGGTCATTTCCTTTTCCCATTTGAGATTTTATATCTCCATTTTCTAAGTTCATAATTTGAATGGAATCATGAGTCGATTGCTGTGCTTGGAGACTTATTGCCAGATAAACTCCATCAGGTGAAAATTGAATATCATATATTTCTCTTTCGAAATGTGAGGAATTTAATAGTTCAAGGGTATTCATGTCATGGAATTCTAAAGTATTACTGTATGAACTAGCAATTAGGTTAAGTTCATCATAAATTGCCACTGAATTAGTATCAGCATCACTAGATTCAGCATAAGTAACTCCAATGTAATTTATACCAGCAGAATTAGATGATGCACAAGGTATCATTAATGAAATGAATAAAGTGCATAATATCACACTAAAACATCTATATTTCATCGGGTTCAATATTTGGTGATTTTTGAACTACTTGAATATATAGCCGACTGATTAGTATATAATGGGATTTCGTAAGTTTGTCATGACCTTCAAACGGATGGTTATTGAAGGACCTAATTTTGGCAATGTCATGGAGACAGTACTAGACCAAGATGAGAATGGCGATTATTTAGTTAGAATCGGTCATTCTCCAGACCCAGATGATGCTTTCATGTTTCATGCAATGACTAACGGTAAGTTTGAAACTCCTGGCTACAAATTTGTCCATGAATTACAAGACATAGAGACTCTAAACCATCGTGCAATGAAACAGGAATTAGAAGTTTCAGCAGTTTCCATTCATGCATTTCCAGAAATTTCAAAGCATTATACTCTAATGAATTGTGGTGCTTCTATGGGTGAAGGTTATGGTCCAATGGTTGTTTGTAAATCAGGCGTTTCAATGGAAGATGCAAAAAACTCTGTAATTGCAGTTCCAGGGTTGAAAACAAGCGCATACCTTGGTTTAAGGTTAGCTTGGGGCGATGTTAATGTTGCAGTTGTGCCATTCGACGAAATTATCCCTCGTATCTTAGACGGAACCTATCTGTCAGGTCTAATTATACATGAAGGTCAATTAACCTATGTCGAACATGATCTAAATGTATTAATTGACGTTGGTAAATGGTGGAATGGTATTACGGATAACTACCCAATGCCCCTAGGTGGTAACGTTGTTAGGAAAGACCTCGGAGAAAAAATGATGAAAGATATCACATTGTATACTAAAATGAGTATTGAATATGCGATTAAAAATCCGGATGAGGCATTAGAATTTGCCAAGAAATGGGGCCGTGGTATAGATGATGACACCAACAAAAAATTTGTCAGTATGTATGTTAATGATCGGACAATTGACTACCGTCAAGATGGACGAGATTCAATAAAACTGTTCTTGCAAGAGGGTCAGAAAATTGGATTAATTGACCAAGAATTTGATACTGGCAATATTGAATTTATTGGGGCGGTTTGATGGTAAGACAGCCAAAAGTAAGCCAATATGGTTCAGTAGACCCGGCTCCACCACAAATTAACGGTCATATAACCGAGTGGAAAGAATCACTTGTTGACAAAGACATACCTATGTTTCAAAGAATGCGTAATGTCTTCGCTCTTCGAAACGATAGAACTGATGAGGCATGTCTTGCATTGTGCAATGGTTTTTTGTCTGATAGCGCCTTACTTCGCCATGAAGTAGCATATGTGCTGGGTCAAATGCAGAATAAAGTTGCAATTCCAAAGCTGATTGAGGTATTATCTGACGAACAAGAACATGTCATGGTTCGCCATGAAGCAGCAGAGGCTCTAGGTGCGATTGGTGATTATTCAGTAATTCCCGTTTTGCAAGAATATCTAAGCCATGAACTTCCAGAGATTTCTGAATCCTGTGAGGTTGCTATCGATTTACTAGATTGGACAAAATCAAAAGAATACGATGTAATAGATTGCTGAGACAAATTCAATAACTACAATGATTACGAAGGGACAGGGAGTATTATGCCACACGACAATATCCAACTTGCTCAGGCACCGAATGGGGAAATTGGTCCGCGATGTAAGAAATGTGGTGTAAGAATGACATTTGGTTCTTCAATGGTAATTAACAACAATTACTATTGTTGGGAGTGTTATGTTGAACTAACCGGTGCAGAATCATCAACAAAAGTTGTCGAAGCTGAGAAGAAATTCTGGATGACTAATGAATGAAATAAACGAATTATGGTGTGATGATGTTTTCTACTGGGTGGGCAAGGTTCGCTCATAAATTCACCAACTATTACAGAAATTCACCACTCTGGTCCCCACCTAGAATAAAATACCGTGAATGGATGTTTATTCCATTCGGCAATTCACCACCGATAAGGCATAAAGGATTTTCAGATACTCAATCTGTTAGGAATTTTATCACTCAAAGACCAATGCATTCTTGTTTTTATTCGACTGCATATTGGGAAAAACCCTACATGATGAAAATGGTCGAAAAGGAATGGATAGGTGCGGACTTAATTTTTGACCTTGATGGAGATCATTTACCTGGAGTCACAGATAGGGATTTTCCTGCGATGCTAGAAGTTATTCAAGAGCAAGCATGGACATTATGGAATGATTATCTTGAGCCAGAATTTGGCTTTGAAGAAAAATATTTGCAAGTCACTTTTTCTGGCCATCGAGGATTTCATCTTCATTACAGAGATCCAGCTTTATTCCATTTAGATTCTGAAGCAAGAAGAGAAATAGTATCTCACATAAGAGGTGAAGATGTTGACGTCAAAGGTAGTCTTGCTAGATTTCATTTGGGTGATAGAACAGGTTGGGCTAATCGAATTAATAGAGGCATGGAATCAGTTGTAGAAAAACTTCAAGAAATCGCCAATAAACAAAAAGGCTACACTTCAGTACTTGATGAACTACATGATGGTTTAAAATCCCAAGCAAGACGGGAAAATAGATCGAGTTCCAAAGGCAAAACTTCAATTCAAAACTTAGGTGAATTGCTGATTAATCAGCAACGAGCAGATAACTTACTTGCAGGTAATTTTGGTGTGCTAAATAAATATGAATCACTATTCCTCGACCTTCTCAAAACCGATACATCAGTTGTATTGTCAAACGCAGGTGAAGCAGATGAAGTAGTTACAATCGATGTTAGAAGACAGATAAGGTGGCCTACCTCGCTACATGGTAAATCTGGTATGCGAGTTACTGAGTTCCCATTAGATAGATTAGATCCAGATAAATCTAATCGCTTTGATCCACTCTATGAAGCAGTTGCTTTAAGGACTGATAATAATTTACAAGTTGAAATTATTCAAGAGGATTGCCGCTTCAAATTTTTTGATAAGGAATGGAATCCGAAAAAAGGTGAAATCTTAGATGTTAGTGATGCAGTAGCCACATTTTTGGTTCTAAAAGGATGGGGTAGAATAGCATCTCCCTAACATTGGCAAATTATCCTAATATTGAGGTTTTTTTAGGTAAGGTTCAATACTATACTGCTCCCCCTTGGGCATAGGTGAGGTCATGGGGTTCAGGAAGAACAAGAAAAAATCCGCTTCGGAACAATCTAACCTAAACCTTCCTCCTGCACCATTGCCACCAATGCCAGGAATGCCATTACCTCTTCCTGATGCGGCTTCTATGCCTCCACTACCAACACCCCCAATGCCTCCGGTATCAGAACCAGTACAAATTGAGGAACCCGTTCAAGAAAATCCAGATAAGGGAGAAGATTATAATGAACTGTGGGCTAAAAAGTCCAACAAACCATTACCCCAAATTTATGGACACATTGACCGTATTTCATCTGGTGAAGCAGGTTCATTGTTAGATCGCTATGCTGACAGATTTGGTCATGCATTAGACCGCGACATTATTGTTTTAAGAAAGCAACAACATGATGACAAGATAGCTCAAGTCAGAGATGCACCAGTTGTTGAATTACTAGAAGACGATGTAGTGGAACTTTCACCTGAAGAGCAATTAAGCCAGATTGAAGATGAAATTCGAACTTTAAAGCCAGGCTACCAACAAGCCAAGGCAGATGGAGATGCTGAACTTTTAGCAGAATTAAAGCCGCAATTGGAATCACTGCTTAAAGAAAGAAAACAACTTCAATCATTGTTATCTGATACTACCGCTGAAGAATCAATTCCAACGCCTTCGATAGAGTCTGCTCCGGTAATTGCTCAAGAATCTACTGAAGAAGACTTGTTTATTACATTCGTCTCCATAGTTGACGAGTTACTAGGATCAAATTTACCGGCAAATGTTGTTGAGGATTTTGTAGAATCCGACGATTTCTCAGTTTACCAAGCAGTGGGCAGCGACCCACAATCGGCAGATGATGATTTGAGGTCACTATTTTTCAATATTGTAGATGGACAACTTGGAAATATGGACTCTGAATCAATTGAAACATTTGTCGGTTCTTCTGATTTTAAGATTTACAGCACAATCGGAGAGATGTATCAGTGAGGATGATTATATGGGACTATTAGATAAAGCAGGTGGAGCAAGCGAATCCAAACCAAAAGCAAAAGCAAAGGCTGTTGCAAAAGCAAAACCAGTGGCCAAAGCAGTTGCAAAAGCAAAACCAGTAGCCAAAGCAGTTGCAAAAGTGGCAGAACCTGTTGCTGTTGCAGAACCAAAAGCTAAGAAGGAAAAGAAGGCTAAGAAACCACGAAAAACTCGACAAGCACGACCATCAGGGTTGCCAGATGGCTTTGAAATGGCCAATAAATTAGACCGAACTATGACTTGGTTTGTCAATTTTGCTTGGAATTTTGGTGTACTTTTTGCCGCCCTATTTATGATGGCCAGCGATACTGGATTAGTTACAACAATACTACTTGTTGTGTCAGTGGTAATGATGATATTAAACGTGTTTATTTTGCCATTTAAGACAGGTAGGAATCTAGGACAATTTGTTTCGAGAATAAAATATGTAAACTATGATGGTGAAAAATCCAATCCCATACAAGGTGCTCTATCCAACTCAGTTGGGATTTTAGCATTATTTGGTTTCCTATCCATATTTGTATCAACAAGCGATATTGGCGATAAGGATGCTGGAGCTGGACCAATTATTTTCACAGTTGTAGGTGGAATATTTGTGATTCTATACATTGTTAACTGGCAATTTGCCAAAGCTAGCGAACATAATCAAGGTCTTTACGATGTTATGTTTGGTGCATACCTAGTAAAACACGTTCCTACAGATGAAGAGAAATCCAGTGGATTTTGGGCCAAATTCGAGAGTATGGGTGATTATGGTGACAAATTTGCTGCACGTCGAGAAGCGAAAAAGTTGGCCCAAGAAAATGAAGCAGATGATAATTCGGAATCTGAAACTGACGAGGCTTCAAAGCCCGACAAATCTGATGACAAAACAAAAGCCAAGCCTAAAGCAAAAGCAAAGGCTAAAGCAAAAGCCAAGCCTAAAGCAAAAGCTGCTGATAAATAACCTGCCAATGACTCTCGTCTGTGGGATGCATGATTTTAGTTAAATATAGGTGGTTAAGACCTGCTTTATTTCTAGTGTTATTAATAATCTCTTTGTTTTTCTTAGTTGCTAGTTCCTCAATTTTGGAATACTCTATTACCATTATATTATCATTAATTCTGTCATACAATTTTATGTTGGAATTGTGGATTGGAATGGCATTCATATCACCAGGAAATAAAAAGAAAATGTTTACAGAAACAGGTTGGAGTTCTTCATATCATAATTTATCTACACAAATTCATTCTAAATCACATTTTGATGAGATAAAGCGCCCCTTAGTGATCATAATTCACGGTTGGCGAAGTGGCGCCATATCAATGCAATCCAGAGCAGAAACATATATCAAAATGGGTATGCATGTAATAATTTTTGAAATGCCGGGACATGGTGCTAGTGAACCTGTAGCGAAGTGGACTGCAGGTCATGCGGCTGTAACATTTCATGAATTTTTTGAATCACTAGAGCCTCAATTCAATATGGATTTGGTTTCTAAGATCTTTCTGCACGGGCATAGTATGGGAGGTTTTGTACTACTCAAATTCAATAATTTAGCTACCTCCAATATTCAATATGACAAGATATGCGGATACATTTTAGAATCTCCTTTGACATGTTATTCCTTTATTTTTGAGGAGACAATTAAACAATTATTTATTCCGCGGTTCTTAGTAAATCATTATTGGAAGAGACTGCGATCGCATTTCAACACAGTCAATCCAAAATTGACCTCAGTTGAAGATATTACTGAAGTTGATATTCCTTTTTGGGGTTCAATAAATAATGACTTATTATTAATTCAAGCCGAACAAGATGATGTCTTGGGGAGGCGCCACTATGACAGATTGGTCAATGTACAAAGTGACCTGAAAGAAAATCATTTTACATTTGACGAACATCTAGTACCGAGTTTGACTCATGCCCAATCAAGAAAAAATATCGATAGAGATGCGATAATTGAAGATTGGGTCAAGGAAAGAATTCACTCAGACTCACTAACATCTGCTTGATCTCTAGCCAACTCTCTCATGTCTTCTACTTCATCTAGTTCATCAACTATTTCTTCACCGAGTAAAGTCTCAAGAACATCTTCCATGGTAAGGATTCCAGAGGTGCCTCCAAATTCATCAACAACTATGGCTATTTGCTGTTTATTGGTCAAAAACATATCTAAAGCATTGTCTACTGAACTGTTTGTTGAAATAGTCTTCACTGGCTTTGATAACTCTGTAATTGATAAATCCCATTCATCACGACTTGCCGCCATAAGTAATTGGGAACGAATAATGATGCCTTTTATGTCATCAATTGATTCGCCATAAATTGGAATTCTAGAGAATCTTATTACTTGATTCTCATCCATTACCTGTCTTATAGTATAATCTTGTTGAAATGCAGTTATGACTACACGGGGCGTCATAACTTCATTAACTGCAATTTCTCGAAGCCTGAGTAAGTTATGGATGACTGTTTCTTCATCAACTTCTAAAATCCCTTCTTCTTCTCCTAAATCAGCCAATGCAGCAACATCATCACGCGTTACTAATGAATGACCTCCAGATGGTAAGATCTTCTTTAGCCACTGAATTGGAATTATGATTAACATCAATGTGAAAGTCATAAAATTAAGTATATGGCCTGCAGTTGGTGCAAGTTGTTTCCAATATGCCGTTCCTAAAGTCTTTGGAATAATTTCAGATAGGAATAGTACAGCTAAAGTTAGCACAACAGAGGCTATTGTTAGGTATTCTTCACCAAACTGCTTGTTTACTTCAGAACCAACACCTGCAGCCCCCATCGTGTGAGCAATAGTGTTTAGCGTAAGTATTGCGGTTAACGGTTTTACAGCATCATCATCTTTGAGTTTAGCCCAAATTTGACCTATTTTACTGCCATCTTTTTCCATTACTGCGATATGAGTATATGGTATAGAAAGTACAATTGCTTCTAAAATTGAGCAAAGGAAAGATACTCCGAGTGCGAGTGTTATGTAAAAAATCAATAATGTATAATCCATGAATTTACGACGGCCCCTAGACGATGCGCTAAACCTGCGTAACGATTCTAGTTATTCAAAATGACGCATAAATCAATATTAATGGTGAAAGTCAATAACGGAAGTCTACCCGCAGAGTAATTGAGGGGAATATTTGGCCGTTGCAAGTGAATATGTGTTGATTTGTGTTGCTTGGCCATATGCCAACGGACCACTTCACTTAGGTCACGTAGCAGGATGTTATCTTCCACCAGATATTCAAGCAAGATTTGAACGCGCTAAAGGAAATAAGGTACTTATGGTATCTGGCTCAGATGAGCATGGTACACCCATTACTGTATCAGCAGAGATAGAAGGTGTTGAGCCACAAGATATTGTAGATAGATATCATAAAATCAATAAACAAGCATTACTAGACTTAGGATGTTCTTGGGAGCCAAATGTAGACCCTAGAGGTATAGAGTACGGTGGTTCTCTATTCAATCGAACATCTGATTCTAGACATAAAACCATAGTACAACAAAATTTTACTAAATTATTAGACGCTGGATTATTCGAACGTAGAACAACCCAACAATATTACGAAGTGTCAAGTAACAATAAGGGACGCTTCTTGCCAGATCGTTATGTTGAAGGAATTTGCCCCACATGTGATTTTGATGGCGCAAGGGGTGATCAATGTGATGAATGTGGAGCAACCTACGAAGCGATTGAGCTAAAATCACCAAGATCAAAAATGAATCCTGATGCAGAAATAGAAATTCGTGACACCGACCATTTCTTTTATCGTCTAGATTTATTCCAAAAAGTGTTAGAGCAACATGCTAGTGACAGAAGTAGTGTATGGAAATCTAATGTAAAAGCAATGACAAAACAATGGCTGGATATGGGATTACGTCCAAGAGCTGTAACCAGAGATTTAACTTGGGGCATCCAATTGCCACTTGAAGGAGATGAATGGAAAGGTAAGTGTGTCTATGTTTGGTTTGAAGCGGTCCAAGGATATACTACATGTGCTCAAATTTGGGCAGAATCTATAGCAGATAAGTCTGGACATCCAGATGGAAAAGATTCGTGGAAAAATTGGTGGATGATTGATGAAAATGGCAAAACTCCAAGACACCTATACTTCTTGGGCAAAGATAACATTCCATTCCATACAGTGATATGGCCAGCTCTTATTATGGGCATTAACCACGCTAATGCGGGTAAAAATTCTACTGAAGCAGTTGAGTTACCAACTGCTGGTGAATTAGCACTGGCAACCAATGTTCCAGCAATGGAATATCTAATGTTAGCCGGAGGTCAATTTTCCAAATCGAGGAAACATGCTGTTTGGCTTCCTTCATTTTTACAAAGATTTGATCCAGACACACTTAGGTATTATCTTAGCATAAACATGCCTGAAAATCATGATACAGATTTCAATTGGCCCGATTTTGTGGAAAAAATAAATTCAGAACTGATTGCAGCATATGGAAACTTTGTTCATCGTATCCTAACTTTAGGAGCACGATTACCTAAAACTAAAAATGGCCCATTTGTGGATTTAGAGATGGAAAACATCACAGCCAAACACTCTGAAAAATTAAACCAATTACATTTGGAAATAACAACATCTCTTGAACGTCACAGGTATAAAGAAGCACTTAGGTATGTTATGAATGCTGCACAGTACGGTAATCAAATTATTCAAGCAGCAACCCCTTGGAAATATTTAGGTGAAAAATTCGATGACTCAGATGATGCTAAAGAATCGTTAGCTAGTCTTTCATTTGGTTGGAGGATTTGCCGATACCTTGCTATAGTGACTCAGCCGTTTTTACCATTTAGTGCCCAAAAATTATGGGAATCTCTTGGCCAACCAGGACAAGTAGCAGAAGCCGATTGGTTTTCGGCCAATGATTGGCAAGTAGATATGACTTGGAATGATAAAACCCCAGAACCATTATTCAAACGTTTAGAGTTAGATGAGATACTAAAGCAGGAGCAATCTTTTGTATCAAAAGAGTCAACTGATAGTAACCCTGTAACGAATGTCAAAGGTGGAAAGAAAGGTGGAAAAAAGATGAACAAAAAAGTAGAAGGAATACAATACTTAGACTTCAATGATTTTATGAAAGTAGAATTGAAAGTCGGGAAAATAACTAGTGTTGAAGAACATCCCAATGCAGACAAATTGTACGTTATAAACTTGGATGATGGAGGACAAGGACGAGTGATATGTGCAGGAATAAAACAATATTATACCGCAGAACAATTAACTGGAATGCAAGTAGTTTTTGTTAGTAATTTACAACCAAGACCACTAAGAGGCGTGACTTCTGAGGGTATGATGTTAGCAGCCGATGATGGAAATGGTCAAGTTAAATTGATTACTGTAGATGGTGAAATTTCAACAGGGTCAACCGTTAGATAATTACTCAGCAATCCTTTTTTTGACTGATTGCATAATTTCTCTTGCCGAAACACTACATTCTTCCAATATTTTTGGGCAGGACTCCCTCATAGTTTGGCCGTACTCATTTGGTAGTGAATTTAGATTGATATCGACATTGAATAATGCACCTTTGCATGCAGCACTAGCAAGTAATCCAGCAACACCCACGTCTGACACGGCATTTGCATTACCGAAATTAGCTAAGTCATCTAATAATTTTAGTAGATCTAGTGATAAGCACGCAGTATTGTATGGTATCTCAGCAGCATGTAATGTAGCCTGCCTAATCTTTTCTCTTCTGAGTGCTTTCTCATCATCTGAAGATTTGGGCATTCGAAAAGAAGCCATGACCAAATCAAATGCATCACTATCTTGAACTGCTAAATCACCAGATTTTACTAATATTTCCTCAACCTTTATTTTTGCACGCTCAGCATGAATCCATCCAGATTGCCATTTCTCTTTACCTAATGTAAGTTCAATTACCATTTTAGTTAGTGCTGCGGCTTGACCTAAAGCTACAGCACAGGCAGTTCCTCCACCAGGTGTAGGTGCTGAAGATGCTAATTCACTTTGGAATTCATTAAGCGTTTTATCCATCCAACTCAATTAGCATCACCTGCCATCGCCCACTCGATTATTCTTTCATGCGGATTAAAATCATCAATTTCAGATAATCCAAGTCCATTGATTGCAGCATCAACATACTCCTCATCTGAATAGTTCCCTTCGCCAAGATACCATCGTCCTGTTTCAAGCATCGATTTTAGTGGCACTAAACCGACTAGTTCGCTACCTTTTAGCGAAACAGCATGATCCTTGGCAAGTGATTTGCAGATTTCAAATGCCTTGTGAATTGGGCATTTTTCTACATGTAATATATTCATTGATACTTGACTAATAGAGTGGGTTTCCAATGTAACACCCATTCCTTGTATTTCTTGTACCATACCTCTAACCCGCATCTTCTGTCCGTTTTCTTGTTTGATTAGTCTACCACTGCCACGAATGATTGAGCCAATTTTCTTTGCTACCACAGCATCAGTTTCGTCAATATTGACATTATATGCAATTAGTATATCTCTTGAACCAATTGTTATACCACCCGATTTTTTCGTTGCATCACACCAGTGCTTAGGGCCAAAGTCAGGGTATCTAGTAGATTCATTGTGATTTGTCTCACCATTCGACAATCTATCTTGAAGGCCTTCATATTGTCCTTTTCGCAATGTCGAGAGGAGTTTTCGATCAGCATGTTTTGCTGAGTATCCGTACAAAAATGTACTAACTCCTAAATCATCAGCCACACTCTTAGCCAATTTTTCAGCCAGCGAAGAGCATTCTTCCATCGTATAATTATTGAGTGGAATAAATGGGCAAACATCAACAACGCCCAATCTAGGGTGCTCCCCATGATGATTGGACATATCGATTAATTCAACAGCTGCTTCAATAAGTTTGTATGCTGCGATGTAGACATCATCTGGACTACCTGCTATGGTTATTACAGTTCTATTATAATCTGCATCAGGTTCTACACTCAGTACCGAACAATGCTCGTTTTGAGGTATATTACTAACAATTTGATTTATTATCTCTTGATTCCTTCCCTCAGAGATATTAGGTACACACTCTATTAATTGCTTGTCCATGCACAGTGGTAATAAAAGGCGGACTTTGAAGTTAGCCTTAACTATAAATTGTATCAGGTGAATCTTTGAGTCCACCTTTTATTTTCTTCAAATTAATCCTTTTTATAGAATCCATGAAGTCAGTTTGTGTGATGTATCCACGTCCTTGGCGAATAGCAATCATTCCTGCTTCGACACATGTTGCTTTGATTTCTGCACCTGAAAAACCATTAGTTTTATCGACAATTTGTTTCAGCTGTATTTTCTTGGTTGACATCTTATCAATATTTAGTTTGAATATAGCCTTTCTGCCTACTTCATCAGGTATTGGAATTTCAATAACTCTGTCAAAACGACCAGGTCTTAATAACGCTTCATCAAGTATGTCTGGACGGTTTGTTGCTGCAATAATCTTGACATTCTCTAGTACATCAAAACCATCTAACTCTGCTAGTAACTGCATCAATGTCCTTTGAACTTCTCTATCTCCACTAGTAGAACCATCCAAACGCTTGGCACCGATTGCATCAATTTCATCTAAGAATATTATCGACGGGGCTTTTTCTTTTGCAAGAGAGAATAATTCTCTTACCATCCTACCTCCTTCTCCAATATATTTTTGCGCAAGTTCACTACCAACCATTCGAATAAATGTGGCATCTGTATGATTTGCCACAGCCTTTGCCAGTAAGGTTTTCCCGCATCCAGGAGGTCCAACCAATAAGATTCCTTTTGGTGGCTCAACACCAACTTTTTCAAATAATTCCGGAGAATTAAGTGGCAATTCAATCGCTTCCCTTACGTATTGCTTTTGTTCTTCCAATCCAGCTACTGAATCATAATCAATATCTGGCCGTTCAATCATTTCAGCCCCACTGACCATTGGATCCCAAGCATCATGTAAGACTTCAATAACCGCTAAAGTATCTTGATTCAGGGCAACACGAACACCAGGTTTTAGCACATTTGGTGTTAGTCTTTGATTCAAAGCCACCTGGAAAACAGTACCATTGGAAGAACGAACTATACCTCTTTCTTGGTCTAATATATCTTCAAGATGCCCGACAATTAGTGGCGGCGATTTTAGTGACCTCACTTCGTCATCCAACCGGTTAGCTCGCTTCTTAAGCGAACGAATTTCCGCTTCCATATGCGCTCTTTCATTGATTAAATCTTGAGTTTGGTCTTGTAGATTTTTGAAATCATCTTCAAGTTTTTTTAAGTCCTCATCATTGGATGACATGATGTCTTTTGTTGGCGTGCCCACATCCCCTACCATGTCGCTCATACTATCCAAACGGCAATCATCTATGAACTCTGCCTAAAATAATGACAAGATTCATTTTGATGTTAGCATAGGGGGACTTGGTGAGGTAATGGGTGAATGCGAAGTTTGCGGGGCGATGAAAGTTGGTACAAAGCAAATAATGATGGGAAAGGCACCAGTTCAAGCTTGTACTCGATGCGTTGAAAAACTTGGATTGGCACCTAAAGAAGAAGCACCTGGGATTAAAATGTCTAGAACAAGGACATCCTTCAGCGCTGCAAAACCACGGCGTAAAAATGACATAATGGCTAAGCAAGAAAAAGAATTAGCTGATGATTTTGGAAATAGAATTAGTAATGCCAGAAAAGCCAAGGGTTGGAACCATGCGGAATTGGGTAAGCGTATTGCAGAGACTGTTAATGTGATAAAATCTGCAGAATCAGGCAAACCACCAACAGATTCTCTGATTAAAAAATTAGAACGAGTTCTTGGAATTGTTTTACTTGTCGAATCTATTCCATCTGAAACTACTAGAGTAGTACCACACGGAAATAGAAACATGACTCTCGGTGATTATTTCAAACAAAATGGTGCTTGAATGAAACAATTGAGCATACATTCATTATGGCTTGCCCAAGATGACCCGAAAAAAAATACTGCTGTATTATCGTCAAAACGTGGAGATATTACACTTCATAAACGAATTAACACACTACCGAAGAAGGGAATTATTCTAGAGCCTTTGTGCGGGAAAATTTTTGGCCCTGAAGACCATGAATTGTTAACAGAAAACAATGGTTCAATTGTCGGCTTAGATTGTAGTTGGAAACAGATTGAATCAAGTGTTGATTCAGTCATGAGAAGAACTAGATTAAAACCAAGAATGCTACCGTTATTCTTAGCTGCAAATCCAGTTAATTGGGGCAAACCTGGCAAATTATCGACAATTGAAGCACTAGCGGCTGCAGCATATTTGTGCGGCAATAAGGAACAATCTAAGGAGCTACTTGGCGGATTCCGCTGGGGTCAGAGATTCATTGAATTGAATTATGAACCCTTGGAGGAGTATTCTTCTGCTAAAACTAGCCAAGAATTAGTCGAACTTCAGTTTGAATACTTTGATCTTGAACACCTAAGAAGTGGTGATAAATAGTGAATTATCGTAAGACACCTATATCTAGACTAGAAATGGGTGAAAGAATAATTCAAACCGATGATATAGCTATTGAATCCCTTGTCAAGTTAACTGTAAATGGAGAACCCTTAGCCAACTTATTAGCTTCCCCAGAGAACTGTGATGATTTGATTTTAGGCCATTTATTGACAGAAGGATATATCACTCACTCTACTAAAATCGATAAATCTGATATTATTACTAAAGTTGATGACTATGGCACAATATTAGTTGATATCACTATTGTAAATGACGCAATTAGTTCAAGTAATTCATTAGGAATCACAACAACCTCGTGTGGCGCATGTAAGTTAGACGGCATGGAATTGTTAGTCGAAGGTTTGCCCAGTGTAAAGTCATCAAATAACTTTGAGCACTCCTCAATATATAACGGTTTGAAGGAGATGTCACAAAATCAAATCGGATTCATCAAGACTGGTGGAATGCATTGCGCAGGACTAATGTCAAAAGATGGAAAATTACAATTTCAGAGTGAAGATATTGGCCGCCACAATGCAGTTGACAAGGTAATTGGCAGAGGATTTAGCCACATTAATTTTAATGATTCAATCCTACTATTAAGTGGTAGATGTGGTTGGGACATTGTTGCTAAGGCTGCACGTTGTAATATATCCAATATTGCCTCAATCGGGGCTTGTTCTTCACTTGCCGCGTCTTGTGCACGTAGCCTAGGCATCACAATACACTCCTTCGTCAAAGAAAATAGTTCAGTAATCATCGGCTAGAGTATCAATCTATACAGAGATTTCAAATGATTGATTTCTAAGAGAGTAACTATCAGGAGGATAACTCATGAAAGGTAAAACACCTGTAGAAGACATCCCTCTAAAACTGGGGAAGCCAAAAACAACTGCAGCAGGTATACCAGCGGTCATCTCCAGTGCAAAACATTCTCTAAAGAAAATGGGTCTTACAAATACCATAAAGACACTAAGAATGGTAAATCAACAAGATGGTTTTGATTGTCCTGGTTGTGCTTGGCCAGACCCAGATCACAGGTCATCATTCGAATTTTGTGAAAACGGCGCTAAAGCAGTTGCTGATGAAGCAATGAAGGCAAATGTAGATGCTAAATTTTTCACCAAATATTCAGTTAAAGACTTGACTGAAAAAAGCGACTATTGGCTTAACAGTCAAGGAAGGATTAACCAACCAATGTACTTGGCTTCTGGTGAGGCAAATTATACCCCGATTAGTTGGCAAAAATCTCTAGACCTTATTTCCAATAAACTTAATTCTCTATCAAATCCAAACAGGGCCGTTTTTTATACATCGGGAAGAACTAGTAATGAAGCCGCTTTTCTGTATCAAGCATTTGTAAGATTACTTGGGACTAATAATATGCCCGATTGCTCTAATATGTGTCACGAATCTAGTGGTAAAGCCTTAGTTCAAACCATTGGTATTGGTAAAGGAACAGTTACCTTAGATGATTTTAATCATGCTGAAACAATTTTGGTAATTGGTCAAAATCCCGGCACCAATCATCCGCGAATGCTAACAGCACTTAG
>MDSZ01161676.1_pt1 | contig 18069 bp, 19 predicted proteins | sample 811201 | NCBI WGS metagenome assembly MDSZ01 (sample SAMN05326647, study PRJNA326480) | marine metagenome | isolation source: seawater | place: Indian Ocean: North | collected 2010
AAACGTTGTTAAATCAACACAAAACACACGAAAACAGGAAACATCCCACTAGGGATGGGGGGAAGGACACCCTCCATCCCTAATATTACAATTAACATCCTAGAAATCATATGGCAAAATTAAAGAATGAAAATATTATTTCAAGTTTTTATCTTATTTTTTATAACTGGTTGTGGAGTTATGGATGCTCTTGATGCAGCAGATCGTGCTTATTATGAAAGTTTAGGATATGAATTCCCAAATCAACAAAAATTAGCTGATACATCTAAAAAATTAGAAAACAATAAATTAAAGTGCAGAGAATATGGTTTTAAAGACAATACAGATGGCATGGGAAATTGTTTAATAGAGTTACGAAAATTAGATGTCATTGAAAATCAAATAGCACAACAACAAGCCGAACTAAAGAAACAACAACAAGCTGAAGCATTGATTAGGTTTGGTACAATTATTGGTGGTGCTGGTGTTCCTAATAATCCTCAACCAAAAACAATACCTTCAATACCTTCATATTCTGAGAGTTATACAATTTCTAGAACAGTACCATCTAATCAGAACTGTCCCTTGTTAATCGCCCCATTGAAAAAACAAGAAGTTAGGAATGGAAATAGAATTTGTTATTATTAACGACGAAGAATAGAATCAACTAAGAACTCACATCGGAAACGTCAATAACGACAACCAACATAGGAAACAACAAATCACTCAAAAGCGGGATTTTAAGCGGAGACTTTTATCATATGACAAGAAAACCTTTTAAGCATAAGCTCTATGAAGATTGAGGCTATATGTTCGACTCCCTCCATCCCTACCACTTAAAACTCAATTAACATTGAATTACAAAAATGACTCTATTAGGATATGTAAATGAAATTTAAGAATCCATTAGAAAAAATAGTAAAAAAAAATAAAATATGAAAAATGGTTTTATTTTATCTGATGAAGTTCTGGGTAATAAAATTAATCCCCCAGCTCATCAACCTCTATATTCCAAGAATATTAAAGGATCTTTAAATAATTTAGAGTTATTTACAAAAGGGCATCCTTTTAATCTTTATAGCGAGTTAAGGGACAATGCCCCAGTTTATTATCATCAGCCAATGCCAACAGATCCAGAGCCAGGCTATTGGGTTTTAACAAAATATGAAGATATAAAATATGTTTCAATGAATCCTAAGATATTTTCTTCACAATACTCAACTGGAACCCTGCTAACACTAGGATCAGAAGATCGAAGACACCCAAAATTGTTTAAATCAACAATCGACCATATGTTGAATCTTGATGGAGAAATGCATTTAGGTCTTAGAAAAGAGCATATGCCATTTTTTAAACCTGATTTTGTAGATGAATTAAGAAAAAAGGTAGCATTTAAAGTTAAAGAATTATTAGATGCTATAGCTCCAATAGGTGAGTGCAATCTTGTTCATGAGGTTTCACAACAATTGCCAATATTTACATTATCAGAAATATTAGGAATACCTGAACAAGATAGACAAAAACTTGTTTCTTGGATGGAGTTTCTTGAATTAGCTCAATACTTTACATATGAAATGATAAAAGAACAAAATGAAGGTAAAACAGAGTCAACTCCTGATCAAAGTATGGTTGATATGTTTAATGCAATGGTTGATGAGATGTTTGAATATGGAAGATTTATTTTGAAGGAAAAAAGAAAAAATCCTTCTAATGATTTATTAAGCGCAATCGCGAATGCTGAAATCGAAGGAGAAAAACTTACTGATGAATTTTTAGATGGATCTTGGTTATTAATTATTTTTGCAGGGAATGATACTACTAGAAATACAATGAGCGGTGGCATTAAATTACTTCATGAAAATCAAAATCAAAAAGAAATGCTCTTAAAAGATTTTGACTTACTACCAAATTTTATAAATGAAACAGTAAGATGTGTTTCGCCTGTAATTCATATGAGAAGAACAACTCTTGAAGAAACAGAAATTAATGGACAAAGAATTGGACCATTTGAAAAAGTAGCATTATGGTATGGTGCAGCAAATCGTGATCCTGAAGTTTTTAAAAATCCTAATGAATTTAATATCTTAAGAAAAAATGCTGACAAACATCTTGCATTTGGCATTGGGAGACACACATGCCTTGGGAAACCTGTTGCGCTTATGCAACTTCAAGAATTTTACTCTCAATTCCTTCTAAGATTTAGTGATTTTGAAATGAATGGAGAATGGAAAGTCGCACCAAATAATTTTGTTCATGCTATCCAAGAAATGCCTATAAAATTTACTCCAGAAAAATAACTTAAAAATGAAATATATTTTCATATTGATTATACCTTTTATTGTTTTTTGTGATGAAGGGGATATTGTAGAAAGAAAAATTATTAATCATTCTGAATATCAAATTGACAAAGAGTCATATTGTCGTGAAAAGACTGACAGAAATGAGCTAGATTGGTATGAAGATTTTGATCAAAATATCTTATCAAACTCAACATGGAATTATTCCGTATCTAATGGTTTTAGAGATGGTAGAGATTATGTAAGTGGATGGGGAAATGGTGAAATCCAGTATTACACAAAACCTTCTAAAAAGAATAAAGAAAAAAATACTAGTGAAAATTTATTCATTGAAAATGGGTATCTAAAAATACAAGCTACTAATGAGTGGTATGCCGGATTTAATTACACATCAGCAAGAATTAATACACTTAACTTAAGAGAATTTACATTTCCATCAATTATTACAATCTGCTTTAAGGTTCCAAAAGGTATTGGTCAATGGCCTGCATTCTGGTTAATGCCCAATGAAAAAATTATGTGGCCCCGTGGAGGTGAAATAGATATTCTAGAAAATAGAGGAAGAATTACTAATATCTCAAGTAGTGCGCTTCATTTTGGTAAAAAATATAATAATAAATCAACACTTGTTGGTGAGGTACTGATACCAAGGGATGTTAATTTTCAAGACAAATTTCATTCTATAACGCTAGTATGGCAAAAAGATCATCTTAATTTTTATCTAGATAAAGATATTGATCCATATTTTTCTGTAGATAAATCTCACCCAGAATTTTCAAAGTTTCAATATCCTTTTAACAGAGAATATTACATGATTCTTAACGTAGCTGTTGGTGGCAAATATGATAACTATATGGTCGATGATTATGATTTTTGTAAAGATAGAAATTGCACAAATAAAGATAATCCAGATGATCACAGATTTTTAATTGATTGGATTGAATACAAAAAACTATGAAATTAAAACAATTCATAATATTCAATGAAGTTTCCATATAGATTTAAGGTTATATTTTTATCCTTTCTTGCTGTATTTATATGTTATATAGATAGAGTCAATATTTCTGTAGCTATTCTCCCCATGCAAGAACAATTTGGATGGTCTGATTCTCAAGTTGGAATAATTTTTTCATCATTCTATTTGGGATATATGATTACTATGATAATAGGAGGGTATCTCGCTGATAGGTTTGGAGGAAAGAAAGTTCTAGGATATGGATTATTACTTTGGTCATTTTTTACAATTATTACGCCAGCATTTGCCTATAGTGGCATTTGGTTATTAATTTTAATTAGAGTCCTTATGGGTTTAGGGGAAGGAATAACATTTCCTGCATGGCATGCTATATATGCAAGATGGATACCTTTTAAAGAAAGAACAAGATCTATTGCATTCACAAACACTGGTATTCCATGTGGAGTAATTTTTGCTTATGTTGTAGCAACAATCATTATGTCAAATTATTCATGGGAATGGGTATTTTACTCATTTGGTTTTATTGGCTTTATTTGGTATTTTTTTTGGAAAAGATCAGTAACGTCATATCCAGAAGATAATAAATTTATAACATCTGATGAACTTAATTTAATAAAGAGAGAGGCCCCCTCAAAAGAGACTCCACCATCAATTCCTTTCTTAAAATTAATTACTAATATGCCATTTGTTTCAATTGTAGTGGCAACATTTTGTAATAACTGGGTTCTTTTTACTTTTTTATCTTATTTACCAAAGTTTATCGATAGTCCTGTTGAGACTGGCGGACTGGGGATCTCTTATGAAAATAATTTTGTTTTATTTATATATTTAATATTGATTCCAAGTACAGTTTCAATAATTTCATTATTATCAGGTGGATTTTTAGCGGATTTATTTATTAAGAGGGGTTATTTAATAATCAATGTAAGAAAAACTTTTAACTCGATCGGATTCTTTGGTGCATCGATTTTTTTATATTTGATTTCTTTTCAAGACACATTAAGTAGCACTTTAATTTTATTATGTTTAATTAATTTTTGTTCAGGAATATCTGCAGGTGGTTTTGGAGTAAATCATGCAGACCTTGGACCTAAATATACAGGATCTATTGTTGGAATAGCAGGAAGTATTGGGATGATTTCAGCAATTATTAGTCCAATTGTTGCTGGTTACATACTCCAAGCTTTTAATTCATGGAATTTAATTTTTATTATTTGTTCAGGAATTTTAATTTTTGGAGGCACATTTTATTTAATTTTTGCAGATGCAACCAAGCAATTTGATTAAAAATTTATTGTCTCTTTAATGCTAAATCTTGAAAAAAATTAAATATATCTTGACTGCTTCTTTCTCTAGCAGTTCTCCATTCAGCGGTGGTCGAGCTATTTAAAAGATTTTTTTCATGATCAAATACTAAAACTCTAGGGATGCCTTCCTGAGATGGAATGCCATATTCTTCCATGAGACCCATATTAATTTCATATCTTTTAACATCAACATACAAGATATCAAAATGTTGCATTATAAAAGACTTAATTCTAGGAATTTCCATAGTGCCGGAGAATATTCTGCAATCAGGACACCAATTAGCCCCAAAGATGATTATCGGTTGTTTTCCACTAGTTAATGAATTATCAATAAAGAGATTCAAATCATTTCTTGAGTATATCTTGCCTTCATATGGCTGTGGTAGAGGAGTGCTTATTTTATCGGACTCATTAAGCAAAATGTATGCCTCAAGCTTAACACTTCCAATTGATAAAAAAATAACTATAAAAAAATATACTATTTTATTTGCCATCATTATTCTAATTATAATTTATTAAATGACTCAGAATATATTTTTACTAATAAAAAAATATGTGTTAATTTAAGAGATTAATAAATGTAAAAGAGGATTTAAATGAAAAATTATTTACTTGGTTTATTTTGTGTTGTTTTCTTGTTTGCTTGTGGTGGTGGTGAAGATACTGTCGCAGAATCTAGCTCCGTTGCAGATTCTTCAGCAGATACAAGTTACGGTAGTGCTTTCATGAAAGAATTTAAAAGTTCTTACATGGATTCATGTGCTGTAGAAGGAGAAACTCAAGGTTTAACTGCTATGTTTGCAATGCTTGGTGTCGATTATGTAGATTATTGTCAATGTACACTTGACGCTGCGCTTGAAGGTGAAACAGAGTCAACATTATCAGATTCAACTGCTGAGTCTAGACTAATGATGAAAGTTCTGAATAGTGCGGAAGCATGTATGGCTAAATATATGCCTTACTAAATTAGATATAGCCAATAGTAATAAATATAAAATATATCATCAATAATGATTTGGGTAATTAGATTATATTTGTTATTTATGGCCATTACGTATACATGGATAGGTATCTGGGCATTATTTGATCCTTTATTTGCAGCATTAGAGCTTGGATACCCTTCATTTTTCAAGGCAGTAGGGTTATCTCCTATCTCCGAAATTGGTTATTCAGAAATTGCTGGTTTATATGGCGGGCTAAATCTGTGTATTGGAATTATGTGCCTGATTGGAATATTTAAAAAAAGCACCGGTATTTTTGCCACTAAGTTTATAACATTTTTGGTTGGTTCAATTGCTCTAGGTAGATTTTTATTTGCAATGTTGCCCACAACACCAACTTTTTGGAACGATTTTTTTATTTTTGAAGTTACAGCTTTTCTAATTGGGGTTGCAATACTTTATTTTATCAATCGTCTAGAAAATAGCTGAAATTTTAAAGACATATACTAGATAGCCTGACAACAATAGCATCCCAAAAGCTCGTATAAGAATAACGTTAGAAAGTTTTTTAATAGATTGCATGAAAACTAAAATTACAAAGATTAATGTAAATATCATCATAATTGGGAAGTCTCTTTCAATTAATTCTGATTTAAGCTGAACATTTGAAAAGAAACCAACAATTGGAACAACAAGAACAATATTCATTACATTTGAACCTATTACGTTTCCAATCACTAAATCTGTTTTCTTTTTTAATATTGCACTAATAGTTGCTGCTAATTCAGGTAAACTTGTTCCAATGGCAATCACAATAAGTCCAATTGTTACTTCAGAAATTTCTAGTTTTAATGCTATTTCTGTCGAAACTGATACCACCCCCTCTGATCCAACTATTAATGCACCTAATGCTAATACAATGTAGACAAAAATTTTAAATAGACCTTTTTTTTCTGATTTACTATTATCAAACTCAGTTTTATCCTTTACTCCAACAGATTTATCTGAATATGTTGTGTATAAGAAGATAGGTAAAATTAATAGAAGAGTAATGCTCTCTAATAGACTTAGCTGCAGATCATAGAACGCAATTCCTAATATTATTGCAGCTAGTAACAAGGGTATAAATTGTCTATTCCGAAAAGAAAATTCTGGTCTTAAACTTCTCCCGATGCATGCTACTCCAAATATTAGTCCTATATTTGCAATATTTGATCCAACAACTGCACCCATTGCTAAATTTTCTATTTCACCGTAAACAGAGGCTATTCCTACAAATATTTCTGGTGCCGAGGTTCCAAGTGCAATTATTGTTAAACCGATCGTGAATTCACTAATACCTATCTGCTTTGCTAATATTGAAGAGTAATCTACAAATTTATCTGCACCAATTATCAATAAAGCAAAAAAGGCAAAGAGCGACAAAGAAGATGTAATTAGGTTGGCTGTAATAAATTCCATACGGCATTTTATCAAATAGTTAATTGAAAGTGTCTGTTTTGTAGATATAGAATATAATGACTCGATTATTTAATTCAAAATATATGTTATGAAAATTCAAAATTTATTTAATATTGAAAATAAGACAGCTGTCGTTACAGGTGGTTCTAGAGGAATTGGTGAGATGATAGCAGCTGGGTATTTAGCTAATGGTGTCAAAGTTTATATGACTTCGAGAAAAGCGCCTGCCTTAATTGAAAAAGCCAAAGAGCTCTCTGATAAGTTTAATAATGAATGCATACCCATACCATGTGATATTAGTACAATTGATGGGATTGAAGAATTTGTAAGTGCTGTTTCTGAAAAAGAGGATAGTATTGATTTTCTTGTAAATAATGCTGGTGCAGCATGGGGTGAGCCCTATGAAAGTTTTACTGAAGGTGGTTGGGATAAAGTTATGAACTTAAATGTTAAAAGCATCTTTTTTTTAACACAAAAAATGAAAACCCTTCTTACTGCAAAAGCAACACTTGAAGATCCCTCAAGAGTAATTAATATTGGATCAATTGATGGATTAAATGTTCCGGCATTTGAAACATATTCTTATAGTACATCTAAAGCTGCTGTACATCATCTTACAAGAGTTATGGCTGCAAAGTTGGTCAAAGAAAATATTCTTGTAAATGCAATTGCTCCAGGACCATATCCAAGTGCAATGTTAGGATCTGCAGTCAACTCAGATTATTCCATAATTGCTAAAAATAATCCTCGCAAAAGAGTTGGAACTCCAGAAGATATTGCGGGACTTACAATTTTTCTATCTTCAAGAGCTGGAGCATATACTGTGGGTGAAACAATAACTTCAGATGGAGGTATTGTTAAAACTACAGGACATAATTTAAGTTAAGATATCTATCTTTGAGCATCTCTAAATGCTCTAATTATTAAATCTTTCATCCAAATATGGCCGCCATCACCTTCGTCACTTTTATGCCATATTAGAAAATATTCCATAGAAGGAATTTGAATTGGAATTTCTACAAATGGCATATTATTTCTTTTAGCAAAACTTCTTGTACCCATAAGTACAAGATCAGTAGATTGGATAATTGATGGAGCTATTAAAAAATGTTGGCATCTCAAAGAAACTTTTCTACTATATCCTATTTTATCTAATTCTACATCTATCATATGTAGACCTCTTTTTCTTCCAGATACATGCAGGTGTTTTTGATCAAGAATATCTTCAACAGTTATATTCTTAATTTTAGAAATGTTATGACCATCTCTATGCATAACAACAAAATCATCCTCAAAAACTTTTTCTGAATTAATTTCATTTGATCTAGGAATAACAGGATCAACAACAAAATCAAGGTTATTTGTTGCAAGTGCATGAACTTGATCTTTTCTCAGATAAGCAAAACTTCCTATTGAGATATTTGGCGCTTGTTTATATATCTCTTTCATTATAAATGGAAGAACTCTTCCTTCTGAAACATCGCCAAGGGAAAGTTTGAAATTCCTTTTTGTAGAAGATGGATCAAAAGTATCTGGTTCATTAACACTTTGCTGAATTAGAGTTAATGCATTTTGGACATCTTGTATTATATTTTCAGTTTTCTGTGTCGGAACCATTCCTGTTCCTGTTCGAACAAATAATTCATCATTAAATTTCTCTCGAAGTCTTGATAATGCATTACTTACAGCCGGTTGAGTAATACCTACTACTTCTGCTGCTTTAGTTAAGCTTCCCTCTGTATATATTGCATTCAATATTACAAAAAGATTTAAATCAAAAGAACTTATTTTCATTTAAAAACCTCTAACCAATTTCACAAAATTAAATCTCATATAACTATATAAATTTCCTATAGATTTGTAATAAACATACAGCTATCATAAAGAATAAATTGTATTTAGATTATTCATACTATTTATAATAGTAACAAAATTTTTTATATAACGGGAGATTTATCTTATGATGCCAGAGTTAAGACCAGAAGCTATCTCATTAGTTGAAAAAGTAAAAACTTTCATACAAGATGAAGTTAAACCAAAAGAGCATGTATTTCATGAACAAATTCAAGAAGGAAAAGATAGATGGAGTACTTATCCTTCGGTTATTGACGAGTTAAAAGATAAAGCCCGTTCATCAGGTTTATGGAATTTATTTTTACCAGAAAGTGAATTTGGTGCTGGACTTACAAATTATGAATATGCACATCTTGCTGAGCAGATGGGTAAATCACATATAGCATCAGAAGCGATGAATTGTAGTGCTCCAGATACTGGTAATATGGAAGTTATTGCTAGATATGGCAATGAAAAACATCAAGAAGAATGGTTAAAACCTCTTTTAGATGGAAAAATTAGATCAGCTTTTAGTATGACTGAACCTGGTACAGCATCATCAGATGCTACAAACATGCAAGCAACCGCAGTTTTAGATGGCGATGAGTATGTTATTAACGGAGAAAAGTGGTGGACATCTGGTGCTGGAGATCCAAGATGTAAAATTTTAATTTTTATGTGCGTTACAAATCCAGACAACCCTAAACATCAAAGACATTCTATGATTCTTGTTCCAATGGAGTCTGAAGGTGTAGAGATAATTAAAATGATGCATGTATTTGGATATGATGATGCTCCTCATGGTCATGCGCATATGAAGTTTACAAATGTCAGGGTTCCAAAAGAAAACTTATTGCTTGGAGAAGGAAGAGGGTTTGAAATAGCTCAAGGGCGTTTGGGGCCCGGTCGAATTCATCACTGTATGAGAGCCATCGGAGCGGGAGAGGTTGCTCTAGAATTGATGTGTAAAAGAGGCCTTGATCCTAATAAAATTGCATTTGGAAAAAATTTAGCACGCTTAGGTGCAAATTTTGATTATATTGCCGAGTCAAGAATAGAGTTAAATGCAGCTAGATTTTTAACCTTAGATGCAGCTGCAAAAATGGATACAGTTGGGAATAAGGTTGCAGCAAGTGAGATTGCTCAAATCAAAGTATATGCCCCTAATGTTGCTCTTAAAATAATTGATAGGGCTATTCAAATTCATGGCGGTGAAGGAGTTTCCCAATTAACTCCTCTTGCATCAATGTATGCTCACATGAGAACACTCAGGTTAGCTGACGGACCAGATGAAGTTCATAGACGAGCAGTTGCCAGATATGAGCTTGGCAAATATATGAGTTAACAACTTAATGAATTATCATAAAGATTATGCAGAACTTAGTCTTTTATGATACTGAAACAACTGGAATTCACAAAGATTTCAGCCAAATTATTCAATGTGGGTCCATACTCACTGATCAGTTTTTAAATACAAAAGATCAACAAAATATTAGTAGCAAATTATTGCCATGGATAATACCTCATCCAAAAGCAATGCTTACTAATAAAAAAATAAATTCTTTTACTTCTAATACTACCCATTATCAAATGATGAAAGACATTCAATATCAATGGAAAGAGTGGTGTATTGAATCACCATCTATATTTGTTACATATAATGGACACGCCTTTGATGAAGAATTAATTAGAAGACAATTCTGGTGCAATCTATTAGAGCCCTACATTACAAATACTAACCAAAATGGCAGATTAGATTTAATGTTGATGATCCACAATATCGCTTCTTTTTTTTCGGATGAAATATCAATTCCTTTATTTGAGGATGGCCCTGCCTTAAGTATAAAGCTTGAACACCTAGCAGAAAAACATGGAATAGATGTAAGTGATGCTCATGATGCTATTTCAGATTGCAAATTTATGATTGGTTTATGTAAAGTTATCAAGGATAAAATTCCAGATGTCTTTGAATCTTTTTTAAATATATCCACTAAAAATGGAATAAAAGATCTTTTATATTCAGATGAGTTTCTTGCTTTAGGAGAAGTATATAGGCGTCATTCTTTCAAATATCCAGTTGTTATTTATGGTGCGGATAATTCAAGGCCTAACGAGATATGTTTTTTTGATTTAAGTTTTGATCCTAATGAGATTATTGATTTAGACTTTACTGAAATTAATAAAATTATTCAATCAGGATCCAGAGATTTACCATTAAAAAAATATAAAATTAATAAAACTATACCTGTATGCTCAAGCAAACTCCTTATTAAAAATAATCATTTTGATATCACTCATAAAGAACTACAAAGAAGAGCCGATATCGTTAAATCAAATAAAGATTTTTTTATAAAAGTCTCACAAGCAATGGAGGATAGAATTATGAACTTTCCCGAACCTGACTATATTGAAGGTACGATATATTCGGGTGGCTTCCCATCTTATAAAGATCAAGATTTAATGAAAGAATTCCATAGCTCAGAAAACCCAGAGCATTTAATTAAAATTTCAAGGAATTTTGAAGATGAAAGATTTCGTTTATTTGCTGAACGTATCATATGCAATGAATATCAAATAAATATCCCGCAAGATATAAAAGGTAGATACCATAACCTTATTCATGAAAGGGTTCAAACGGAAGGAAAGTGGGGCTCTGTTGATAAAGCAATCCAAGAAATTGACAAGTTATTAAGTGAAAAAAATGATCAAGAGGATATTAAAATCCTTAAAGTGACTAAAGAAAAACTTTTATCTATGAAAAATTAAGAATGAAGAAAATAAATATTTATTTATATATATTCTTATTTATTAGCTTAACAAACTCTCAATGTATTAAATCGGACGTATATTTAAAAAATTTTGATTTAGATGACGTATTGAAAAACGGGAGAGACTTGATGAGTCTTGATTATGGTCTCCATTATTTAGAGCCTCAGTCAAATGAACAAAAAAAATTATTTATAGGTGTTCATGGGAGTAATAGCGAGGGATATGAATGGATATATCCTTACCTAACAGTAGACTCTTCTGAAACTTTAGTAACTTTTTTTCGTTATAGCGATAATTTTTGTCCAAATAAAATTCATTTAAAGCTTAATAAAGAAATTAACTCAGTTCTTGATAAAAATAAAAATATTAATGAAGTAATTTTAATGGGGCATAGCTATGGGGGAATGATAGTTTCAATATTTTCTGACAAGTGGATACATGAAATACCTTTAACAATACATACTGTTGCAGCTCCTTTAAGTGGGCCGGTTTTATCAGATCCTAGGTCAGGGCTTCTCAAAAATATATGTGAATATAATCCCCCTACCATGATAAGAGAAAATATAGATTTTTATCAATGGAGAACAATTAAAGAGCTAGATGGAATATTTAAAGATTTGGAATATGATCCCCAGACTGTAAAGTTAAAAGGTAGTACAGTCGTTAGACTCCCAGATACTTACAATGGAAAGAGGTTGGGACATAATTGGTCATTGAGTTGGGTTGCCGAGCAGATTGTTGAATAAACAAATGGTGGGCGAGGAGAGATTCGAACTCCCGACTTCCTGCGTGTCGAGCAGACACTCTAACCAACTGAGTTACTCGCCCATCCAATAGGTGAATAATTTTACACAAAAATGATAAAAAGAAACTAATTATATTAATTTAATTTAAATATTATAGCTCTGAGAGATAATCATCTAACCTTGTATTATTCATTACAAAAGAAGATTTAAAAAGAGCAGCATTTTCCTTGACTTTTTCTAAGTTAGATTGGTCTTCACCAACTTGAATAACTCCAACCATTGCCATCATTACATGAGGCGTACATTGGTAAACATAAATGCCTGATTTATCAAATTTTACCGTTATATCTCTGCTAAGACTGCTATTCCAGGTAGAACCACCTTCGGGAATCATGCTAGAAACAGATGCTGAATTATGAGCAGCGTCTGTAGCTTTAAAAGTTACGGAGTCACCAATATTTATTTTAAGAACAGCTGGTTCAAAGACCATAACTCCAGAGCTTCCTTGATTTAGCATCTTAACTTCATGCTCTACTGCATGGATATTTGGTATTAGCAAAAATGCTAAAAAGAAAGTAATTGTATATCGCATATAATTATTATATATATTTATAATTATTTATCAATAATATTTATAATATGTTGCTATTGATTATAAGCAAAAAGCGTATATATTAAACATATACTACATTAAAACTTCTTATGATAAATAAAAATATAAATAAACAATTACTTAAACTTATTGTTCTGAGCATCTTTACAATAAATGTTTTTGCAGCATATTTCCCAAACTCTGATTCATGGGAAATATCTTCTCCAGAAGCTGAAGGTACCACAAGTGAAAAAGTAGATGCTTTATTAAATCTGGCCTTTTCTGATGATGCAACACAAGCAGTTGTGATTGTAAAAAATGGAAAAATTATTTCTGAAAAATATGCCGCTGGATATAATTTTAATTCTTTCGGAACTTCCTGGTCTATGGCCAAAAGTTATTATGCTGGATTAATTGGAATTTCTATTGATAGGGGTGAGATAACTAGTTTGGATGATAAGGTTTCAGAATATCTTGATTATTTTCAAGATGAAAGATCTGAGATTACGATAAGAGATTTATTAAATATGTCTAGCGGCCTAGATTTTCCAATACATGAACACGAAAGAATGTTTTTTCAACAAGATCATCTTAAGTATGCAAAAAAAGTAGGAGTTGAAAAATTACCTGGAACAAAATTTGAATATAACAATGTAAATTCAATGTTATTGGGAGATATTTTATTAGAAGTTACTGGTCAAAAAGCCGACGCTCTATTACAAGAGAGAATACTTGATCCTATTGGAGTCACCGATTCTAGGCTGTGGAAAGATGAAATGGGCAATGTTCTTACTTATTGCTGTGTTGATATGTCAGCACGCTCTTATTCAAAAATTGGGCTACTCTTTGCAAGAAATGGTAACTGGAGTGGTAATCAAATTATTTCACAAGATTTCATAGAAGAGACCTTTCAAGTTATATGGGAAATCGAATCATGGAATGGCGGCATAAGAGGCTATTCTTTACATTGGTGGGTTTCAAAATATGATGATGAGTCTAAAATATTTAATACTAGTGGCAAGTTTGGACAATTCACATTTGTTGATAGAGAAAATGATGTTGTTGTTACTAGAATTACTAAATATAATCAAGATGATATGGGTTCAACCCAAAAATGGGGTATTATGAGATACCTTAAATGGGCTGGCGTAGACAATGCTATTAAAGTAGGAAGAGCCCTCATAGAGGTTGGACAAATTCAGGCCGGGTCTGATGTAATAACACCTTTTACTGATGAAGAGGGTGAGTCAAAAGAGTTTTATAAAAAATATCAGGAAATTATTAATGCCATCGCTGATATAAGTAGAAATTAAATTAATCATTCTCTATTTTCTTTAAATAACTTTGTAAATCTTTGACCCAGACTTCTAGATAGTAACCATCATTACCATGTTTATTCGTATATTTTAAGAAAACTCTACCTGTATCATCTATATCACCAGGCTTAAAAACTTCTCCAGTTTTCTTATTTTTTCTTTTATATTGATCGTTATTTACGTCCATACAAATAAGATCATAGGAATAGCTACAGAAAGTATAAGGAGGTCTAGCGGCAGCCCCATCCTCCAATAATCTGAAAACCTATAATTACCAGGACCCATCACAACAGTATTACATTGATGACCAATTGGAGTAAGAAATGCTGAGCTTGCTCCTATGGCCACAACCATGAAATACGCATCAACATTATGACCTAATGTAGTTGCAATACCATAAGCAATTGGAGCCATTATAACTGCAGTAGCAGCATTATTTATGATGTCAGTTATAATCATTGTAATCAACAATAAAATTATTAAGATCCATACTATGTTTAAACCACCTGCAAAATTTGCAATTGCCGAGGAAAGAACTTCGCTTAATCCAGTTTGTTGCATAGATACTCCAATTGGGATCATTGCTGCAAGCATTACTACTATAGGCCAGTCTATTTCTCTATAAAAATTACTGTCTAATATTTTTATTCTCGCGAATGTAAGAACGCATAATAAAAAAGCAATAGATGCGGGTAAATTTGTAAATGCTACCAATAATATTGCACTAGTAAAGAAGATCAAACCTTTTATAAGTCTACTTCTGCTTGGTATAGTCTGAAGCTCCCTCTGCATTAGAGGCATTAACCCTAAATGTTTAATTTTATTTGAGACGTCATCTTCATCAAGGTCTCTTACACCCAAAAGAAGAACATCTCCAGCTCTGAATGTTTCTCTTGTTAGTCTTGTTCTATATTTTGAGCCTTTTCTCCACAAGCCTAAAAGATTAAGTTCTTCAAATGCTAATTTTAAGAAAAAATCATATTTCCTACCTATTAATCTTGATCCCGGAGCAATCATAACTTCAATTTCTTCAAGATCAGACTCACTAAATGAATGTAATTCTTTAGGAATAGAAAAACCAAAAATACTTAAAATGTCTCCTATTTCATCAGGCGGGCTTTTAATTACTAAAATTTGGCCTTCTTTGATTTGCATATTATTTTGAACTTTTTTTACTGTTCCTTTTTCAGAAACAATACCAAGAATTTCGATTTCATCTCCCGCCTTTTTTTTGAACTTATATAAAGTTAAACCAATTGCAGAGCTACCTTTATCGACCACAACTTCAAATAAATACCCCTTTAAATTGATCAATGGTGTGTTTGCAGAAGCTTGTCTTAAGAGAATAAATTTTTTCCCTATAAATGCAATAAAAAGAATTCCAAAAACTGTTATTGCTATCCCAACAAATGAAAAATCAAAGAAACCAAAACTTGAACCAGCTAGTTCTAATCTTATATCTGATATTATTAAATTTGGCGGAGTGCCTATAAGTGTATTCATTCCACCTAAAATACATGCAAACGCAAGAGGCATTAAAAATTTTGATGGATGCCAATTCATTTTTTGGCATATATTTAAAGTTATTGGAAGAAGTATCGCAAGCGCCCCTATATTATTAATAAATGAAGATAGTATTGCTGCAATAAACATCAAACATAATAAAAACTGAATCTCAGTAAATACTCTACCTCCAACAATTTTTCCTGCTAATGCTGATAAGCCTGCATTTTTTAATCCATTGCTTATTATTAAAACAAGTGCAACTGTTATTACGGCGTTATTAGAAAAACCTGCAAAGGCATTATTAAAGGATATAATATTTACTTTGGGAACAAAGGCAGTTATAGCGACCAAGAAAAATAATGCACCAACTGCTAGTGCATCGTATCTATATTTGCTCCATATAAATAACCCTAAAAGGGTTACTATTGTTACTGAAAGTATTAATTGGTCGTACATAAAACATCAAATTAATTATCAGGCATACTTTCAACATACAAAGATGTTGAAGGAAAAGCAAATTCTGAACCATTTTCCTCAATGATTTGCATTATGTTAAAGATTAATTTTTCTTTTACTTCGTTAAATGCTGCAAAACCTATCGGATCAGCATAAGCTACTACTAAGAGATCTATTGAGCTTGAACCTAACTCAACAACTCTAATTACTGGCTCAAGATCTCCGTCACATGTAAAATCATCTGAGTTAATGATATATTTTTTTACTTGATCTCTAATATTTTGCAGTTGATTAACATTTGTTGAATAAGTTAAATTAATTTTCCAATTAATTCGTCTATTTATCATTTCTCCGTGATTAATTACTTTTACATCAGATAAGTCTTTATTTGGTATAACCATTGGAGCTGTATCAAATGTTCTGATTACTGTAGATCTAAATCCGATATTTTCTACGATGCCATGCAATTGTCCGCTTACTTCAATCCTGTCGCCAGGTTGAAATCGATTTTCACCAATAATTAAAATTCCAGAGATAAGATTTTTAAAGAAGTCTTGTGCACCAAGGGCTACTGCTACAGAGAATAAACCTAATCCAGCTACTAACGGACCAATTTGTATTCCAAAAATATCACATATAATGCCAACACCGATTACCCATATAATGAATCTTGCAGATCTTTCAAGCCAAGTCTGCATTGATTGCGTTAACCAAGTTTTAGTAGATAAAGCCTCAAATATTGGCTTAACGCTATTGGCTAATGCACTGAAAATTGTAAATATTACAAACGATTTAACAACATTAGTTGCTATGTCACCAATTAAACCATTAAGCGGCAATATAAGTGTACAAATATATAGCGCAATAGTTATTGGAATTAGACCAATAGGCTTTTTTAATGCGGCTAGTATCTTATCGTCTAACTTAGATTCTGTTTTATCTGCAAGTCTTTGCAAAGATTTAACAACAATAGAAATTATAAATCCTCTTAATAATAAAGATGCTAAAAGCACTAGTAATGAAGATATTATTGAACCAAGGTCAACACCCAAAAATCCACTGTTCCAGACTTCAGTAATTAAATTTAAAAAATCATCCATTATTTTTAATAAATATATCTTTAATTAGATATGGAGTATAAATTATATAAAAGAATATTATTGAAATTGGCACGGTAATAAATAAATGTCTTGGTGGCTCAGGAAAGAAATCCATTAATGATGCTCCAGCAGGCTTATCGGCTAGGTACCAAAAATTTGCCGGATCTCCAAGAAGGTCATTGATTAAATATATATTTGGTAGAAATAAGAATAAAGTTACTAAAACTACATTACCAACATCTTTGAGCTTTGGTCTATTTCTAAGAACAATTGTTGCAAACAAAACTGCAAATATAATCATTCCATGGCCAACCATAAAAAAGATAAAATCTAAATCATAATATTGAATATCTGGAGTTATAATAGCCATAGCGGCTCCAGCGAGTCCCCAAAAAAAGGCACAAAGATATAAAAATCTTGGCCCACCTAATAAAAACCATATTAAAAAAATTTCAGAAATATCGCACATATGAAATGGCAATACTTCTTTCCAGTTATATGGATTTTCAAGAAGATATAAATCTTTAAAAGGAGAGATTATTAAATGTGATGCTAAAACGAATATGATTATGTTTTTGAGAATTTTAATATGAGTTTCACTTTTATTTTTATAAATAAGAGGCACGATAATTGATATTGCAAATATTAATGCAATAGTAATAAGGTGACCTGTACCAAAAGTTTCAAATTCAGTCATATTCAATTATTTAATTAATAACGGGTTGATTATATTACTAATTAGACAGCATTAAAAATTTTCGAGAAGAATTTGTTCAGTAAGAATTGCTGG
>MDSZ01204523.1_pt1 | contig 18069 bp, 12 predicted proteins | sample 811201 | NCBI WGS metagenome assembly MDSZ01 (sample SAMN05326647, study PRJNA326480) | marine metagenome | isolation source: seawater | place: Indian Ocean: North | collected 2010
GTGCTGGTAAATATCGTGACTCCCATTGAGAGCCGAGGCCGATGATTCCAACGCGGAGTTTCATCCGCGATCCTCCACGTGGTCGTGGATTGAGGCAGGCCTCGCTGCCAGTTCCTCGTGATGGAGTGAAAATGCTTTGTCAGAAATGTCTTTCCGGCACCATGCACCTTGCCAACGAATTTTTTTGACCGCTGAATACGCATTGAGTTTTGCCTTCGCAATGGTTTCGCCTGAGCCTGTGACTGCGAGTACTCTGCCACCATCACTCACTACGCCTTCGGCGGTGTCTCTTGTTGCTGCATGAAATACCACAACATTATCTTGAGAAGAGGCTGGATTCAGCCCGTGAATGAGATGACCTTTCTCAACGCTCCCAGGATAGCCTGATGACGCCATGACAACGGTAACACTTGCAGCGTCGCGCCAGATTGGGGTGGAAACCTTTTCAAGCTGTCGATCTACGGCAGCGTCAAAGAGTTCGAGGAGACTTGATTCAAGCCGAACCATCAGGGCCTGGCATTCTGGATCACCAAAACGTGCATTGTATTCAAGAACTTTTGGTCCTTGATTGGTCAGCATGAGCCCTGCGTAGAGCACACCTTGAAAAGGTACTTTTGATCGTCTTAGGGAGTGAATCGTGGGAACAAGAATACGTTCTTCGATTTCCTGCATGAGTTCAGGGGTGATAAAAGGGGTTGGGCAGTATGCCCCCATGCCTCCTGTGTTCGGGCCAGTGTCACCATCATGTGCGGCTTTATGATCCTGCAGGGGGGGCATCGTGACAATCGTACGGCCATCAGTGATAGCCATGACACTTACTTCCATTCCGTCAAGTCGCTCTTCGATGAGTATTTCGGAAGTTGCCTGTGTAAACTGCAAATCATTTTTGAGTGTTTCAACTGCTGCGATGGCCTCCTCGCGAGAGTCACACACAAAAACACCCTTGCCTGCTGCAAGGCCGTCAGCTTTGACAACCACCGGCACATCTTCTCTCGCATTGAGAAACTCAATCGCATCAGATGGTGAACTAAACGCCTGGTACATCGCCGTTGGCACATCACCTCGATGAAGAATGTTCTTGCAAAACACCTTACTGCCTTCAAGCTGAGCCGCCTGAGCCGTGGGGCCAAAAATGCGTAGTCCCTCGTTCTTGAAGGCATCGACGATGCCAGCTACGAGAGGAGCCTCTGGACCGACAATCGTAAGATCGACTTCTCGTTCTTTCGCAACCTTGAGAAGTGACTCAATATCGGTTGGTTGGATTGCGATGTTTTCAGCAAAATGGGACGTTCCAGCGTTTCCTGGGGCGACAAGAACGGCTGCTCCGTCATGACTAAGCTTCCAGGCGAGGGCGTGCTCGCGGCCTCCACCACCCACAACGAGAACTCGACGGGAAATGGTCACAGTATAAAATTCCTCTCAAATAAGGCTGTTTTATAAAAATCGAGGTTGTACACAATGATCGGCAGGCAGAGAAATTGTGCCGCAGACACTCGGCCTGATTCAAGCAAGGTTCCAGCCGAATAAGAAATACCTGCTAAAAACCCCTGAACTTCTACTACATTGAGTAAATTCCGTTGTCTGCATGAGATCAATTTTTTTGAGACACCGTGATCGACGTTGACACTTCTGGAAGCGGCGATACAGTTAGATAGAGAGTTTGTGAAAAAAATCACGAAGCCCGTTTAACACGGACGAAACGGCGTTTTCGGACTCTACATCTCGCTATCAGGACTTGGCGATGGCTGAAAAAAAGAAGATGTCTGTCGCGGAAATATTGGCGGCTGCACGCGCTGAAAAGCAGGGTTCGAGCCCTGCAAAGGATGAAGGTATTCAGCCATCGAACGATTCGTCCACGGAATCGGGGGCATCACCGACACCGGTTTCAGCTGAGAAAGAGGAGGTCTCAAAGGAAGGCGCAGGTCGTCCAAGTGTTGCTGATATCTTAGCGAAGGCTCGCCAGAAGGGAGGTGCAGCATCGCCCGAGGCATCCGCATCGGATAAGGAAGCCATTCCAAAGTCTGGTGCTGGCCGACCAAGTGTTGCTGAGATGTTGGCAAAGGCTCGTCAGCAAAAGGGAGGTGCGGTACCGTCTGGGGCAACTGGGGCAGCGTCCCCAAAGCCAAAGGCAGCAGGTTCAAAATCTGCGCCTCAGAAATCGAAGCCATCTGTGGCAGTTGGTAAAAAGGGTGTGGAGCGGGATACCGCCAGTATTTTGGCGGCTGCTCGTGCCGGCACGAAACCCGGTCCGGTGAGTAAAGCAGAAGCACCTGCTCGTGCTGTAAAGCCAAAGCCAGTTCGTAGCAAGTCAGCTAAGCCTGCCAGAGTCGTCCCTCCTATGCCGGAAAGGCCAAAGCCTGTCGCTAAGCCGAAGGTTGAAGAACGTAGGACCTTTTTGTCATATGCATTTGGTTCTTTTATGGCGGCAGGTTTTACTGCGTTGTCTGTGACGGGCGGTCTCTTCTCGCTTGGCCTCGCAAGGTTCATGTTTCCGAATGTTCTTGCTGAGCCCCCTAGCCGTTTCAAAGTTGGCTCTAAAGATGGTTTCCCTGCTGGGAAGGTCGAGACAAAGTTTGTTGCCCAGTACGGCGTGTGGGTTGTGAACAGTGAGTTCCAAGGGGAGCAGCAGATTTACGCTTTGAAGACAGTTTGTACTCATCTTGGTTGTACTCCAAATTGGCTGGAGGCTGAGCAGAAGTTCAAGTGCCCGTGTCATGGCAGTGGTTTTTACAAGGACGGAATCAATTTTGAAGGTCCTGCCCCTCGGCCGCTTGAGAGATATGCCATTAAAATAGCTGACGACGGCCAACTCGAGGTTGATAAAAGTCGTGCTTTCCAAGAGGAGTTGGGTCAGTGGGCTGATCCTGCTTCCTATGTTTCTGCGTGATCCCTGTTCCTTAATTCGATTGATTATCTATGGCCATCGGCGAAACCATCCGTAACTCTCAAATTTGGAAAAGTATTTTTCGGCATCCGATGCCGCTTGACAGGCGGAATCGTATCGTGGTGATGCTGACCAATTTTTTTCTGCATCTGCATCCGGTTTCAATAAAAAAACAGGGGATCGCCCTTTCGTTTACGTGGTGTATGGGTGGGGTGACGTTTTTCCTCTTTCTTGTGGAAACCGTCACTGGTGTGCTGCTGATGTTTTACTACCGTCCGACGCTTGAGTGGGCTTACAACGACATCCTTGCGCTACGAGATGTGACGAGCCTGGGGATCCTGCGTGAGCTTCATAGGTGGGGTGCGCACGCGATGGTCATTACAACGTGGCTCCACATGTATCGAGTGTTTCTCACTGGTAGCTACAAGCCCCCGCGTGAATTCAACTGGGTTGTTGGAGTTATTCTCCTCTTGTTGACGCTGCTTCTTTCGTTCACTGGTTATCTTCTTCCTTGGGATCAACTGGCCATCTGGGCTATTACGGTTGGTTCAAATATGGCAAGAGCCACGCCGATTCTGGGGTATGAGGGGCCAGGGCAGCAACTGTTGACGATCGGTGGCATTGACATGATTACAGATGGTTCCGATGCGAGGTTTGGTCTCCTTGGAGCTCGATTTGTCGGGGAGGAAACTCTTAACCGCTTTTACGTTTTGCATTGTATTGCGATTCCTCTTGTTGTTGCTCTTTTGTTGGCGATTCATTTTTGGCGAGTGAGAAAGGACGGCGGGATTAGCGGCCCGCTGTAAGTCGACACATTCATGCATTCCAACGCTTTTTTTCTCCAAGATGTTTCTGGTTTCCTCGGAGGCTACTACGCCTTTATGGCAGTCATGAATGGTGTAGCTGCATTTATGCTCTGGCAGCGAAAGCAGAATGTCTGGGCTGTGACGTGGACTGTTTTTTCTGGTGTCATGCTGATTTTGGCAAGTCTTGCATTGTCAGCCTCGCCTGCTCTTGTGCCTGCTTTGCCTCCGGCCATTCGAGGTGTCGTCAATGCGCTTTCTGGGCCAGTGCTCTATACCTTGGGGACCACTGTGCTTCTTGTGGTGCTCTTTGTGTTTCGTAAGTTTTTTGTCCAGCCCATGGTTGCTTGGTCGATTCTCAACGTCATGTTGCTGCTTATGGGTTTGTCGATGGCGGATGAGAACTTTGCAGCTATCGTGATGAAGCCAGATAATGTGCCGATTGTTGGCCTTGTGTTTTTATTGGCTTTTTTCACATGGGTTGCTACGAAGCAGGCAGTCGTCAACGACGAGCGAATCGCTCAAGGATTGCCTACGGTTGAAAAAGAAAATGATGAGAAGGTGCTGGTGTGGCCAGACTTGGTGTATACCGAGTTGATTTGTATGGTCGCTGTTTCAGCGTTCCTGCTGTTCTGGGCTATTTTCCTGCCGGCTCCGCTTGAGGAGCCAGCCTCAAGTGTCAAGACTCCGAATCCGTCCAAAGCACCATGGTACTTTCTGGGTTTACAGGAAATGTTGGTGTACTTTGACCCATGGTATGCAGGTGTGGTGTTGCCGAGCCTTGTGATTTTTGGACTAATGGCAATGCCTTATTTGGACTTCAATAAAAAAGGAAATGGCTATTACTCGATAGCAGAAAGGAAATTCAGCTATCTGACGTTTCAGTTCGGTTTTCTTGAGCTTTGGATCACGCTGATTATTCTTGGCACATTCCTTCGAGGCCCGAACTGGAATTTCTTTGGTCCCTTTGAGTACTGGACGCCCTATAAAGTAGAAGTGCTCAATAACGTGGACTTACCTCAGATGTTTTGGGTGACTTTACTTGATCAGCCGTTGCCAAGAGCGCCTCAGGGCGCAGGCCTTCTCGTGCAGGTAGGGTATATCCTGCTCCGTGAAGCCCCCGGTCTCGCGTTGCTTGGCGCTTACCTTGTGCTGCTTCCGCCGTTGTTGGCAGTGACGGTGTTTCGTGGCTTCTTTGCGAAAATGGGCCTGATTCGTTTCATGGTGATGTCAAATCTCATGCTTCTCATGCTCTCGCTTCCCATCAAAATGATTCTTCGTTGGACGTTTAATTTAAAATATTTGGTTAGTATCCCTGAATTTTCACTTAATTTTTAGCGTTGGCCTTTCGGTCTTCCTTGGAACTCGCACATATGCCTGCAACTGAACAAACCTGGCGAAACCTCAAAGGCCTTCATGTGGTTTTTGCGATCACTGCCATTGTTTTGCTTGTTGCGACGATTGTGATGCTTGCGGCGGATCACAATCGTCCGTGGAAGAAATATCAGCGGGGGTTTCGGGATCTTGAAACGTGGTCTGCAGCAGCTCGTGTTGATGAAGAGGCCTCGAGCGCCTTTCGTGAAAAGACGCAAGAACTTGAGGGCGTTCTTGCGGATGCAAGAAGAGCCGATCTTGATCCGGCTGTTGTCGAATCATTTTTGAGTGCGGTTCGTGAGGCGAATGAAGATGCGCAGGCTGCTGACCTTGTTCAGCTTGATGTAGATCAGCTGCAGTCGCAGGAAGATCCTGGTGAGCGGCTTGTTCTCAGGGGTGATGTGTTGCAGCGTTGCCGGGATATTGTTGCGCGGGCCAAGTTCCGGGAAGACAATCGGGCTGGTGCACTCAAATTAAGAAAAGCTGAGCTTGATAAAAATAGAGCTGACTATGAATTGGCGATTGCTGAAGAGGCTCCTGAAGAAAAGAGAAAAGAACTTCTGGATTTGGCGGACGCAAAGCGGTCCGAAGTGGAGCAGGCAACGCTCGCGTTTCAGGAGGCAAATACCCATCGAAAAGACCTTGAGTCCATTATTCGTCGAATGACAGCGGATGAGGATGCGGCCTCAAAAGCCGTTGCGAACCATCGTCAGCAGGTGACGCAGTTGGTTGATACGCTTTCGGGTAAAGCGCCGAATATTGGCAAAAGTCTTCTTGAACTGCCGGTGCTGGATGCATTCAACGGCCCCCTCAGGATTGATCAAATATGGCTTCCGAATCTTACGCTCAACAACAACTTCCGTGATGTGGCTCGGTTCGACCGTTGTACGACATGCCATCAGGGTATGACGAAATCAGCGCCAGGTTCACCGACTGATCCGGCCTATCCGCAAGAGCAGCAAGTTGTGGTGTCTCTCGATACGCCTGAGGAGGGGCCTCAACCGCCGGTTGTCTCTGGCGATGCAAACAATCAATTGCAGTCACTCTATGGTTTCCAGTTGGCTCCTCGCGGTCTTTTTGATCAGGATGCTGCAACAATTAGCTTTGTGTTGCCAAGTTCTCCTGCGGCTGTAGCGGGATTGCGTTCTGGTGATGTCATTAAGGAAATCGCGGGAGGAAGGGTTGCATCCCGTAGTATTGCGGCCACGTCGTTAGTTGAAATGCCGACATGGGGGCAGCCGCTTTCGCTTGTGGTTTCTCGTGGTGTTCCGCAGCCGTATGCAACGCACCCGCGTTTGGACCTTTTTGTCAGTGACTCAAGTCCCCACTCGATGAAGACCTTTGGCTGTACTATTTGCCATGAAGGGCAGGGCAGTGCCACAAGTTTCAAGTGGTCTTCGCATTCTCCAAATTCTCCAAAGCAGGCTCGTCAGTGGCATGATGAGCATGGTTGGTTCAATAATCATCACTGGATTTTCCCAATGCGCCCCCAACGCTTTGAAGAATCGAGTTGCCTGAAGTGTCACCACCAGGTTGTTGATCTTGAGCCGAGCGAAAGGTTTCCCGAGCCTCCTGCTCCCAAGGTTGTGAAAGGGTATCACCTTATCCGCCAGTATGGATGTTACGGGTGTCATGAAATTAATGGCTGGTCGAGCCCTGATGAGCGAGTTGGTCCTGATATGCGACTCACGCCGAATTACCATGAAGTTGCCGCTGCCATTGGTACCGACGCTGGGCTCTCTGAGATGGGGCCTTCTGTTACACGGTGGGTGAGCGATGTGCGAAGAAGCCCAGATGGTCGTGAGGCTCGTGAGCGTCTTCGTGATGTGATTGAGCGTGATGCAGCCGCGGGCAATGAAGCAAAATTGTCTGACCGCACTCACGAACTGGCTGTTCTGTTGAAAGACCCAGAGACCCCCGGTGGATTCCCAAGGGTGGGACCAAGTCTCCGTCATGTTGCAAGCAAGGTAGATTTTACATGGCTGTATTCTTGGCTTCGCAATCCACAGGACTTTCGTCCTTCAACGAGGATGCCTCGTTTTTTCGGGTTGTGGGAACATCTTGAGGGGAAGGGTCTTGAGGAGTCGATTCGGTACGAACCTCTTGAGATTCGTTCAATGAGTGAGTATCTCCTCTCGTCGAGTCAGCCTTTTGACTATGTTCAGCCGTATGAGGGAATTACAGCGGCTGTTGATGTTGAACGCGGTAAAAAAGTTTTTCAGGTTCGGGGCTGTCTCGCCTGTCATCAGCATGCAGATTTTCCTGATGCAAAGAGCAATCATGGACCAGATCTTTCTCGTATCGGTGCCAAGGTGGCAACCTCAGAAGGAAAGGCCTGGCTGTACAGTTGGCTGCGGGAGCCAGCACGATACCACCCGAAAACAATCATGCCGAATGTTTTGCTTGAGCCCGTCGCACTTCCAGATGGCACGCTCAGCGATCCTGCTGCTGATGCGACGGCCTATCTGATGCAGTCAACGCAGGATTGGCGTCCAGCAGATGTCCCGGGCATTGAGTTGACTGAGGGAGAGCGAACAGCCCTGAACGAGCTTGCACTGATGTATCTCAAGCAACGCTTTACAGCAGCTCGTGCTGAGTCAGTCCTTGAGTCTGGGCTGCCATCTGAAGCGTCTGCCATCAAGGGTGATGAGCAAATGCTTGCAGGGCTCTCTGGGGCGGAGCGTGATACAGTTCTTCTGCGTTATGTTGGGAAGAAGACGATCAATAAGTTGGCATGTTACGGGTGTCACGACATACCGGGTTTTGAGGATGCAAAGCCAGCTGGTGCTGCGTTGGCTGATTGGGGGCGGAAGGATCCTTCGCGGATCGCGTTTGAGCAGGTTTCTCATTTTGTGATGCATCAGTTATCTGATCATGCCGATCACGCTGATCATGGCCATCATGGCCATAGTGATCTTGGGCATGATGTTCACTCCGGCGACGGTCATGTGCGTGATGAACTCGGTGCTACTGATTTGGCATACGGGGTTGTTGAGGATGATCAGCTGCACGTTGACCCCGAAACGCTTGATGCGGATACCGGTTACTTCCTTCAGAAGCTTCTCGATCATGAGAGGGAGGGGTTTTTGTGGCAAAAGCTCCGGCAGCCTCGGAGTTATGACTACAAAAAAGCTGAAAACAAGGCATACAACGAGCGGTATCGCATGCCGCAGTTTCCATTTGATGATACGGAGCGTGAGGCGGTTATGACATTTGTGCTTGGCCTTGTGGCTGAGCCGCCAGCGCCACAGTTTGTTCACTCCCCAACGCCCCGAGAGCAGGCAAGACTTGATGGTCTTGTTGTGGCCGAGCAGTACAACTGCAGTGGGTGTCATGCTCTAGAAATGGACCGCTGGGACATTCGCTACAAGCCAGAGTCTCTTGGTGAGGCGTTTGCTGCTGCTGACTATCCATTCCTTTCGCCTCATTTCAGTCCGCAGCAAGTCGAAGAGTCAATGAAAACAGATCGTCAGGGGCTTCGTCGAGCGACAATCGTCGGAATGCCAATGCTCGATGCGGAGACCGGAGGGCCTCAGTTTGTTGATGAAGATGGTGTTCCGGTTGATGAAGATGATGATGAGGTTTTGCTGCATCGTCCAGTCATGCCGTGGCGTGATGTGCTCATTGATGGTCAGCCCCGGTTAGTTGGTGGTCAAAACCTTTTTGTTCCAGAAGATGCGATTCGTGCTGGCAGGCACTTCCCCGCCCGGGGTGGTGATCTGGCTCGGCTTCTTTTTCCTGTGGTGATTGCGGATGAACGTGAAGTCAATCCAAACGTGAAGCCGGATGATGCGTGGGGGTGGTTGCCTCCTCCTCTTGTTGGTGAGGGAAAGAAAGTGCAATCGAACTGGCTGCACGGTTTCCTTCTCAACCCTCAGACTATCCGTCCGGCGGCTGTCCTTCGAATGCCGAGATTTAATTTAGCGTCGACTGAGGCGTCAAAACTTGTCGATTATTTTGCTGCTGTTGATGGTGCCGATTTTCCTTACATCTATGATCCTCGTCTCGATGAAAGTGCGCTTGCTGAAAAGGAAAAGAGTAATGCTGAGCATCTTTCTGGCGCCATGAGAATCGTTACCAATAATAACTACTGCGTGAAGTGTCATCTTGTAGGGTCGTACACTCCGCCTGGTAGTGTGAAAGCGTTGGCTCCGCAGTTAGAAAGAATTCATGAGCGACTCAGGCCTGGGTATGTTCATGACTGGATTGCAAACCCAAAGCGGTTTTTGCCGTACACTGGAATGCCGGTCAATATTCCATTTGATAAACCTGTAAGTCAGGATCTGTATAAAGGAAACAGTGAACAGCAGGTGGATGCTCTCACGGACCTCCTTATGCACTTTGATGCGTTTGCTAAGAGAACGTTGCCGTTGGACTCTTATCTCGGTCCATTAGCATCACCGCAGCCTCCTGAGGCACCTGAATCGGGTGCTGATGTCCCCGCTCAAACATCTCGAATTGATGAAGTGCCTCCCTCGGCCGCTATCCGTGGTCAAAACTCCCCTGAAGATGGTGTGGCGCTAAACTAATTTGTGTAGGAGTATTGTGTCCAAATTCAACTGTTTTCGTGTTTTTGTGAGGAGATTTTGATGGCATCCACCATCCGTTTTTCTTTGTTTTCGTCGTTCCTTGTCGGCTGCGTTCTTGTTCTTCAAGGCTGTAGTCCGAGTTCCCGGCCTGCACCTGCGCCAACAAAACCGGCTGAATCGAAACCGGCTGAATCGAAACCGGCTGAATCGAAACCAGCTGAGTCGAAACCAGCTGAGTCGAAACCAGCTGAGTCGAAACCAGCTGAGTCGATGCCGGAAAAGAAGGATGATGCTTCAGAGGGGCAAGATGCTGGAGAAGTTGATGCCAAGGCGTCTTCTTCGGATGGGGCTTCTGGCGAGTGGGGGTCTCTGAAAGGTCGTTTCGTTTTTGTGGGAGATGTTCCTCCGGTCGTTGAGTTGACGGCTGACAAGGACGTTGAGGTATGCGGCAAACACAAACTTGTCAATGAGGAACTGGTTGTCAGCGACGATAAGGGAATCGCAAATATTGTGATTTTCGTTCGCGATAAAGATGTGAAGGTCCATCCAGACATCGCGGATGGTTCGAAGGCAGGGAAAATTGAGCTCGACAATAAGGATTGCCGTTTTCAGCCTCACGTCACATTTGTGCAGGCAGGTCAGGAGCTTGTTTTGAAAAACTCTGACACGGTGGGGCACAACAGCAATATTGCGACATTGAAGAATCCTCCCTCCAACAGCCTGATTCCTGCAGGCGGAGACGTCTCTGTGACATTCAAGACGGGTGAAGCAATTCCTTCGCAGGTGACGTGTAACATTCATCCATGGATGAAGGGTTGGTTGGTTGTTCGTGACAATCCGTATGGCGCTGTAACATCTTCAGACGGTTCCTTTGAAATTAAGAATCTTCCTGTCGGTGAGGTTGAGCTTCAGTTCTGGCACGAGAAGGCCGGGTACATCTCTGAGATGACAGTCGGTGGAAAGTCAGAATCTGTTTCGAGGGGCCGGAAAAAGGTTGAAGTTGTTGCCTCAGGGACTGATTTAGGTGAGATGAATCTTGACGCATCCTTGTTTGAAAAGTGAAAAAATGGTCTGGTTTTCATTCTGTTGCATGTTGCTCGTTTTCTGTGCCTCAGCAGGTTGCGGTTCCTCGCGTGTTGAAACTGCTCGGGCTGACGGGGCTGCTGCTGTTGCATTGAGAGATTCTTTGCTCGCAGGGTCGTCAAATGAATCGGCGGCCGATGCTGGTCCCAAGGGAACGGGTTGGGCCACGCTCAAGGGTGTTTTTGGTTTTGAGGGAACTGCCCCTTCGGCGAAGGCTTTGGTAGTGGACAAGGACACAGAGGTGTGTTCCAAAGATGGAATGAAGTTATTTGATCGTTCGCTTCTTGTGGACGGTTCATCTAAAGGACTCGCAAACGTGGTTGTTTTTGTTCGCAAATCCAGTCGTGTCAAGAACCCGGTTTCCGAAGAGAAGATTCTTTTTGATCAGAAAAATTGTGAGTTTTTGTCTCCGGTCTTTGCGTCTCGTGTTGGGCAGCCCATCGATGTGAAAAATAGTGACCCTGTTGGTCACAATACCAATATCGCTGGAACGAGTTTCAATCAGTTGATTCCCTCAGGGGAGGCGACGTCATTTACCCCGAACAGGGAAACGGGCATGCCTGTTATGGTGACCTGTAATATTCATCCATGGATGAAGGCCTATGCAGTGTTCCGGGACGATGGGTATGTGGCCGTCTCTGGCGCAGATGGGGCTTTCACTATTTCCGATCTGCCGGCTGGAGAGCCGTTAGAGTTTCAGGTGTGGCATGAGCGATCGTCCGGTCCAAATGGTGCGTTGGCCCTCGATCAGCCTGAATTGAAATGGTCGTCAAAGGGTCGGTTCAAATTAACGCTTCAAGAAGATGAGGTGAGAGATCTCGGTACGCTTGTCGTTCCAGCGAGTGCTTTGGGAATGTAGTTCATAAGGAAGAGTTGTCGGCGATGACTTCACAATTGATGGATATCTCAAGAAAAAGTTGTGGTGGAGCCTGGTGGGCTCTTGTGTTGAGTGTATTGATCACGGTCTCTACAGGGTGTGGTGAAACGCCATCAGCTTCTTTTCGTCTCAATATGGTGGAGGCTACAAAACAGAGGCTCACGTCTGTTCAGGAGCAGCAGGTTGCAACGATCCTGTTGGCGATGTTTGGAACCCCAGATGAGCCACACTGTCTCCCAGAGTCTGGGTTGGATGAAGCAAAATTGCGATTGGCGGCAGGTCCTGTTCGAAGTGACATCTCAGGGAGAAAGAATGGTCTTTTTCGTGAGCATTGCGTTCATTGCCATGGTGTTACCGGGGACGGGTTAGGTCCAACGGCTGCATTTCTTAATCCGTATCCGCGGGACTACCGTCCCGGCGTTTTCAAATTTAAGAGTACTGAGCGTGCTGATAAACCAACCGATCAGGATCTCGTTCGGATTTTGCATAACGGGATCGTCGGCACGTCAATGCCGTCTTTTGCTTTGCTGAGTGATCTCGAAATTGATGCTCTGGTTGAATATGTAAAATACCTCAGTATCCGAGGGGAGACTGAGTTGTCACTGATGCGGGCGTTCTTTGAGTTGGATGACGAGGATGAGGGCAAGTTGCCTGAAACGCATGAGTTTCTCGTTGAGGAAATGATGCTCCCTGCTGCTGAAAGGTGGCAGTCGGCTCCCGATGCAGTTATTGGGGTACCAGACATGCCTGAAGATCTTGATCTTGTTGCTTCAATCGCAAAAGGAAAAGAGTTGTTTTATGGCAACAAAGCCAATTGTGTGAAATGTCATGGAGTGACCGCTTTGGGTGATGGCCAAGCGAACGATTATGATGACTGGAATAAGTCAATTGTGCAGTGGAGTCAGGATGTTGCTGGCGACAAAGATGCGGCGTGGGTGGCTCGTGCGACGCAGGTTTTGGATGGAGATGCACTTCGTCCGAGAACCATTCCCCCGAGAAACCTTCGTAAAGGTCTTTATCGGGGTGGTCGTCGTCCAATTGATATTTATTACAGGATTCATGCGGGCATTAATGGCGCACCGATGCCCGCTGCTAAGGGTACTGTGGCTCCTGAGGACATTTGGCATATTGTGAATTACGTGCGTTCGCTTCCGTATGATTTCGATGGTGAGATGGGTGTTGATCGGCCGATGATCGTCGCTCAGGATAACTAAAGGTGATTGAGGAGAGATTTGTGGGTAGTAGATTGGTCGGAATATTTTGGGCGCTTCTTTTTTTGGCAGTGCCTGTCTTGGGTGTGGCTACTTTCGCGGTGGCTCCTGCGATCAATATATGGCTGCCAAAAGATATTTCTTCCCATGGTGCCGCCATCGACAGTCTCTTCTACTTCATTTTGGTGCTGACGGGTGTTGTGTTCGTTGCTACTGAAGTGCTGCTTTTTTGGTTTATCTGGAAATATGATGCAGCACGCAACAATGGGCCGGCAGCCTTCATTCATGGAAGCCATACTCTTGAAGTTGTGTGGACCATTGTTCCAGCGGCCATCTTGCTGTTTCTTGCGATCTATCAGATGAATGCGTGGGCAGATGTGAAGATGCGGCGTCCGCAGATGCAGCCTACGGTTGAAGTGATTGCTCGCCAATTCGAGTGGCGGCTTCGTTATCCAGGCCGTGATGGGATACTTGGCACGATTGATGACTTACATCTTGTGAATGATCTTCACTTGCCCATCGATGAGGACATCCTTGTTCAGTTGAAGAGTATGGATGTTTTGCACAGTTTTTTTCTTCCACATGTACGGATCAAGCAGGACGCTGTCCCTGGTATGAAAATACCGGTCTGGTTCAAGGCGAATGAGACAGGGGCATTCGATATCGTGTGTGCAGAATTGTGTGGATGGGGTCACTACAAAATGAAGGGAAGAGTAACATTTGTAACTCGTCCAGAGTTTGATGAGTGGCTTGAAACGAAGTATGCGGAGCAAGAGGCAACCCAGCCGGATCCTGACGCCGTCACTGTGAATTAGAAGAAGGTTTTATGAGTACTACCGCTATTCCTGAATCATCAACCTCGGTTTCCTTGCCTGAAAAGAAGCCAAGGCCGATTGCAGAATTTTTGTCGACGTACGTGTTCTCTAAGGACCATAAGGTCATTGGTCTTCAATTCCTGTTTTCGACGCTTCTCTGGTTTCTGATCGGAGGGTTGTTGGCGCTTGCTGTGCGATGGCAGGTTGCATGGCCTTGGTCTGACGTTCCTGTGCTTGGGAAGCTTTTTGCTCAGCAAGGCGGTCAGATGAGCCCTGAGTTTTACACCATGCTCTTTACGATGCATGCAACTGTAATGATCTTTCTCGTGATCATTCCTATTCTTGCAGGTGCTTTTGGGAACTTCCTTATTCCATTGATGATCGGTGCCGATGACATGGCCTTCCCAACGCTCAATATGTTGTCGTATTGGTTTATGTGGCCCGCCTTTATTGCATTTGGTGCAAGTTTTTTCGTGGAAGGTGGTGCTGCGGCAGGTGGTTGGACCAGTTATCCACCGCTTTCGACGAATACGGCATCGTCTCCGGGGAGTGGTTGGGGCCAAACGCTTTGGCTATTGGGCCTGACGTTTGTCGGTGTTTCATCGATGCTCGGAAGTGTGAATTATATGACGACAATCATCTTGATGCGTGCTCCAGGGATGACCATGTTTCGTCTTCCTATGACGATCTGGGCAATGTTTATTACAGCTGTGCTTCAAGCGTTTGCCCTTCCGGTTCTTACGGCCGCTGGTTTCATGCAACTTGCCGATCGAATTTTCAACACGGGCTTTTTTTCACCAGAAGGATTGGTTGTCAATAATCTGACAAGTGGTCCCGGTGGTGGGCAGCCTCTTCTGTGGCAGCATCTCTTTTGGTTTTACAGCCACCCTGCAGTCTACATCATGATCCTTCCGGCGATGGGTATGGTGAGTGATATCCTGACCACATTTGCACGAAAGCCATTATTCGGTTACCGCCCCATGGTGTACTCGGTGGCAGGGATTGCTGGTCTTGGCTTTATCGTATGGGGGCATCATATGTTCTTGTCGGGCATGAATCCGGCGCTCGGCATTACATTTATGGTCTCAACGATGATGATCGCGCTCCCAAGTGCGGTGAAAACGTTCAATTGGCTTGGAACAATCTGGGGTGGCAAGATCCAATTTACAACGTCAATGCTCTTTGCCATCTCGTTTGTGTCAATGTTTATTATTGGAGGTCTATCGGGGATTTTCATGGCCGCCACCCCTGTCGATATCTTCATCCACGACACGTATTTTATTGTTGCACATTTTCATTATGTTCTTTTTGCTGGAACAGCCATGGGTGTGTGGGCTGCTATCTACTATTGGTTTCCAAAAATGTTTGGAAGATCAATGAATGAATTCTGGGGGAAAGTGCACTTCTTTCTGACCTTCATTTTTCTCAACGGAACATTTTTCACCATGCACATTCTCGGTGCGGTTGGCTTCCCCCGTCGTCTTGCTGATGCCTATCATTACGAGACGTTTCGTCATCTCCAGCCAATGAATGAATTTATGACATGGTGTGCTATCGGGATGGTGGCATCACAGATTATTTTTGCTACGAACTTCATCTATAGCATGTTCAGAGGCCCTGTTGCTGGTAGAAATCCTTGGAATGCCAACACTCTTGAGTGGACGGCACCAAGTCCTCCTGGACATGGGAATTTTGATTTTCAGCCAGTGGTCTACCGTGGCCCGTACGAATACTCCGTTCCTGGCGTTGACAAAGATCATCTCATGCAGACTGATCCTCCAGATGCCCAGGCTGCAGCCGCCGCGCTGGCAGCTCATTAGGCGTTTCGATATCTGGTCCCATGCAGTGATATCGTAAAAGCAGATCGCAATTCAAAACAAAATTTCGTTAGTCACAATGAACAATCACTCTTTCAACTGGCCGCATATTGTGAGTTGTGTTCTCGTGGCATCGACCATGGTGTTGTTGTGCTTCGGCGCGCTTGTGACAACATATGAAGCGGCTATGGCGGTTCCGGATTGGCCAGCGACGTACGGCCACAATATGTTTCTCTTTCCGTGGGCAGAGTGGGTGTGGGGTCCATGGGATCTTTTCTTGGAGCACGGCCATAGGCTTCTCGGTGCTTTTGTAGGTTTGCTTTCACTCGTGATGGTTTTTACTGTCTGGAAAAGTCAAGCATCCCCAATAGTCAAAGCGCTTGCTTTTGCGGCGGTCGTGCTTGTTGTCGTGCAAGGGATGTTAGGTGGGGCAAGAGTGCTGCTTGATGATAAGACCATCGCAAAAGTCCATGCCTGTACCGGGCCTTTGTTTTTCTCAGTTGCCACGGCGATTGCAGTTCTTACCCGACGCAAAGCATCATTGTCGCAGAGCGATTCACCCCAGTCCTCTTCGCGAAGGATGTCAGTAGTCCAGGATAGAAAAATAGGTTTTGCTGCATCCGGGCTTGTTGTTGCGGCGTATGTTCAACTTGTTGCTGGGGCTCAGTTGCGTCATATCGAATCTGCAAGTATCGGTCCACGGACATTTCAATGGATGGTTGGTTTCCACGTTGTGGGAGCATTCGTGGTGATGGGACTTGTCGTAGCGTTGGCTGTCCTTCACGGGAGATCACCCTCTGTAGCAAGAAGGTGGTCTTGGTTGCTCGTGTGTCTTGTAGCAGGACAGATCTTCCTTGGTGTCGCTTCGTGGGTTGTATCGTGGGGGGTTCCTTCAGGCCTGTTACCTTTCTCGCTTCAATTTTCAGAGCCGATTCAAGCACGAAGTGCATTTGGTGCTATGGTTGTTACAGGCCATGTTCTTCTTGGAATGTTTATACTGGGTGCTTCAGTCATTCTGTGGCTAGTCGGTGGTGGTCTTCGAGTGGCAGACTTGAATGCTGACTTTCATGGGGCCCGTCAGTCGTCCAGAGAGGTGTTGATATGACCCCTCCTCCAACTGCTTCACAACTTGCTCCAGCGGTTGTTGCCGTCCCTCTCTCTGGGGGTAGTGCCGAGCGTGCCTCGCATTCAAGGCTCACTGTTGTCCTTCGTGATGTTGCGCAATTGATTCGTCCTCGTATTACGACCATGGTACTTGTGACCGTGGCTGCCAGTGCGTGGATTACGAGTAGTGGGTCCCGATTGAGGGTTGGTGAGTTGTTGCTTGTCCTTCTGGGTACGGCACTCGTGGCTGCTAGTTCAAGTATTGTGAATCAAATCCTTGAGAGTAGTACGGACCGCCTCATGGCACGTACGGCAAGAAGGCCTCTTGCCGATGGCCGTATGTCCTTATCGGTGGCATGGTGGCTTGCATCAGCCCTCTTGGGAGCAGGACTTTGCGTGCTGGTGGTTTCTTCAAGTTGGCAGCCAGCTGTTTTGGCTTTTGTGACATGGATGCTGTACGTCTGTGTGTATACGCCGATGAAACGATTCAGCCCCCTCAATACAGCAGTTGGCGCTATTGCAGGGGCACTTCCGGTACTCATCGGTTGGGCGGCAGCAGATGGTCCGGCTCGTTTTATGCTTGGAGATTCTGCAACCACATTAACCGTGGCGGCACTTGGTACGGTTCTATACCTTTGGCAGTTTCCGCACTTTATGGCGATAGCATGGCTGTATCGACGGGAGTATGCAAACGCTGGTTTGCGTATGCTGACTGTCGATGACCCATCAGGCCTGAGGGCAGCTGCTCAGTCAATGGCAGCGGCTTTGGCCATGATTCCGGTGAGCTTGTTACTTGCAGTACCGTCAGGAAGTATTCGCCTTTTTCTTGCAGCGGCAGCAGTGGCTATTGTTTATGCTGGTTTTTCTTTCAGATTTGCAATTTATCGTGACGACCAGTCTGCTCGTGGTCTTCTTTTGGCCTCCATTGGTACACTTCTCGCGTTGCTCACTGGTATGATTATTTTTACTCCTCTTTCCTGATTTATTCCGAAGAAATTTTATGAACGCTTCCTCCGTTGTACTGACAGATGATCAAGAGCACAGTGACGGTCACGATGATCACCATGGTCACATAACGCTGCAGTACCAACCTGGGCTTCCACTTTCACGTGGTAAGTTGATTATGTGGCTCTTCTTGTCGACGGAGATCATGTTTTTTGCAGCCTTGTTGGGAAGTTATATTGTGCTCCGTTTTGGGGCTCCTATTTGGCCAAAGCCTCATCATGTGCACCTCTCTGAACCTATTGGTGCCTTCAATACATTTGTGTTGATCTGCTCAAGTGTCACTATTGTGCTGGCCCTTGAAGCAGCTCGTGCAAATAAGGTTCGTCTTGCAAAAATCTGGATGGTCCTCACGTTGCTTCTTGGATCATTGTTTCTTGGTGTGAAGGCGTATGAGTATTCCTCAAAGTTTTCTCATGGAATTTATCCTTGGAAGCCTCGTGGATTAATTTATGAGCGCCCAGATTTGTATTACGGCTCTGCTGTAAGAGCTCGTCTCAGTGATCCGGAAATGATTGATCAACTCAAGGAACTTGACGACACTCCTGAAAGTAGTCTTTCTCCTGAACA
>MDSZ01026613.1_pt1 | contig 18068 bp, 15 predicted proteins | sample 811201 | NCBI WGS metagenome assembly MDSZ01 (sample SAMN05326647, study PRJNA326480) | marine metagenome | isolation source: seawater | place: Indian Ocean: North | collected 2010
CCCGGGCACACGTCCTCGATCCGGCGGATCGAAGGCGGGATGCTGTCCTATCAGGCCGACGCGGATATCACCGTCAATCCCTTCGAACTGGGCCTCGACCGGCTGGTCGACCTCGACGCCGGCCACGACTTCATCGGCCGCGAGGCGCTGCTGAAAATCCGCGAGGCCGGGGTCGACCGGCTGCAGGTCGGGCTGCGGCTGGACGCCGAGCCGCTGACCGGGCCGAACACCACCTTCTGGCCGGTCACCGATGCTGCGGGTGAGACCGTGGGCCGGGTCACCTCCGCCGTCTATTCCCCACGGCTGGAGCAGAATATCGCGCTGGCCTTCGTCAGCACTGCGTGCGCCGGGCTGGGCACCGAACTACGGGTTCAGCGCCCGCAGGGGGACTGCCCCGCCGAGGTGGTCGAAAAACCCTTCTTCGACCCCCGTAAGGCAAAAGCCAAGGGCGAAAACTAGGGTGGCCGCATGCAGGGTGAACGCATGAACGGCCGCAGGCAGGCAGCCCACTGATGGAAGCATCGTGGATCGCGCTGGTGATCGCGTCGGCCGGGATCCACCCGGTGCGCGACCTACTGCTCAAGGGCGGGAGCAGCCCCAACGGCCGCTATTTCCTCTACGCCCTGTGCTGGATTCCGATGACGCTGGTGCACGGGCTGGTGTTCGAGCAGAACCTGAGCCTGCCGCCCGCGCTGTGGCTGTCGGTGTGCCTGTCGGCACTGGGGCTGGTGCTCTACTACTTCGGTACGTTTCAGGCGCTGCGGGTCAGCGACCTGTCGATTTACTACCCCATCATCCGCTGCTCGCCGGTGGCGATCCTGCTGTTCTCCTTCATCGTGCTCGGGGTGCAGTACAGCCTGCTGGTGGTGGTCAGCATCCTGATGATCTTCGTCGGTACGATCATGCTGCAGAAACCCAAGGGCGGGATTTTCGGCAACCGGCTGGCGCTGCTGGCGGCGGTTCTGGCGATGGTCGGTTCGGCGATTTACACCATCGTCGACGCCCGCGCGATGCAGAGTGTCGAGCCGGGTGCCTACCTGTTCTACATCTACCTGCTGGTGTCGGCCGGGCTGCTGGTCCTGCTTGCCATCGATACCCGCTTTGCAGGGAAGACCGGGGCGGCCAAAGATGGCACCGCACCGCGCAGGGTGGTGGGGGAGATCCGGGCATCGCTGTCGTGGCGGGTGCCGGTGGCGGCGGCCACGTCCTACGCGGCCTATTTGCTGGTGCTGCAGGCCTTCGCCATGGGCGGGGAAGCCGCCGCCGTCAGCTCTGTGCGGCAGGCATCGATCCCGGTATCGGTGCTGATGGGGGTCTTCATCCTGCGCGAAAGCGGGCTGAGCCGTCGGTTCCTGTGGGCGATCGTGATCGCCGCCGGGATCGCAGCCATCGGCCTGTTCGGCCGGGTTTAGCCGCTGGCGACGGCGTGACAGGGGGTGCGGCGCAGGTCTATGCTGCCGACAGCCGCGACCGGTTGAGGCGCGGCCCAGCAGGAAAGCCCAGCGCATGAGCACCGCCCAGCACACCGCCCCAAGCCCACCGGAGGCCACCCCCTCCGCGACCCCCTTCGACACATGGGCCGAGAGCGCCCCGCGTCTGGTCGCCGTCGCCGCCGGGCGCAGCCCCGCCGACCTGGTTATCCGCAGGGGCAAGGTGGTCAACGTGCAGAGCCGCGAAGTGCTCGACGGCTGGGAGGTTGCGGTTGCCGCCGGCCGCTTCGCCTACGTCGGCCCCGACGCCGGCCACTGCATCGGCGCGGAGACCGAGGTGATCGACGCCGGCGGGCGCTACGTCATCCCCGGCCTGTGCGACGGCCACATGCATATCGAAAGCGGCATGCTGACCCCGGCCGAGTTCTGCGCTGCCGTCATCCCCCACGGCACCACCACCATCTTCACCGACCCACACGAGATCGCCAACGTGCTGGGGCTGGAAGGCGTGCGGATGATGCACGACGAGGCGCTGTTGCAGCCTATGAACATCTTCACCCAGATGCCGTCCTGCGCGCCCTCTGCGCCGGGGCTGGAAACCACGGGCTTCGAGATCAGCCCCGAGGACGTGGCCGAGGCCATGGGCTGGCCCGGGATCATCGGGCTGGGTGAGATGATGAACTTCCCCGGCGTGATCAACGGCGACCCGCAGATGCTGGCCGAGATGGCCGAGACCATGCGCGCGGGCAAGACCGTCGGCGGGCACTATGCCTCCCCCGATCTGGGGACGCCGTTCCACGCCTACGCCGCCGGGGGCGCGGCCGACGATCACGAAGGCACGGCCGAGGCCGATGCCATCGCCCGGGTGCGGCAGGGGATGCGCGCCATGCTGCGGCTCGGGTCGGCCTGGTACGATGTCGAGAGCCAGATCACGGCGATCACGGAAAAGGGGCTGGACCCGCGCAACTTCATCCTGTGCACCGACGACTGCCACTCCGGCACGCTGGTCAACGACGGCCACATGAACCGGGTGGTGCGGCACGCCATCGACTGCGGCTGCGATCCGCTGGTGGCGCTGCAGATGGCGACGGTGAACACCGCCACCCACTTCGGGCTGGAGCGGGAACTGGGCAGCATCGCCCCCGGACGCCGTGCCGACATGATCCTGACCAGCGACCTGCGCAGCCTGCCCGTCGAGACCGTCTTCGCCCGCGGGGTCAGGATCGCCGAAGACGGGGCGCGGCTGGTCGACTGCCCGCACTACCCCTGGCCGCAACGGGCGCGCGAGACCGTGCGGCTGGGCAAGACGCTGAGCGCACCCGACTTCAGCATCAGTGCGCCGCCCGGGGCCAACGCCGTCCGGGCGCGGGTGATCGGCGTGGTTGAGAACCAGGCGCCGACTCGGGCGCTGAGCTTTGAACTGCCGGTGACCGAGGGCCGGGTACAGGCCACGGGCGAGGTCTGCCAGATCGCGCTGGTCGAGCGCCACCGCGCCACCGGCGGGGTCACCAACGGCTTTGTCTCCGGCTTCGGCTATCAGGGCTCCATGGCCATTGCGTCGACCGTCGCACACGACAGCCACCATATGATCGTCGTCGGCACTGACCGGGACATGATGGCGGCGGCGGCGAACCGGCTGGGTGAGGTCGGCGGCGGGGTCACGGTGTGGAAGGACGGCGCCGAAATCGCGCTGGTTGAGCTGCCTATCGCGGGGCTGATGTCCGACCGGCCTGCGCACGAGGTTGCTGAAAAGGTGCAAGCCATGGTCGATGCCATGGCGGCCTGCGGCTGCAGCCTCAACAACGCCTACATGCAGCACTCGCTGCTGGCGCTGGTGGTGATCCCGGAACTGCGGATATCGGATCTGGGGCTGGTCGACGTCACCCGGTTCGAGATCACCGACGTACTCGAAGAAAACGCCTGAACCCGCCGCAGAAATGGCGGGGGCAGCGGGTAAACTGGCTCAGTTCCCGGTGTCGGCGCCGGTGCTCTCCGGCTGCTTCAGCATGTCAAACAGCTCGGCCATCTGCGCCTGCCCGATGTAACCGGCGAAAGGCAGCCCCTGCACGATGAACCCGGGCGTGGAGCGGATACCCCCCGCCAGCGCGCGTTCGAGGTTACGGCGGATGTGCTGACCGATTTCGGGGCGGTTCATGTCGGCGAGGATCTGCTCAGGGTCGCCCCCCAGCGACGCGACAATGGCCAGCGCCGCTTCGGGCGATGGCACGGTGCGCGCGGTCATCATCGCCTTGTGCACCTCCAGATACAGCCCCTGATAGGACGCGGCGAGCGCGATCTGCGCCAGCGGCAGCGACTGCGGGGTCAGGATCGGCAACTCGCGGATCACCAGCCGGATATCGGGGTCGGCGGCAGCCAGCGCGTCAACCTCGGGGCTCGAGACCTTGCAGAAGCTGCAGTAGTAGTCGAGGAACTCCTCGACCACGATCCGGCCCTCGGGGTTGCGGGCAACAAAGCCGTCGGGCAGCGCATAGGCGGCTGCGGCATCCTCAGTGTCAGTCTCAGCCGGGGCGTCGGGCGAGTCAGACTGAGACTCAGACTGAGGCTGAGACTCAGACTGGGCCCACGCCAGATCCGCAGCCAGACCGGCACCCAGAACCACCATCAGGGCGATCATCAGGGCGGGCAATGCAGGCAATAGCCGGGACGGGTGCAGGCGGTTCAGCATGCCATGCTTATGCCGCCCCGCCGCCCGCGAAGGCAAGGCCGTCGCCGCCGCAGACACGGGGTCTTGATCAGCCGCCGGCAGCGAGAAACTCGAAGCGCGTGCCGAGGATCGGTTCTTCTTCAACGGCAGCGGCCAGATCCGGCGCATCCGCCTGCCCCCGGATGTAGTGATCAAAGAAACCGGTGGCGTGATGCTGCATGATGTTGTGCATGCGGGTGCTGTCCCAGACCGGGTCGGCGTAGTGCTCGTAGGGCAGCCAACCGTGCTCGGGGTGCTCGGTCAGGGCTTCTGCTGGCGGGCCGATCGGGGCGGCGGCGTTATGCCGGGCGTTGTCGAAGGTCAGCAGCGCGCGGTCGGTGCCGCTGCAGTCCTTCCAGATCTGGCGGATGCCGGTTTCATAGCCGCTGACGTCGTCTTCGCTGCCGCCGACCACCATCAGCGGGGTGGCGATCCGGGCCAGCCCGGCAGACTCCCACAGGCCCACCTGCCGCCCCCACGGCGCGATCGAGATCATCGCAGCGATCCGGGGATCAGGCTCAAGCGCCGGGTCGGGGCTGTCGGCCGCCGTGGTGTAAGCGGTGAGCGCCTCGGCAAAGGCCTCCGGCACGTTTGCCAGCGCGGCGGGGGACAGCAGACCCCCCTGTGCTGCCAGCACGCCATAGCCACCCATCGAATAGCCGATGACGCCGACCCGCCCGGTCGAGGTCCGGCTCAGCACCGGGTGCGCGCCGTCTGCGGCCATCTCTGCCAGCGTGTCGAGGGCGAAGTGCAGGTCCACGGGCCGGTGAACCAGCGTGCAGAATGCCTCGCGCTGGTCATCGTAGGTCGAGTCCGTGTGATCCAGCGCAGCAACGACGTAGCCCTTGGTCGCGAGGTTCTCGGCCAGATGGGACAGCAGGAAGCGGTTCCCCGGCCAGCCGTGGGAAATGATGATCAGCGGGAAGCCCGCCCCCCCGTCGGCGACGGGCGCGCCCTCGGCCGACTGCCCCAAAAGCTGAAAGCGCGTGGTGCCATCGCGGAGCAGGCTGTCCATGGGGCTGGGCTCGACCGGGCCACGGGCGGGGTAGAACAGGCTCAGGGTCATCGGCCGGTCATAGCGCGCCGGGCCTTGCCCGGTCTCCAGCGCAACGGCATTCACCACGTCCGGGTTGGTCAGCCGCAGGGTTTCGCGGCCGACGGCATAGGGGCCAAAGGGCGCGCGCGCCGGGGCGTCGGGGCGCATGCCGTCGATACGGTGCGGCGAGGGCGTGGCGGAAGCGGGGGTAGCGGTCACAGACATGGCTCCGATGGAAAGGGAGAAGGCGATAAGGACGGACGCAAGGACGTCCACGACGCGGGTTGCCCGGAGGCGGTGCCGGTCGTTGTAGGCGGCGGCAGGGACAGCGGCAAGCGCTGGCGGCTTCTCGCACCGGTGCAAGGCCAGCCCGGCAGGCGCAGAATTAGTGTATACTCACTAAAACAACGCGAATAAGCCGGAGCCTTTCCATGCAGATCACCGCCTTTCTGTCCATCGGCAGCACCTACACCTTTCTCACCGCCCTGCGCCTGCGCGGGGTGATCGAGCGCGAAGGGCTCGACCTGCGCTTCCGCCCTTTCAGCGTGCGGGCGATCATGCGCGAGATGAACAACATTCCCTTCCCGCCGGAAAAGGAAGCCAAGGTGCGCTACATGTGGCGCGATATCGAGCGCCGCGCCGGGGGCTATGGCCTGCCCACGCCGACCGTGCCCGCGCCCTACCCGCTGCAGGACTTCGACCGCGCCAATCATGTCGGCGTCATCGCCGAGCAAGAAGGCTGGTACCTCGACTATTTCGAAGCGGCCTACCGCGCCTGGTTCCTCGATGGGGTCGAGGCCGGCAGCGATGACAACATCCGCCGGGTCTGCGAGCAGCTGGGTAAGTCCTACGACGCGGTTTCCGCGGCAGCAGCGGCTCCCGAAGCCGACGCGGCCTACCGCGCCAACACCGACGCGGCCAAGGCGGCAGGCGTGTTCGGCGCGCCGTCGTTCGTGGTCGGTGACGAGCTGTTCTGGGGCGACGACCGGCTCGAGGACGCCATCGCCTTCAGCCGCGCCTGAAGCCCAGCAGTCCCGACCCGGAAGGCGTTGAACACGACGGGGGCGGTGTGCAATACCCCTGAGCCATGAGCTACCTCTTTTCACCGCCACCGCCGCCGACCCTGCCGATCCTCGACAGCGATCAGGTCTTTCCCATCCGCCGCGTCTTTTGCGTCGGGCGCAACTACGCCGCCCACGCGGCCGAAATGGGCAACGAGGTCGACCGCGAAGCGCCGTTCTATTTTCTCAAGTCTGCGCACCACGTGCTCTTTGCCAACGGCGGTGAAGTCCCCGTCCCGCCGCGCACGGAAAACTATCACCACGAGATCGAACTGGTCGCGGCGCTGGACAAGGGCGGCAGCGGGATCGCGGTCGCGGACGCGCTCGACCACGTGCTGGGCTACGCGGTGGGGCTGGATATGACCCGGCGTGACCTGCAGCAGGATAGCAAGGACAAGCGCCGCAGCTGGGATACCAGCAAGGATTTCGAGTACAGCGGTCTGTGCTCGGCCCTGTGCCCCCCGGGCAAGGGGGCCCGCCCGGATCACGGGGCCATCACCCTGCACGTCAACGGCGCGCTGCGGCAAAGCGGCGACCTCGCCGATCAGGTCTGGTCGCTGGCAGAAATCATCGCCGATCTGTCGACGCTGTATCAGCTCGAGGCCGGTGACGTGATCTTTACCGGCACCCCGTCCGGGGTCGGGCCGGTGGTCGCGGGCGACGCGCTGCTCGGTGCCATCGAGGGCATCGGCACCCTCAACGTGCAGCTTCGTTAGCCACCCCCTGTTCGCGAGAAGGCGGTTGAGATGATCGCGCGAACCGAATAAGCCCAAAGCTCATCCCGAAACGGTCATTCAATTCGAAAAGCGTGAACCCATGAACATCTACTACAAGACCGCCGCCACCGCGCGGGGTGGTCGCTCCGGCAACACCAGTCTCGATAGCGGTACTTTTTCAATCGACACGGTGCTGCCCGGTGCCGGCAAGGAAGGTTTGACGCCCGAAGAGCTGTTCTCGCTGGGTTACGCAGCCTGCTTCGACAACGCCATGAAGGAAGCCGCAAAGTTCAAGGAAATCGAACTTGGCGACGACTGGCGGACGCAGGTGGCCGTGGGTCTGGGCAACTCGGACGACAACAAGCGGCTGCGCTTTGATATCGACATCACCGCTTACCTGCCCGGCATGGATCAGGAGACGGCCGACCGCCTCGTCGCAACCACCCACAAACTATGCCCGTTTTCCAACTCCATGGGCGAAAACATCGATGTCCGCCTGAACGCAAAAACCAGCGCTGACTAGCTTTCGTCGACGCTGGTTTTCGCAAGGCGGCATGTCCGGGGCCGCGGTCAGGCCCCGTGACGGCGCTTAGTCCATGGAGAAGTGCTGCTCGCAGCTGATCTCACTGGGCTGGTTGCCGTTGTCGAAACCACAGTGATCGGCTTCGAGGATGTTGTATTCAGCGCGCTTGGCGTCGAGAAGCTCGAAGAACTCTTCCCGCGACACCTTTCGCTCCCGGTAGAAGCTGGCGTAGCTCGGGTTCCCGGCATACAGGCCCTGGGCCGTGCGGATACGGGTGCCGTTGCCCGGCAGGGAGGTCAGTTGGTTCTGCATCAGGGCGCCGTTCATGCGGACCTGGTACAGCACGGTATCGTCACCGAGCAGCAGGGTTTCGGTGTCCAGCTGCATGCCGAACTGCATGTAAGGACCGCTCAGGCCACCCGAACAATCGACGGCAGACTGGGCAGCGGAGAAGATTTTCTCGTTACCGTTGATGCCACACACACCGGCGCCGAGGACACTGGGGTTGGATTCACAGACTTCGGCGGACTGCGGCGGGTATAGGAAAACGTTGCGCTGGGTGATGGCATTGCCCTCGACTTCGAGTGCGATGAACCCCGCGTAGTGATCGTATGGGTAGTTCCAGTTCTGGGACGCAAAGGCGTTACCGTCAGCACCCATCAGGGTGTATTCGCCCACCCAGTAACCGTGCTCGCGCTCCCACGCCGGGAAGCTGCGGAGGTCGAGGTTGGCAATATCGCAGTCTTCAGCGACCGCAGTGGTTGAAAGAGCGGCGAGGGCAATACCGGCGCCGAGCAAGCTAATTGGCAGTTTCATGGTCGGTTTCCTTCTAGATATTTCGGATGATGTCCGGAGAGATCTGATAGGGGGAACCTAGTCAGCCGTTACGTGACTGTCCGAAACGCCGTGTTTCTGTTTCTTTCAGTGTATTCGGGATTTATTTCTGAATTCAGAGCGATTCATCAGCTTTCATGAACAAAAGAGGTTTGTCTCTTAGAGATAATCACTTGTGGATCGGTGGGAATCATTCCGACGAAACCGGTCCGAATTGTGTTACACAGGCAGATATGCACGGCAGATTACGTACAAGAGAGTGTGTGTAATGACACTGACTGGGACCTGGCAGACGGCAAGAGTGGCATTCCTGGGGCTGGCCCTTACGGGACTGGCAGGTCTGGCGGCTGCCCAGGGCCTCAAAACCTCGATGACCTACGGCGACGCCCGGCACCTCCTTGAGCGGGCAGGCCTCGGCGCGCACCCGGATGAGATCGACGCCCTGCTTGGCCTGACCCGGGCGCAGGCCATCGACGCCATGGTCGACCAGCTCGATGTCTCGGTGCCTTTCAACGAACCCCCGATCCGCCTCAGCGACGGTGAGCATGTCCACTACTGGATGAACAACGACTACGAGGAACAGGACAGACAGGCGTTCCGGGTGGAGCGCGACAAGGAGATGGGTGAGCTCCGCCGCTGGTGGATCCGGGAGATGCTGTCGACATCGTCACCAGCAGGTGAGCGACTGCTGCTCATCTGGTCCAACCACTTTGTGTCCGCCTACAGCAGCCTGAATGAAGAGGTTCATGCGCTCTACAACCAGCACACGATGCTGCGCGACAAGGGTCACGGCAACTTCCGCGATCTGCTGCGGGCCGTGGTCCGCGACGCTGCGATGCTCAACTACCTGGACAACAACAACAACCGCGAAGAACAGCCCAACGAGAACCTCGCCCGCGAACTGCTCGAGCTGTTCGTACTCGGCGAAGGCCACTACACAGAAAAAGACGTCAAGGAAGTGGCGCGCGCGCTCACGGGCTATTCCTACAACCGGCTGCGGGACTTCGAATACCGGTTCGAGCCCTGGAACCACGACGATGGGTCGAAGACCATTCTAGGCCGTGTCGGACGCTTTGATGCAGACGACGTCATCGACATTCTGCTCGATACCGACGCCGCCTCGATCTTCATCGTCGAAACCTTTTGGCAATACTACATTTCCGACTTCGAGCAGGATCGGGCAGCGATTGAAGTGCTGGCTTCGGCCTGGCGCGATACCGACTACGAGATCCGAGAGCTGGTCCGCCTGATGCTGTCTTCCGAGGCGTTCTGGGACCCGCGCTATCGCGGCACCATCGTCAAGTCGCCCGTGGATCTGATGATCGGCACGCTGCGCAGTGGCGGGCGCCTACCGGAGTGGTGGCCGACGCTCAGCGTACAGCTGGAGGGGCTGGGCCAGCACCTGTTCGAGGCGCCCAATGTCGCCGGATGGCCCGGCGGGGCGGACTGGATCACCCCGGCGCGGCTGCTGAGTCGGAATGAAGCCCTGCAACAGCTTGCGGCCCTCTATGCCGGTCCTCCGCCGCCCGCCATGCCTACGACCACAATACTCGATGCTGGCGTCAGCATGAGCGCCATTGAAGGCAGCGCGGTCAGCCTGCGCTATGGCGCGGAAAACTTCGAAGGCCCCCCCAGAATTGTCATCATGGGTTACAAGGACAGAACCGACGGCGGCGCCATCCCGGTCTGGCGTTCCGGTACCTTCCCCGCGAGGGGTGGGATCGATACCGAACAGCTGGGTAGGATCGAAAGCCTTGCTGACCTGAATTGGCGAATTGATTCATTGGAATACCCTGATGATCTGGATCGTCCTGACTGGTTCAAAGTGGTATTTGTTAACGACCACTGCTGCGGCCCGGGCGGCAGTTCCGGGGGTGACCGAAACTTGTTCATCGATTGGCTGCGGTTTGAGGATCAGCTCTACCTCGCCAAAGATGGCGTGCAGAGGAGCGGCTGCCCCAACGATGAGCCGGGAAGCTTGTTCTGCTCCGGCGATGTGAAACTGCGCATCGCACAACCGCTCGAACCTGTTGTCGAAACGGTCGATGCTATCGAGCCCAACCGGCTTGCCGTGGGGCGGGTTGCCTTCGACTGGGGCCGGGCGCTGGACCGTTCCCGCAACTGGAACAGTCTCGCGATCTCGCTGATGGACGTGCGTATGAACAGCTTGCACTACGACGCGCTGAGGCTGGAGTTGGTCGAGCACCGCCGCGACGGTCGTCGTGAAATTCTGCTGGATATTCGAGAAAGCAACTGCCGTCCCGACTGCTTTTTCGGGCAGTGGCCGTCGACCACGTTCAAGGAACACAACACCGGCGAAAACCGCGTAGAGTACCTGCTCTGGCCCGGGGGCGATCCCGACCAGCGGGGACAGTATCAGCAGCTCGACGACGATCACCGGATGCTCATCCATGGGCTGTGGTCGGCGATACCGACTTTCTTCGAAGCCATGCAGGACGGCCGCAACTGGCGCCGCAATGGACAGGAGCGGGTTGGCGCCAGCTGGGACCCCGTGCTCAACAAGATCACCGATGCCCTGCCCCGGACCCGCTATGCCAAGGGCCTGAGCAACACCGTACCCCTGATCGAACCCATGCCCCTGCCCGCCGGATCGATGATGTCGAATATGATGTCGCAGGAGGCTGCGGGCACGGTTATGCTACTGGGCCTGCCCGATGATCGGGTGGAGTGGCTTGGCGGCGCTGGAGGCGCCCATGCCTTTGACGACGACATACTGGTTGAGATGGTGCTCACCGGGCGACCGGCACGGCCCCTGCCCTCTGGTTTTGGCTTCAGCGACCTGATCACCGATCCGGTCTATCAACTCAAATAAACGGAGACGCACCGCATGGATCGCCGCAAAGTTCTGAGTTCACTGGTCGCTGGTCTGAGCCTGCCGCTGGCCCCGATCCAGCTTGCTGAAGCTGCCGCCCGTACCGGCCGCCGGCTGATTCTGGTCGAGCTGTCGGGCGCGAACGACGGATTGAACACGGTCGTGCCCTGGGCCAACGACCGCTACCGGGCTATTCGACCCAGCGTGGCGCTGGACCGCAGTGACCTGATCACCCTTGACGACCAGCTCGGCCTGAATAACGCCCTGTCGAGCCTTGAACCTGCGTGGCAGGCGGGCGAAATGGCGATTATTCAGGGGCTGGGCTACCCGGAGCAGAACCGGTCGCACTTCAAGTCTATCGCGCTGTGGGAAACCGGCGGCGATGGCAACCGCGCCGGCCGCAACGGCTGGCTGACCGAAGACGTCGAAGCCATGGGCAGCGGCTTTGATGCCCACGGCATCAGCCTCGATGGCGGCATGGGGGTCTTTGCGTCCTCCAGCGGGCTGTGGCTTTCGTTCACTTCCCTGCACCACCTGCAAACACTCTCGGCGGCCAATGCCGGGCTGGGTGGCACGGTCAGTGACAGTGCCAACCCGGCGCTTTCCATGCTGCTCGACCGGGGTAACGCCCTCGACAGCTCCATGGGCCAGATCAGCGCCAAGATCCAGCAGAAGGGCCTCGGCCGCCACGTCAACATCGACGGCGGCGATCTGGGGCGGCAGGCGGCGCTGGCAGCGACGCTGATCAATGCAGGCGTCGATGCGCCCGTGCTGAAGATGAAGATCGGGGGCTTTGACACCCACGAAAACCAGCGCGGCGACCACGATCGCCTGCTGCGCGATCTGGGCCGCTCACTTGCAGGGCTGCGCACCGCCCTGAAGCGGACCGGGCACTGGGACCAGACGCTGATCCTGACCTACAGCGAGTTCGGCCGGCGCGCGACCGAGAACTACTCGCGCGGCACCGATCACGGTACAGCCGCGCCGCACCTGCTGCTCGGTGGTGGGGTGCGCGGGGGTTTGTTCGGACGGCACCCGGACCTCGAAGACCTCGATGACGGTGATCTGAAATACACACTGGACTACCGCGCCGTCTATCAGCGGCTGCTGGCAGGATGGTTCGGGTTGTCGGACAACCGCTTCAGCGGCTTTGAAGATACGAGCCTCGATGGCGTGCTGATCTAGGCTTAGTCCCCCAGACCCAGCAGAAAATCACGCAGGCAGGCGCCAGTCTGCGCCCCACCTTCGAGCAGGATCGAATGCTTCAGTCCCGTTAGCACCCGCAGCGTGGCGAAGGGCATAGCTTCGGCGATCAGCTGGTTCAACCGTGGGGGACAACCGCCATCGTTCTCCCCGGTCAGCACCAGCGACCGCGCCGTGATCTCGTGCAGCCACGGCCCCATCTCCGTTTCCGCGTAGATATCGAAGACGTTCAGGAACACCGTCGGGTTGGTGCCAATCACCTGCGCCATGCGGGCCTCGACCACGTCGGGGTGCTCGGCAATGAAGCCGTCGGTGAACCAGCGGTGGGCTAGCGTGGCCAGCACGTCCGCAATCCCGCGCTCGCGCATCGCCGCAACCACGGTTTTGACGTTGGCGCTGTCCTTTTCCGTGCGAAAGGCGGCGGTCGACAGCAGCCCCAGCGACAGCACCCGGTCGGGGAAGGCGCGGGCGTAGGCTGGCCCGATCATCCCGCCCAGCGAATGGCCCGCGATATGGGCGGCTTCGACCCCAGCCTGCTCCCGCACGTGTTCGAGGTCGGCAACCAGCGCGTCCAGCCCGAAGCGTCCTTCTGGTTGCGGCGAGGCCCCGTGTCCGCGCAAGTCGTAGGCGATAACGGTGAAGTGCGGCTCCAGCAGCGGCAAGGCCGTCGCCCAGGTCGCGCGTGACGCGCCGATGCCGTGGACGAGAATCAGCGGCGGCCCACTGCCGGACACCGAATAAGCGCAGGAAATCGGCTGGGTCATGGGGGACCTCTTGGTTGATCTGTTTGAGCGTAAGACAAACAGGCTGGGGCGGCTCAGCGCACAGCCTGCAGGCTCGGCGGACTGGTCTGTGCCTGGATGCGGGCGGGACGGTCGGTAAAGTGTGGCATGACCTCCTCGGCGAAGCACTGAATGGCCTCCAGCGTGTCTGCGGACTCAAGTCCAAAGTTGAGGTTCATGATCACCCGGTCGATGCCGAGATCGGCATAGGTGCCCAGCCGGTCAACCATTTCTGAAGGCGTGCAGATGAGCAGGCTCTTTTCCAGCTCCTCGGCTGATTGCGCCCTCGGGATCTGCCGGATCATGCCCGCGTCGACGATACCGGGACCGAGATAGATGTTGTCGAAGCGGCAGTAGTAGTCGTAGGCCGCCCGGTTCTTGCGGACCCGCTCAGCCTCGCTCGCCGCAACATGCGCCACCCGCGACAGCGACAGCGTGAGGCCGTCGCCAGCCCCGTCCATATCGGTCTTGGCGCGGTTGAAGGCGTCGAGCTGATCGACCAGCATTTGGTGATTGCCGGAGAGCGGCGTGGTCTGGATGTGGAACCCTCGGCGGGTGCAGGCGTAGATGCCTTCGGGGTTCATGACCGCCATCATCATCGGCGGACCGCCGGGTTGCTGAGGCCGGGGCATGATGGTCAAGGCTTCGAACTGATAGTGCTTGCTGTGCCAGCTGACCTCTTCCTCGGTCAGCAGCGCCTGCAGCACGTCGAGGCTTTCGTCGAAGCGCTCGCGCGTCTCTTCCATTGGGACGCCGAGGCGCTCCATCTCAAACTTGAACGCACCGCGCCCGACGCCGAGAAACAAGCGCCCTTCGCAGAAAATGTCGGCGACAACCACTTCACCGGCATAGGTGCGCATGTCGTGGAGCGGCAACACCACCACGCTGGTGAGAATCTTGATCTGCTGGGTATGGGCAGCGATTTTAACAGCGAAAGTCAGCGGTGCAGGCATCATCAGACAGTTGACTAGATGGTGCTCGGTGATCGAGACTGCGTCAAAGCCAAGCCCGTCGGCAAGTTGTGCCTGATCGAGCATGTCCCGATATACGCGGTCACCGCCGTAGGCCTTGTCCGGATAGTCGGACGACAGTTGTACACAGAACTCCATGGCCGCCCGCTCCTCCCAAAGCGCATCCAATCCCGATCCAGATTCTAATCCAGCGTATCGACGTCAAGCGCCTCCGGTCGGGTAGACACATTGCCGCATTCAGGGCGGGCAAACCAACCGAAACGCGGCCGAAACCTTCAAATACCGCGCCCTGGCGGTTTTCTTTTGCGCGACGCACCCCCGAAATCGACTCATCGTAATAGTAGCCCAGCGCGTGGGTGGCGAAGTTGTCGTTTTCGTTGTCGTCGAACTCGTGCCTTGCTGATACCCCGACCTCCTCGAGGTTGCAGATTCCGCGGACAGCAGCGACGTGCATCATTTCAACCTGCGTGGTCACCAATTTGAAATGGATAAACTGCGGGTCGATTACGATTTTGGTGTCACTTATTTTGGGTAATCTTTTCCTGCTACCCAAAGGTTAGGCGTGTCTGGCGGCGGCGGTTAGTCTGCAGATGAATAGCTGCTGCAAAGTGATTTTCGTCCTGCGGCCGGGGTCAGTCAGCGGCGCGTGCTGCCGAGGGACCTGCCATGCCTGCCCGGATTCGGGATTCAGCGACTCAAACGGGTATCGACCGCCGCCGCTGGGCTTGTGTGGCCGGATTCTGGCCAAAGCCCGGGTGAATCAGGCCTTTACGCTTGCCATCAGTCAGCCAGGGACTTAGGCAGATGTGTCCCTTCCGACCCGTCGGGAGGCTCAATCCTCAGCCGCAATCGGAGGCGCACCCGGCGGCCGATATCCAAAGTGCGTCATCGTCTCTATGGGAGAAAACGATATGAAAAAGATTCTGGTCGCAAGCCTCGCGCTTGTTGCATCCGCCAGCGTTGCTTCCGCACAGGTACGCCTGGGCACCGAAGGCGCTTACATGCCTTGGAACGGTCTGGACGAGAACAACGAAGTCATCGGCTTCGAGCGTGAAGTCGGTGATCGTCTGTGTGAAATCGCTGGTCTGACCTGTGAGTGGGTTATCAACGACTGGGATTCCATCATCCCGAACCTCGTTGCCGGCAACTACGACGCCATCATCGCCGGCATGTCCATTACCGCTGAGCGTGACGAAGTTATCGACTTCACCGCTGAGTACTACCCACCATCCCCATCGCTGTACATGGCGCTGTCCGGTGGTGCTGCCAGCGGCGTGATCGCGGCGCAGACCAACACCATTCAGGCTGGCTACGTGGCTGACATGGGTGGCGATCTGATCGAATTCGCGACCCCTGACGAAACCATCGCAGCTGTACGCTCCGGCGAAGCTGACGCGGTTCTGGCCGACGGCGACTACCTGCTGCCGATCGTTGAAGAAGCGGGCGGTGAGTTCGCAATCGTTGGCGATCCGGTCTACATCGGCGGCGGCGTTGGCATGGGTATCCGTGAAACCGACGGCGACCTGAAGGCAGCCATGAACGCAGCCATCGCTGAAATGAAGGCGAGCGGCGAGCTGAACGCGCTGATCACCGAGTGGTTCGGCCCGGAAGGTGCTGTCTACTAAGGCGTGCCGCTTAGGCTTTGAGCTTTCATAGCTCTGGAAAAGGGTCGCTTCGGCGGCCCTTTTTTTGTGGTTGTTGATGTCTAGCCCCGCGCCACCGATCCGTCTTTTCGGCTGCGGCCGTGCGCCGTTACACCGGCCGTTACGCCCCTGGGCTCCAGTCGTGCAGCAGGGTCTCCACCACATGCTCAGGGCCCTCTACGTCGACAACAGCGCCGTTTTCGGTAAACCGCCGGTCGAGCACCTGAACCGGCTGGCCGAATTCGGCGACGGCCGCTTCCGAGGCGAGCGAGATCGCCTGTTCCAGCGCTGAGGCCCGGGCAAAGCCGGCGGTGAGACTGGTGCGGGTGACCCGGCTCCAGTCCTGCAGCCTTGAACCGGCGCCATCGGCCAGGGCCGCCGCCAGCGCGGCTTTGACCGCACCGGGGTAGGCGCGCGCGAGGCCGCCGGTACCCAGCTTGGTGCCGCCGAAGTAGCGCACCACAATCGCCCCGACATCCACCACTCCTTCGCCGATCAGCAGGCGCAGGATCGGCATGCCCGAGGTGCCGGAAGGCTCGCCATCGTCCTTGGCCCCTTCCTCGATACGACCATCAGGGCGCATGGCGCGAAAGGCGGTGACGTGGTGGTTGGCCTTGGGGTGCTCGGTGCGGAGCTCGGCCAGCCGGTCGGCAAACCGGGCATGGGGGACAACGAAGGCGAGGAAGCGCGACTTCTTCTCCTCCGTCTCGGCACTGACCTCGCCGGTCAGGGTGCGCAGGCCAGTGCGGGAGACAGTGCTGGAGCCAGTGCCGGAGACAGCTCTGGAGCCAGTGCGCGAGCCAGTGTTCGGGCCGGCGCTCAAACGGCGGCTCCCGATGGCGCCTGGCCGCCGCCAGCCTGCAGGCTGGCCGTGATTTGCGCTGTCTGGGACGGGTTGTTCATGCCCTGCTCCAACATGGCGTGGGTTGCTGCCGCTAGCGGCTCAGCGCCGATGGTGGCGCCAGGGCGCAGCCTAGAGCGTGGAGAGCAGCAACATCAAGATCGAGATCAGGATAATGCCCATCCCGATCCATTCGGTGCGTGAGGGTCGTTCGCGGAAGAACACGAAGGTAAGCACGATGGCGGCGATGAATTCCACCTGCCCCACCGATTTGACTAGCGCCGGGGCGGCCATGACGTAACCGATGAACCAGCCAGCGGACCCCAGTGCAGACAGGAATCCCGTGAAGGCCATGGGGGTCAGACGGCGCATGACCCGGGCGAATTCTGAGGCGTCGCGGAGCGCCATCACGCCGATCACGACAATGCACTGGATCACGAGCAGTGCCACCAGCGTGGTCATGCCTGCGACGGCCGGTGAAACAGGCTGGGCGACGACCACACCTTCGGCGACCAGGATCAAGCCGGCCTCGCGCAGCGTGAGCGAGGTTCCGGCGAGCAGCGCACCGCCAGACAGCCCCAGCCATGCCGAGCGCAGATCCCAGACCGACCCGATCCCCCCGGGCAGGCGGGCTCGGGTCAGCACCACGACCCCGATGACCGAAACCAGCACAGCGGCCCATTGCAGGCCGCTGAGGTACTGGGCGAAGAAGGGGGTGGAGCCAACCAGCGCTACGATGACGACTTCGGTTTTGACGTAGACCACGCCGATGGCGAAGGTGCGCTGGCTGAGCAGCAGGGTTTGCTGCAGCGTGGCCGCAATCTGCAGCAGCGCTGCACCCAGGGTCCAGAGCCAGAAACCGGTCGGCAGACCCAGCAGTCGGACGCTGCGAAGACCGGGATCGAGGCTGAGGTTGGGATCCGGACCGGGATGGGCTCCCGGTCCAAGGCCACTGAAGCCGACCGGTGGTCCCCAGATCGCGATCAGCACCACCAGGATCAGGACGGCCCATGGCAGCCCGAACAGGCACCGCGCCAGCGCCGCGCTCCAGGCGGAGAGTTGCACCTGCGCGTCGGTTCGCTGTGCCAGCGCCCGCTGTCCGGCGACCCGCAGCGCCTGAAATACGCCGGCAGCCAGTCCGAGCAGGATCCATGGTTCAAGAAAACTCATGCTCCAGAACAACACAAGCCGCCCGACGGCGAAAGTCGGACGGCCCGTTGAAGTCGATGGGTCTGAGCTGCATCAGGGGAGGATGTCGATGCCGGTCGGTCCACCGCGAGCAAAAAAAAGAGTGACGAGGGCTTGCTTGGAGGTGCGTGCCCTCGGTTTTGGTTACTTCCCTGTGCGCGTAGCGCGGTCACGCTTGCCGATGTTGAACAGCGACGCAACACCAGCGCGGATCGCTTCACTGCGCAGCTCGCGAGCACGGCGCTCGTAGGACTGGAGTTCGGAGTAGGTAACAAAGCCTTCGTTGCGGATGCTCATGGTTCG